>FTBS01000272.1_pt1 | contig 23389 bp, 23 predicted proteins | sample 1639441 | NCBI WGS metagenome assembly FTBS01 (sample SAMEA3914864, study PRJEB12502) | metagenome | biome: forest; material: soil | place: USA | collected 2012-03-12 | depth 0.3 m
CAATGCCACCGCCTCCTTCGCCAGCTTGACGGTCTCGGCCGGGAAGCTGGCGATGCGCCAGGCCAGTTGATTGACGAAGTCGCCGATCTCGTCGGCCGGCAGCGCGCGATTGACGTAGCCGTAGCGCTCGGCGATGTCACCCGGAAAGTCATTGCCACTCAACATGATTTCCAGCGCGCGCCCCCGGCCGATCATGCGGGGCAGACGTACCATCGGGCCGCCGCCCGGTGTGAATCCCGCACCGATTTCGAACTGCGACAGCACGGCTTTCTCGCGGCTGGCAAAACGCATGTCGCATGCGAGCGCGAGTTCACTGCCCACGCCAGTTGCCCGCCCACGTATCTTGGCGATCGATACCACGGAAGAGCGGGTCAGGCGGACCAGCAGGTCCGGCAAGGGCGGCAGGCCTGTCGGCCCCGGCGGCATGCTGGTGGTGGCTTCCAGGGGCGGGATGAAGTCGTAGTGCGTCTGGAAGAATCCGGGCACTGCGCTATCGAATACCACGACCTTTACTTTCGGATCGTTCTCCATTTCGGTGACGACGCTATTGAGCATCGGGCCCGATTCCGGACCGAAGATGTTGAACGGTGGGTGGTCAATGGTGATGCGCCAGTATTCAGGGGTGACGCGGGTGATCTTGTATTGTTGTTTGGCGCCGGCTTCGGCTTTCGCCGGCTGGCCAGCCGCCGGTTTTGCCGGTTGAGCGCCGGCATTGGACATGCTTCCAAGAAGCAACCCGCAAGCCGCCAGCACCGTGATCAGTCGTGTCAGCTTCATGCCGGGTCCTCCCAATGCAAGAAATGCGATAAATCACATCTTTATTGGCTGTGTTTTTTTTGAGCCAAAGCGTGCGTCGCGATAGAGATCAGACGTGCGGATATCGCGCGAATCCTTAAAGATCCGCGCTGCCAAGACCACTTTCTGATTCGTCTCCGCCAACAAGAATGGATCAGATTATCGGGTTCCGCAAGAACGCGTTGACGGGGGATTTAATGCTTCCGCCCTTGAGTGCGCGAAACAAAACCGGTGCGTCAACACCCGGAAGTTTGCATCGCAATGTTTCATACATGAAGGGCCGTGACGCATATCGATACGTGGCTCCCAATGGTCTACATTGACAGGCAATAAGACTTTGCACGTTGCCGTCGGCATCCGCGCCAGGCGGGCCAGGATCAGGCATCTCATGCCGTGGCCTCGGCAACCATCGCAACTCGCCCCACGAGGAGCACCATGTCAATCCAACTCATTGTCAACGGCAAGCCCGTGACCGCCAACGCGGATCCCGGCACGCCACTGTTGTGGGTCATCCGCGACGAACTGAACCTGACCGGCACCAAGTTCGGATGTGGTCTGGGTTTGTGCGGCGCCTGTACGGTGCATCTCAACGGGCAGCCTGTGCGGTCCTGCCAGACGCCGCTCTCCGCCGCGCGCGGCAAGAAGGTGGCCACGATCGAGAGCCTGTCGCGCAACAACTCGCACCCTTTGCAGAAGGCGTGGATCGCGCACGACGTACCGCAATGCGGCTACTGTCAGTCGGGGCAACTGATGAGTGCAGCGGCCTTGCTGGCACAGAACCGCAATCCCGATGATGCCGCGATCGATGCCGCCATGAGCGGCAATATCTGCCGCTGTGGCACCTACGAGCGCATCCGGGCCGCCATCAAGACTGCGGCGGCGGAAATGCGTCAACGTGCATGAGGTGCCGCCATGATCGATCGTCGTGAATTTCTCAAGCTCACATCGCTCGCGGGCGCCGGTCTGACGCTCGGTATCGTGCTGCCGCCGGCGCATGCGGCAAGCGCTGCCACCGCGTCCTCGCCTGCCATGGCCAACGCATGGATTCGCATCGGCGCCGACAACAAGATCACCCTGGTCGTCGCCCGGTCCGAGATGGGGCAGGGTGTCTATACCGCGCTGCCGATGCTGGTGGCGGAAGAACTCGACGTGGACCTCGCGCAGGTCAGTGTCGTGACGGCGCCGGTGGATCCGGTCTACGTGAACAGCCTGCTCGGCGCCCAGATCACGGGCGGCTCCACTTCGGTGCGCGACGCATGGGAGAAGCTTCGGGTCGCGGGTGCGCAGGGCCGGCGCATGCTGGTCGATACCGCGGCTGCACGCTGGGGCATCGATGCCGCGCAACTGCGTACCGAACGCGGCGTGGTACTCGGCCCCAATGGCCAGCGCGCCAGCTACGGCGCGCTCGCCGAAGAGGCCGCCCGTCGCACACCTCCCAAGGACGTGGCGCTGCATGAACCGGCCCAGTACCGTGTGATCGGCAAGCCCATGCGGCGTCTCGATACGCCGGCAAAGGTCAACGGATCGGCGCGCTTCGGCATCGACGTGCGCCTGCCCGGCATGGTGTACGCATCGCTCGAACAGTGTCCTGTCATAGGTGGCAAGGTGCGCAGCCTCGACGCGGCGGCCGCCCGCAAGATGCCCGGCGTGGTGGACGTGGTGCAGATCCCCGATGGCGTGGCGGTCGTGGCGACCTCTTACTGGCAGGCATTCAACGCGCGCAAGTCGCTCAAGATCGACTGGGATGAGGGGCCCGGTGCGCGCCTCGACAATGCGGCCATGCGTGCAAGCATTCGTCATGCGGCGGAAAACGGTGGCCCCACGCAGGTGGTCAATCGGGTCGGCAATGCCGATCAGGCCATGACGCGCGCGGCCAAGGTGATCAGCGCGGAGTATGAGTCGCAGCTACTGGCCCACGCGGCGATGGAGCCGATGAACTTCACGGCGCACTATCACGACGGCAAGTGCGACCTGATCGGCCCCACCCAGTTCCAGCAGGGCGGGCAGGGCACGGTCGCGGCGGCGCTTGGCATCGACCCGAAGAACGTCACGCTGGAGACCACGTTCCTCGGGGGCGGCTTTGGCCGCCGGCTGGAGGTGGACTACATCGTCGAGGCCGCCCAGATTTCGAAGGCCGTGAACCGGCCCGTGAAGATGGTGTGGTCGCGCGAGGACGATCTCACGCATGATTTCTATCGACCGATGGCGCTGCATCGCATGAAAGGCGCGCTGGACGCGTCCGGTGTGCCCGTTGCGTTGACCTTTCACGCGACGTCGCAATCGATCACGCAGCGCCTGTTTGGCCTGCCGAAGGACAAGATCGATCCGTTCATGACCGAAGCCGCCGTGGTGCCCTACGGCATTCCGAACATGAAGCAGGACATCGTGGTCCACGATGCCGGCTTGCGGGTCGGCTACTGGCGCTCGGTCAGCCATGCGCCCAATGTGTTCGCCAACGAAAGCTTTATCGATGAAATGGCCGTGGCCGCCGGCAAGGACCCCTACGCGTTCCGTGTGGCGATGTTGGACAAGCAGCCCCGGCTGCGCAATGTGGCGAAGCTGGCCGCGGACAAGGCAGGCTGGGGCAAGCCGCTGCCGGCGGGGCATTTCCATGGCATCGCCTTGATGGAAGGCTACGAATCGTATCTGGCGCAGATCGTCGAGATCTCGATGGACAAGCAGCAGGTGACGGTGCATCGCGTGGTGACCGTGGCCGATGTCGGGCAAATGGTCAATCCCGATATCGTGCTGGCGCAGATCCAGTCGAGCATCGTGTTCGGCCTGGCCGGCGCGCTCTATGGCGACATCACGCTCGAAAAGGGACGCGTGCAGCAGACCAACTTCCACAACTATCGCGTGCTGCGTATCAACGAGGTGCCGAAGATGGAGGTCGTGCTGGTGCCGAGTACCGAGAAGCCGGGCGGCATCGGCGAGCCCGCTACCGCGCTGGTGGCGCCGGCGATTGCCAATGCTGTATTTGCCGCCACCGGCAAGCGGGTGCGCAAGTTGCCGCTGAGCGAGGCGAACATCGAGGCAGCGTAGCGGATTGGGGCTTCTAGTGGCGAGTCCGGTCGCCATGCCGCAATGCCTCGCGCACTCTCCGCTCGGTGAGCACCATCAGATAGTCTGGAAACTTGGCGTCTTGCTGGAGCGTGTCCCACGCGTTCCAGAATGCCTCGCGCACGCGTTCCAGCGGAGCGTTGTGAGCGTTGGCAATGCGCGCGATCGCATCGTCCGCCGCGGCGGGACGTTTGTGCATCACTTTCACCGATGCGTGGCCGAATGATGAAGAGGGCAAGTCCTGCACGGCGTCGGCGATGTATGTCATGGGGCACACGCTAAGGGGCGAACGTGAAACCATGGTAGCGCGGCGATTCAGGTTTGCCCAATGACGCGTGTCACATCGCGTAACTTGCCGTGACTGAATGCATGGATCCTGATCGGTGCGCGCCAGTTGGGTGCAACTTGTGAGGCTTGCTGCCTACCGCGGGAGAATCCCCGCCAGACGGGCCGCAGATTGCACCGCATAGACGGCTGCGGCGGTGACCAGCCCCGTGATGAGCACACCGAGCAGGCCTAGCATGACGGAGAGCACTCGCCCCAGTTCGGTGGTCGGGACGATATCGCCGTAGCCGATCGTGAGCGCGGTGATAGCGCAGAAGTAAATGGCCTGGGAAAGCGTGGCAGGCGCCCGGGACAGCACATCGACTGGCCCGCCCAGCCAGAACATGGCCGCGCACAGGATTGCGAACAGTGCAAACAGGATCGCCAGCACCGTTCGCAAATGCCAGAGCACCCTGGCAAATTCGGTGACGAAGTCGACTGGCTGGATGCGGACACGCGCTTCGCTGACGTGCTTCTTCATGACGGCCTCCTCGATGTCTCCGCCTGGCTGGCCCGGCCGTTAGCATGCAACCTGCGGTGCGGCGGCGCGACGCGTTGCGTTCGCCACGCCGCCGGCCAGCATTCAGATGCTGCGAATGTACTGCACCCTCAGGCCGCCGCAAGCCCCATGTCGATCAGGTAGATCGCAACCGAGAACGTCAGCAGCGAGGCGATGGTACTGGTCAGGATGCTGGTGGCGGCCTCGCTGGTATAGGCGTTGGCCTCATTGGCGAACATCGCCGGAATCGTCGCCGAGGGCAGGGCGGTCAGCAGGATCATCTGCTGGGCGTAGATGCCCTTGACCGAGAGCAGCAGCGTAGCGGCCACCATCAGGGCCGGATGCACCAGCAGCTTGAGACCCATGTTGGCCCACACCTCGCTGGACAGGTTCAGGCGCACCGAAGACATGATCAGGCCGAGGCAGAACAGCGAGACGCCTGGCGTGGCCTTGCCGAGCAGGTTCAGCGATTCGCTCGCAAGCGCTGGCAGCGGGATGCCCAGCAGCGACATCGCGATGCCGATCGCCGGCGCCCACATGAGCGGGCGGCGCACCGCCCCCGAGATGCTGTCGACGAACGCCTTGGCGCCGCTGCCCTCGCCGCTGGCGACGGTCAGCAGCATCGTCGTCAGCGGAATCATCACGAGACTGGCCACCAGGTTGAGCACCAGCACCGAGTAGAGGCTGGACGGGCCGAACATGGCCTGGAGGATCGGAATCCCCATGAAGGCCGCATCGGGATACCCGACGACAAAGCCCTTGAGCGTGGCTGCCTTCAGTTCGCGATGCCGGTACCAGCCGAGTGCGAACGCAATGGCGTACATGCCCATGATGCCGATGAAGGTGGCCGCGACAAAACGCAGGTCGAGCAGTTGCGAGCGTGGCGTGCTGGCCATGCCAGCGAGCAGCAGCGCAGGAAATATCCAGTTGAGTACCAGTCGGCTGATGACCAGGCTGTCCGAGTGATTGAGCTTGCCGCGCCTGCCCGCAATGAAACCGAGCAGGATCACGAATGCGACGGGCAGCAGCGGCCCAGCAATACGTTCCAACATGTTGCACCTCTTGGTGTGTGTCGCACGGCAGCCGCGCCGGTTGCAGCATGCGCGGCGTATGCGCGTGTGGGACCAGCGGCGCGCACGCGAAGCGTGGCGCGCCGTGTGTGGTGATTCGCTGGCTCAGGCGACGCGGTAGTCGCGGATCACTTCGGGGATCGGTTCGAGCCCCAGGCCGGCGCCCTGTGGCACGGCGATCGCGCCTTGCTTCGGCACGATGGCGTCGCCGTAGAGCTGGGCCTCGAGGTCGAAATAGCGCCATTCGACCAGGGCATTGCGGCCGCCCAGCGCCGCGCTGGCGTGGACGCTGGCCAGCAGGCCCGGGCCGTCGTAGAAGGTGTGGACCATGACCGTGACGTTGTGCGCATTGGCCAGTGCATACACCTTCTTCAGTTCGGTCAGGCCGCCCATTTTTGCCGGGCTGGGCTGGATGAAGTCGACCGCCTTCGCTTCGAACAGATGCTGAAAGTCGAACAGCGTGGATGCGTTTTCACCGGCGGCCACCGGGATGCCACTCGTCTGCCGCACCTGGGCCAGGCCCGCATGGTTTTCGGGCGGCCAGACCGGCTCTTCGAGCCAGCGCAGGTTGAACGGACGCAGCTTCGCGGCCATGTCGAGTGCTTCGCGCACGTTCCACGGGCAGTTCACATCGAGCGTGATCTCGATATCGTCGCCCGCCGCCTCGCGCGCGGTGCGCACCGCTTCCACCGTGATTTCGTGCAGCTTCAGATGACGGTAGCCGTCGGCCAGCGCGCGCTTCACGTTCTTGCGTACGAGGTCGGGGTCCGAGTAGCGCGCCAGGCTGGCATAGGCACGCAGCGACGTGGCATCGCTGCCACCGAGCAACTGGTGGACGGGCTGGCCCACCGCCTTGCCGGCAATGTCCCACAGCGCGATGTCGATCGCCGACAAGCTGTGCAGGTAGGCACCGCTGCGCCCGAACACGTGAAACTTCTTCTGCAGGTCGAGCATCAGCTGTTCGAGCTGGGTGGCGTCGCGGCCGACCAGCTCGGGTTTCAGCACGGTGTCGATGACAGCCTTGGCCGGCGGTACGGCCATGAAGCCGAAAGTCTCGCCCCAGCCGACCAGGCCGGTGTCGGTGGTGATCTTGACGACCAGCGAGTCCGCCATCTGCAGGCCGCCCTTGCCCCATACCGCGTCATCCTGCCGACCGCCCACGGTGAACGGGATACGCAGCGGGATCGTTTCGATGTCGGCAATTTTCATGATGGTCTCTTCCCTTGTCTTCCTGATATTCGGTGGTGCGATCTGGGTCATCGCGAGGCGGATGCGGGGACAGCATTTGCAGTGGGATGTCACGCTCCCGTTGCGATGAAATCTAGGTGTCCCGCGCGTCCGTTTGCATACCCGGTACGACGAATCAGTCTTGCGTTGCGGGAACAAGTTGTGCGCGATGTGGCGCCGGGACCCACATCGCTGGCGCCGAGTGGGGCATCGGGCGCACCCCGCGTGGCGGGTCCGGTGGGCCAGGCCGTGCGCCGCCGATTTATTCCGCCGTGTATCAAATCATGTTCTGCCAAGCCGGTTTATCGGCGCATGGGCGGCTCCTATAGTTCGCCACATGCACACGGCGGTCAGTCCGCAGCGGTACGCGCCGGACCGGAACCCGTCTGCATGGCCCTACACCTACTTCCCCCGAGGAGTCACCATGTCCGTCGAATCGAAGCTTGCAGCACGTGGTCTGAAGCTGCCCTCGCCGCCCAAGCCACTCGGCAGCTATACGGCTGTCAGCCAGGCCGGCGATCTGCTGTTCATCTCCGGTCAGCTGCCGCTGCAGGACGGCAAGGTTGTCTGGCAGGGCCAGGTCGGACGCGATTTGACCGTGGAACAGGGCAAGCAGGCGGCGCAACTGGCCGCGCTGAACGTGCTGGCGCAGATCCATGCTCATCTGGGCGGCTTCGAGCGGCTCGACCATATCGTTCGCGTGGAAGGCCACGTGACAAGCGCGCCGGGTTTTATTGATCAGCCCGCCGTGATCGACGGGGCATCGGATCTGTTTGCCGACGTGCTGGGCGAGCGTGCCGGGCATGCGCGTGCAGTCGATTCGCAGACGCAGCAGCCGGCCAATGCCGCGGTGATCCTCGTGGTGATCGCGCAGGTCAAGCCCGCGTAATCCAGGCGGAGAACCCAGTCATGGATCACGAGCGGCACGGCCGCCCGGTATCGACTACCACCCAGTACGACCACATACAAGCCGAGGATGATCCACGGCTGCAATGACGCAACAACGAGGTAAGGAATGGAACTGATCTATATCGGCGATCCGATGTGCTCCTGGTGCTACGGATTTGGCAAGGAGATGACCGCACTGCACGAGCGCTTTCCCGATCTGCCGCTGCGTATCGTGGTCGGCGGGATTCGCGCGGGCGCGACCGACGTGCTGGACGACGCCGGCAAGCGCTTTCGCCTGCAGCACTGGGCCCGCGTGGAGCAGGCCAGTGGCCTCGCCTTCAATCGCGAAGCGTTCCTGGCGCGCGAAGGCTTTGTCTATGACACCGAGCCGGTCTGCCGTGCGGTGGTGACGGCCCGTCAACTGGCGCCCGATGCCGATCTGCTGGCCGTGTTCCGTGCGCTCCAGCATGCGTTCTATGTCGATGGACTCGACACCACAGACGGCGCCGTGCTGTCGGCGGTGGCCGTGCAGGCGCTGGCGCGCCAGCAGCATGAGGTCGCCGTGGAAACCTTCCTGAGCATATGGAACAGCCAGGCCACCATCGACGAAACCGCGCAGGACTTCCGCACGGCCCGTCAGTGGGGCGTCAGCAGTTTCCCGACGCTCGCGCTGCGCAATGGCGACAGGCTCTATCAGGTAGGGGCCGGATACGCGCCGGTCGATGCGCTGGCGTCGCAGCTTGAACAGGTGATGAAGGCCGCTCGCGCCGCGGCCTGAAGCTATCAGCATCGCCTGACAGCGCCGAAGCGTATTGACATGCGCGCGCCGCCGGAAGCCCTGGCGGCGCGCGCATTTGCGTTGGGATATCGAAAGGTGACATGTGGCGCGATGCCATGGCGCCGCATGGTGTTCGACATGCATTGCGACGCGCGTCCTGCGTGGCAATGCCGAACGAAAAACAGCCCACCGGGCGTATCGGCGGGCCGTGAGGCTGCTGAGACAGTCAGCGAGCCGCATGGTGTCTCCCCTCTCCCATGAATGGGAGAGGGGAGCAACCGCGGCGGTAGATGAAGGTTTGTCAGCATTCTGACGGCCCGCCGGGTGTATCGGCGAGCCGCAGTCGCGTTGTGGTGTTGCAGTTTGCGTCGCTTGCGGGCGTCTATGCCGTCATTGATGCCGTCGCTTCAGTCGTTGCCTGCTGCGGATCGAGCGCGGGGAAGCGCGGCACCACATGCGTGGCCAGTTCTTCGAGTACGGCTTCGGCCGGCCGGCTGCCGTACTTGAGGTTGAACAGCACATGGTTGGCACCGGCGCGTTCGAGCGCTTCCAGATGGCGCATCAACCAGCTGCGTCCCAGGCGATGGCCGCCGTGAATCGGCGTGGGCGACACGTCGGGATCGGCGGTCAGGTCGATGTGATACGGCTGCGCAAACGGCTTGAAGGCACCGGGTGCCACGGTTTCCACGGTGTTGTGCCATTGGCGGATCAGCTCGACCTGGATATCCATGCGGCGCGGGTAGGTGATCCAGCCATCGGCCTTGCGTGCGATCCAGTCCACGGATTGCTGGCTGTTGCCGGTGATGATCAGCGGCACGCGCGCGGCGACAGGCTTTGGCACGAGGTCGGCCGCATCCAGCGTGCCGTAGGTGCTGTGCACCTGGTGATAGCTGTGGCCCCAGACCGTTTCCAGATAGCCCACCTGTTCGCGGAATAGCGCGCCACGGTCGCCATGATCGACGCCAAAGGCGGGGAACTCCACGGCGCGATCGCCCGAGGCAATGCCCAGCACCAGTCGTCCGCCCGTGAGCCGGTCGATGCTGGCCGCGGCCTTTGCGGTATGCAGCGGGTGGCGCAGCGGCAGCACGATGGCCGCGGTGAACAGCGCGATCGACGATGTCTGGCCGGCCACATAGCCGAGCCAGGTCCAGGGATCATAGATCTGTCCCAGATCGCCAAAGCCGGGGTCGCGCAGCGGTACGTCGCGTACGCCCAGTGCGGCAAAACCTGCCGCTTCGGCGCGGCGCGCCAGCCGGATCTGGTCGGCCATGGTCGGGGCATCGCCCGCGTAGGACTCGATCGCGAACAGCACGCCAAGGGTCAGCCGGTCGCGCGCGAACATGCGCGAGAAGCCGGGGTTGGATTGCGGCGCGATGCCGGTTGCGGGAGTCAGCATGGTTAGCTCCGCGTCGTGCCGGCCGGCCGGACCGGCTGCCACAGGAAGGTGTAGGGAATGTCGTCGAGTTCGGCGGCATCGAGCCACAGGCCTTGCGGCAACTCGTCTGCCCAGTGCGCATCAGCCCTGTGGCTTTGCGTGAGGGTCGTGTCATCGGATGTGCTGGGGTGCATGGCGGCTCCTGCTGGAAGGGATCACCTGGGCGCGATGCGCGCCGTCACGGGTGCTTGAGAGCCATTGTGGTCAACGATCGCGCGGGGATCATCGGGGTCCTTCGCAAATCATTTGTTCCTCGGCATTGACAGTGCTGCGGCCCGGTGCCGGGCTTGCATGCTTGTTACACGGTGTATGCACTCATGTTCCACACGGACCGTTTATCGGTCGGCATCGTCCTCCTACAGTGCATTCCAACAACGCATCCACGCGTTGCCCGGCCACGATCCAGTTCAAACGCATCGAGCGCCACCTCGGAGATCATCATGACCACGTACCAGATGCAGACGCCTGTGGATTGCGCGCATCAGCGCATCCTGCAGCAACTGCAAACATATCTTGATGCGCTCTATGACGGCGATGTCGAGGCATTGCGTTCGACGTTCCACCCCGATGCGCTGCTGTTTGCCGAGGTGCGTGGCGAGATCGTGCAGAAGACGCTCGACGCCTATCTGCAAGGCGTGGCCACGCGTGAAAGCCCGGCGTCGCGCAGCGACCCGTATGGGATGTCGATCCTGTCGGTGGATGTGGTGGGGAAGATCGCCTCGGCCAAGGTGCGCGTGAAGGTCTCGGGCAACAACTACTACAACTTCCTGTCGATCCTCAACGTCGGTGGCGACTGGCTGATCGTCAACAAGCTCTACACGCATCTCGACGATTGATTCCTGCGAGAACCACATCGCGGCCCCGCGAATGCACAAGGCCGGTTCCATGCCTTGCGGCGAAGTGGAACCGGCCTTGCGGTGAGCAACGCGGTGAAGGGATCCGCGAAGAAAGCAGGGCGTTACGCGGTCACGACAGTCAGTGCGACGTCGATGTTGCCGCGCGTGGCCTTCGAGTACGGGCAGATTTCATCGGCCAGCTTGGCCACGGCCTCGGCCGCCTGCTGTTCCACACCGCGCAGGTTGACCTGGATGCGGCCTTGCAGGAAATACCCGGCGCCGGCCGTGCCCAGATCCACCTCGATCTCCACCGACAGATCGGCCGGCACGTCCACCTTCAGCTCTTTGGCGGCGAGACCCAGCGCGGCGATGTAGCAGGCCGACCAGGCGCCGGCGAACAGTTGCTCGGCCGTGGGGTGCGACTGCACCGCTTCGTACGCATAAGCCGGAGCCGTGCGGTTGCCGGGGGTGGTCAGCTGGATGTCGAGGTTGCCGTGGCCGCCTGAAGCGCCTGCATGGCTGGCGGTCGTGTGCGTCTTGCCGGTGAACAGAACTTTTTCGATCTTGGTCATGTTGGGTGCTCGTTGTCTGGGTTGGGTTATTTAAATATCGCATGCGATTCAATCGCATGCGTGGCATAGTGGTGCACCGGTCGAAGCAAGTCAAGGAATTTGTTCGGGGCATGCGAAGAAACTGGATGAACGGGCAGCCGGGTGGCGTGTGGAACGCCTCCTTATCGGGGCCGTTTGCAATGGGCATGTTCCAGATCACATGGGGAGAGCGCCCTGGCAAAGGCGCGATTCAGTCTCAAGACAGTTGTCGTATGTTTGACAATAATCAACCAGTCGTCTATCTTTTGCCCATTCGCCCCGAAAAGAACTCGACATGCCCCGCCCCTCCAATCCTGAGATCCGACACCGACTGCTGACCGACGGCGGCCGTGTGATTCATAGCCTCGGATTCAATGGGGCGGGCGTGCAGGACATCGTGGCTGCCGCGAATGTGCCGAAGGGATCGTTCTATAGCTATTTCGACAGCAAGGAGGCCTTTGCGGCCGAAGTGCTCCAGGCCTACTGGACGTCTGTGGAAGACCGCCACGGCAAGGTCATGTACGACGCCCGCATCAAGCCGCTGGAGCGGATCGAAAGGCTGTTCGCGCTGCTGGTGGCAGACCAGATGGCGGACCAGTTCAAGCTCGGGTGTCTCGTGGGCAACCTGAGCCTTGAACTGGCCAGTGTCAGTGGCGATGTCCGCGCAGCGCTGGCGCGCATCCTGGCGCGCTGGGAAGGCATGATCGTCACTTGTCTCGACGAAGCGAAGATGCGTCAGGAACTGGCGGCGGACTGCAATACCGCGCAGCTCGCGGCCATCATCATCGAGACCTGGGAGGGGGCGGTCCTGCGCAGCAAGGTCGAGGGTAACGGCGATGCCTGCCAGCGATTCCTTGCGGTCACGCTCAAGCGCTTGCTGCGCTGATTTTTTTTGCGATTTAAATAGACGACTGGTCGGCTATTTAAAGAAATCCAGTCCAACGCCGCGCATGCGGTCAGAAAAGGAGTTTCACCATGTCTTCACAACGCAGCCCCCAAGGCGTGTCGCGCCGTGACCTGCTGCTGGGCGGCGCTGCTGCGGCCGGCTCCCTGGTCGCGGCCGCCTTGCCGGCTCCGGCATCGGCAGCGCAATCCGCAACGGCACCTATCCACGCCAGCGCAGGCGGCAAGACCTCGGGCAGCACCATCACGACGAAGGATGGCACCCAGCTTTACTACAAGGACTGGGGTACCGGTCGACCTGTCGTCTTTTGCCATGGCTGGCCGCTCAGTTCGGACAGCTGGGAATCCCAGATGATGCTCGTGGCATCGGAGGGATATCGGGCCGTTGCCCACGATCGTCGCGGCCATGGCCGTTCCAGCCAGCCCTGGCATGGCAACGAGATGAACACCTATGCCGATGATCTGGCCACCGTGTTCGAGACCCTTGATCTGCGCGATGCCGTACTCGTGGGCTTCTCCACCGGTGGGGGCGAGGTCGCCCGCTATATCGGTCGACACGGCACCCGGCGCGTCTCCAGGATCGTGCTGGTGTCGGCCGTGCCGCCCTTGATGCTCAAGACCGCCGCCAATCCGCGCGGCCTGCCGATTGAAGTGTTCGATGGCCTGCGCGCGGCCCAGCTCGCCAATCGGTCCCAGTTCTACAAGGATGTACCGGCCGGCCCGTTCTATGGCTTCAACCGTCCCGGCGCAAAGCCTTCGCAGGGATTGATCGACGCATGGTGGGCCCAGGGCATGCAGGGCGGGCACAAGAACACCTATGACTCGATCAAGGCGTTCTCGGAAACCGATTTCACCGAGGACCTCAGGAAGTTCGACGTGCCCACGCTGATCGTGCATGGCGACGATGACCAGATCGTGCCGATCGATGCCGCGGGACGCGCGTCGGCAAAGCTGATCCGTAATGCGAAGCTGATCGTCTATCCGGGCGCGCCGCATGGCCTCACCGATACGCATAAGGACAAGTTCAACGCCGATCTCCTGGCGTTCATCCGCAGCTAACGCCGTGTGGTCTCGACCGGGCACCGCTGCGGTGTCCGGTGGCGAGCCGGTGGCATCACCAGAAGAGGTACTTCCCATGTGCAATCACCATCCCCTGTATGCAGATCCGGCCGATGCGGCCTTGCCGAAGGCCAGCGTCGAACTGGATCTGTCGCGCACGGCGCTCGTGGTCATCGACCCGCAGATCGACTTCATGAGCCCAGAAGGCCGTAGCTGGGGCGTTGTCGGAGAAAGCGTGACCGAGCAGAACCTGGTGCCCAACCTGAGCCGTCTGTTCGAGGCGGCCAAGCGGGCGGACATCACCGTTGCCATTTCTCCGCACTACTACTTTCCGCACGATCACACCTGGAAGGTTCAGGGCCCCGCCGAAATGTTCCAGCACGCGGTCGGCATGTTCGATCGTCCCGGCGCACTGACCCTCGAAGGCTTCCGCGATTCCGGCGCGGATTTCGTGCCGGAGCTCAAGCCGTACATCGAGGACGGCAGGACCATCATCTGCTCGACGCACAAGCTGTATGGCCCGCAGTCCAACGACCTGGTCCTGCAGTTGCGCAAGCAGCGTGTCGATCAGGTGATCCTGGCCGGCATGGCCGCCAATCTGTGCGTGGAGTCCCATCTGCGCGAACTGCTGGAGCAGGGCTTCGAAGTTGCGGTGGTACGCGACGCCGTGGCGGGCCCGAAGCTGCCGGAAGGGGACGGCTATCTCTCGGCGCTGGTCAATTTCCGCTATATCGCGAATGCGCTGTGGGACACCGACGAGACGGTGCGCCGGTTGGCAGGCAGCGCGGGCGCCGCCGAGTAAGAAAGGCTGCCGGCTCAGCGCGCCGATTCGACGGATGCGTAGTGGGCGAAGAGGCGCGACACCGCATGAGGGTCCGTGCACTGCCGCAGCCGTGCGCGGAAGCGATGATCGCAGAAGCGCTCGGCGACGCTGGCCAGCAGATGCAGATGGATATTGCTGGCCCAGTCCGGCAGCAGCAGGCAGACCAGGTCGCTGACCGGGCGACCGTCCGGCGCATCGAACGGAATCGGCATCGCGGGCCGGACGTAGAAGGCGAGCGCCTTGGCCACGCCCGCGATGCGGCCGTGCGGTACCGCAATGCCCTGGCCCAGGCCCGTCGATCCCGATGCCTCGCGTTCCAGCAGACTGCTGGTCACGGTGGCAGCATCGAGTCCGTACTGGCGCGCGGCAACGGCGCCGATCTCGCCAAACAGTGCCAACCGGTCATCGGCTTCGACGCCCAGGAGCACATTCGGCGCATGCAGGATGCGGCCGATCGAGGCCGGGTGCATGGCCCGGTCGGTCCGCGCCCTTCTGGGCGGGGTGCCATGCGCGAGTTCATTCCAGGCTTCGGATGGCGCCTCGGGGACCTCGAACAGCTGATCGACTTCGGCTTCCGGCGCCACGTTCCCGATCCGCGCCAACGCGTCGCCGATTGCCGGCCCGGGCAAGGTCAGGGAGCAGCGCATGCGTTTGCCGCCGGGTAGCACCGTCACGGACAGCGTCCACGATTGTCCTTCGCAATCTCTCACGAGTGCCTGGCGCAGTGGCCACGCGTGCTGGATATCGATGTTGATATGCATCGTGACATTGCGAACCGGATGGCCGGACTTCAACACGGTCCCGGGGCCGATGGCCTGCAGCGTGTTCATCAAGGTAAAGCGGGTCGCCAGGGCATTACGCGAGGGCGGCGTGAGGCAAGCGCCGCTGCGAGCAGAGATGGCCCTCGGCATCAAAGATCTCGAGCACGGCCCCTTCGCGGCAAGCCTGATCTACCGCCGCGGCGACGGCGTCCATGCGGGACGCGTGATGTGACTCGGCGTACTTCGCACCTTCGTAGATGACGTCCCATCCCTGCTGGTATGCGACGACCTGCAACTTCCTGGCCATGGAGATTCCTGCGGCATTGATCCTGGATGTCTCCATCGTAGGCCGCCGGTCGTCGGAATGTTGCAATAGCAGGGGCCGGACGCGTAAAGATTCCGACAAAATGCGGTGTTGCCGGTACTGCGCCATGGATCGCTGTCAGCGAAGTGATGGTTGCAGCCCGGCTGTCCTTTGCGGATCAGAATGGCAGGCTCAGGTAGTACTGTCCCAGCTCCGTCAGTCGTCCATCGGCCGCAAGCAGGCTCGTGAAATGGGGGTCGGGCGACCAGCGGCCCGTGAACCACGCATAGCGGAACACGTCGGTGCGCTGCTCGCAGGTGGCCACCATGTCCTGCATCTGGCGCTTCTGCTTGTCAAGCGTATCGATCTGCGCACCGTCGGCGGCGCTGTGCCAGTTGGCGAACTCGGTCACCCAGTAGGGTTTGCCGTACTTGGCCAGCCGGTCGAGCTGACCGCCAAGGCCGTAGTCGTACCAGTGGAACGCGAGGTAATCGATCCGTGGATCGCGGTTGGCGTTGGCGGCACGGTAGGCCGTGTAGAACGCGTCGAGCCACACGACGGGGTCCTGGAAACCGGGCATCGTTCCCCAGGTGACCGTCGGGCCCACGAGCTTGACCCCGGTATGGGCCGCAACGCTCTCGTAGCGCGGCCACACTGCTGCAGCGGCTGCCGGTGTGAGATTGGCCTGGTCGGTCAGGTTGGGCTCGTTCATCAGCAGCAGGTACTTGATGTCGGGGTGAGCGAGCAGATAGGTCTCGACGGCCACGGCGTCGAAGTTGTCGTTCCACAGCATGGGGATGTAGTCCATGCCATAGGTGGCGCGGGTATTGGCTGGCGCTGCGACATTGGGCTTCGACGCCCAGTTGTACCACCACGAAACGCCCGGCGCCAATGCCGCGAAGTCGGTGGTGCTGGCCAGGTCATAGGCGATGCCGCGCTTGGCGCTCTTGGTCACGCCTGGCGTTGCGACTGGCGGTGCGGCGGGGACGATCGCGCCGCCGCCATTGCCACCATTCGCGCCGGATCCGCCCGTGCCGCTTGTGCTGGCGCCGTCTCCGCCGCCACAGGCGGAGAGGGCAAATGCCGTCACCAGGGCCAGCATGGCGCGGCCCATCACGTTATGCAGTGTCATTCGGTCATCCTTGGGATAGCTGCGGTGCGCCCACCTGCGCCCACGCCTCGTTATCGAGGGCGTGGGCATGAGCGCGCGATCCGGCTTACAGCGATTGCAGGAACGCGGTGATGGCGTCGCGATCGCTCTTCGACAGTCCTTCATAGCGCGTCCGGCTGTCGGTGGCTTCGCCGCCGTGCCAGAGGATGGCTTCGGTGAAGGTGCGCGCGCGGCCGTCGTGGAGCAGGCGTACGCTCGTGTCGGCCCCCTGTACGAAGCGCAGCGAGCCAACGCCCCACAGCGGCGCGGTACGCCACTGGTTCGGATACGCGCGTCCCTCGGCCAGCGTGTCGGCCAGACCAGGCCCCATGTCGTGCAGCAGCAGGTCCGTGTACGGATGGATGGTCTGCTCGCGCAGTTCGGCGAACGGGTGCGTGTTGCCGGTCTTCATGGTCGGCGTATGGCAGGCCACGCATCGCACCTGCGTGAACAGGTCGCTGCCACGTGCGATCTGTGCCGGGTTGACGTCATGCTCCGGCGACACGCGAACACCGTCCGGGAAGCCGCTGCGCAGCTTGCGCTGGGCCGGCACGCCAATCAGCGACAGGTAGTTCGTCATGCGCTGCAGTTCGTTCTCCGTGATGGATGTCGGCACGGTGGTATTCCGGCAGTCCGCCGCACCACGCTGGCAACTGCGATCCGGGTTGACCGGGGACGTTACGCCCATGTCTTTCAACAGCGCGTCGGCCACCTGAAGCCGGATGCTTGGCTTCGATGCCTTCCAGCCAAAGCGGCCCACATGCGTCTTGCCGGTCTCGGGGCTGACCACCAGGTTCGGCACACCGCGGATGCCATCGCCGTTGGCATCGTCCGGGTCGGCCTGCGCCAGGATCGTGGCTTCCGGAATGGCCTCGAGCAGCCCCATGCCGATCACCTGCGGGGCCTGGCGTGCCGAGAGCCGTGCCGGCGTGGGCCCCTTGAACGCGAAGACCGGCTTGACCAGTTCCACCTTCTCGCCGTCGGGCAGCGTGCGCACCGTCGTGTCGTAGGACTGCAGCGACACGTCAAAGTTGGGGGCGCCCGCATCCTGCGCGTGCTGCTGCACGTTGAAGCCATAGACGGGGTCCGCGGCGGCGCCATCGGCGGTGGCCGTCAGGAACGACATCGTGTCCAGCTTCGCGCCCAGCGCCAGCGGCTTGCTGCGACCGTTGTTGGTGTGGCACTCGATGCAACGCGGCTGGTTGTAGCGCGGTCCGAGCTGGCCGATGTGGGCCGTGAACACCGGATTGTCGCGGTCGTGCTCGGAGTGCGTGCCGTCGGCGAACGAGGTGTGGAACAGCCGGCGGCCCTCCACGAAGCGCTGCGTATTGGTGATGCCGATATTGTTCGCCATCTGCTGGAAGACGCGCATCGGCTCTTCCGAATAGTTGTACGAGATGCTGGCCTGTCCGCCCAGCAGCGTATCGTCGGGCAACGGCTCGGAGTCGAGATTCGGTGCGATGCCGTACCACGGACGCATGCCCACGCCCACGATGTAGAGCTGCTCGAACGAGTAGTAGCGACTGCCGCCACCGTCCACGACCGGATCGCGCTTCAGGCGCGGTGCCGGTGCCAGTTCGACCTTGTCGCCAATCTTCAGCGGGCTATGCGGATCGGTACGCCAGTTGGAGTCGAAGACCATCATGCAGTCTTCGCGCGGCTGGCCTTCGCTGCAGATCGGCAGGCCTCCTTGCTTCGGATTGTTGAAGCCGAAGTTCAGTGACCAGCCATAGTCGCGCACGGTCGGATCGAGCACGTTGCGGAACAGGCTGAACGTGGTGCCATCGAAGATGCCCTGGTTCACGCGCAGATAGACCTCGATGCGCTGGATGCCGGCGGGCACGTGATCGCGAATCTCGAGGCCAAAGGTACGGTTCTGAAAATAGAAGGTCGGGAAGGTCAGGTAGCGGCCCGGACCTGCATCGGGTGCATCCCATGCCTCGCCACGCTCCCGTGCGTGCCGCTCGGTCGGGCGCGATCCCATCAAGGTCACGAGCGTGCCGTCTGCCTCGCGATACTGGATCTGCTCCATGAGCGGCGTATCGGCAGCAAACAGCGGCGAATAGGCTGCGGCCGATGCGGCGGGGGCGGGCGGCGCACTGTCGCCTCCGCCACCGCCGCCGCAAGCGGCAATCATCGATATGGCAACCACCGAGATGGCCGCAAGCAGGCCTGCCGGCCCGCGATAGAGAGCGACATGATTCATGACGAACTGACCCCTTCTTTTTGATATCTATTTTTTTAATCCCGACGAACGCCTTTGCAGCATGGAATTCGCGGGATATGGCCCATTCCCTGTAGCCGCGGCGATTATTGTTGTTCGTCTAAATAGATGTCAATTGTCATTATCTGGCGCACCGCCTGACAATTTTTGGGTGGCCGGTGACGAGGAACGTCACATCGAGCATCCATGCGGGTTGCAGCCCGATGGCTGTTATGTCACTGACATAAATGGCGCGCGGGTGCGCGTCGTTGAGCGCTCAAATGGTGCATGGCGGTATTCCGCGCAGTCGCTATTTACGCATTCACACGTTGCGTGGATGCTGCAGACATTTGGTTTGCGGCGATAAAAAGGGATGCGTGCAGCGGGGCTCCATTATTTCAAATGGATAGCGTGCCACGCACGAAGAGACCGGCTGCAAAGCGAAACGGGCAGCCCTTGGGCCGCCCGTTTCGCCTTGCCATCGCCAGTGGTTAGCGGAGTCTGGCTTCCGCGCTGAGGTAGGTCTTCAGCAAGGCTGCCCCGCGCTCGCCCACACGCGATTGCCAGAGTGCCACCGCGCTCAGGCCCGCGTCGCGCAGCGTCTGCTGCACGGCTGGCGACGGATTGTCCTCGATCGTTACACCGTTGGCGCGCATGCGTGCCGTGTTCTCGGCCAGTCGCGTGTTCAGCCGCACCCATTGTTTGTCTTCGGTCGCACTGGCTGCGGCCGTCACCGCATCTCGCTGCGCTGGCGTCAGGGCCTGCCATGTGGCGGCGTTGACGGTCGTGAACGACAACGGCATGGCATAGCCGATGGCCGTGAAGCAGGGCAGGTAGTCCCACAGCTTGCGGCCGGCGCCGCCATCGCCCGACGACAGCACGGCGTTCACCGAGCCGTCCTTCAGGCGCGGCATCGCGTCGGCAAACGACAGGTTCTGCGCTTTCGCCCCTGCCACGCGCATGACCTCGGCGGAGGTCTCGTCATAGGCGCGCACGGACAGCGCACGCAGATCGTCGAGCGTGCCCACGGGATGGCGCGACCACAGGCCGGTGGGTGGCCAGGGCGTGATGTAGAGCAGATGCTGGCCCTGATTTTCGAACGCGCGTGCATAGTCCGCGCGCGCCAGGTCGGCCAGTCGATGTGCGCGGTCGACCGACGTCGCCACGAACGGCAGCGACGAGAGCAGGAAGATCGGATCGATCTCGCCCAGCGCACCACCGAACGCGTCGCCGGCCTGCAGCTTGCCCTCGCGGATCGCGGTCGGCATCTGCGCGGACTTGAAGCCCGCGCTGGCATCGAAAGTCGGCTGCAGGAGCATCGCGCCTTGCGTGCGAGCCGCCACCTCGTTGGCAAACGTGGTCAGTCCCTCGCCCGGCATCGACGTCGCCGGGTATTCGGTGGCCATCTGCCAGACCACTGGCGCGGGTTGCGCATGGGCGGCGGGCGCGAGCAGGGCAGGGGTAGCGACGGCAAGGCCGGCGGTTATCGCAAACGTCAGCGTGGCCTGGGCAACACGATGGCAGAGAGGGCGCATGGCAGGGGGAAGAAAGGTAGGAGATTTTTTGATGGGCCGGGCTTCACCAGCGCGGTCGATGCCGGCTGGTGTGCATTATAGGCATCTCCGTGCCACCACTACTGCGTGCACTTTTCCTGGTAGACCCGCTGCAATTGCCTGCGCGTCCGGTCGCGCTCGACCGTGGAGATTTCGTTGCCCTGGCTGTTTTCGACGGGCATATCCGACGGCCGGTAGCTGCGGCGCGGCGTCTGGCCGATCTGTTCGGCCAGTTGATTGCATTGCTCTTCGAGCGAGAGTGGGCGTGAGGGCGTGGGCTGGAACCGGTACGTCCCCTCACGCACCGCATCGGAAATGGCATCGTTGATGGCGGTGTCGCCGGCAGGCGACGGCTGCGTCTGCGCATGGCCATGAAACAGCGGCGTCAGACCGGCGAGCAATGCGAGTTGGCATACATGGCGACGCAGCAGCATGAAAGTCTCCCCGGGCTTGGTGAAACGATGGTAGCGCCGATGCCACGTCGCCGTCCATCAGCTTTCGGGCTGAACCGACTCGCGCGATCAGGCTGGCAGGTTGATAGGTATTAGCGATCAATCAATCGAAAAATGCAAATTCACGGATGAATGGGATGCCCCTATACTCGGCGGCAATAACAAGGACCAAAAGGGGAGACAACCATGAAAAAGCCAGCTGGATTCGCATCGCTTGCCTTGCTGCTTGCTGCGGGCCTCGGCGTGCAGGGTGCGGCGTTCGCCGCCGAGAGCTATCCGTCCAAGCCGATTCATTTCGTCGTGCCGTATCCGCCCGGCGGCCCGACCGACCTGATGGCACGGCTGCTGCAAGCCAGCATGCAGGCGCGCCTTGGGGTGCCGGTGCTGGTGGAAAACCGCGCCGGGGCCGGGGGAAATATCGGCACGAGCGCCGTGGCAAAGTCTGCCCCCGATGGCTACACGATCCTGCTGGCCGCAAGCGGTCCGATGGCGGTCAATCCGACGCTGTACAAGCAGCTATCGTTCAATCCAATGACCGAGCTGGTGCCGGTGATTCAGATTTCCGCGTTTCCGCTGGTGCTGGAAGTGAATCCTGGTACTTCGATCAACGATGTGAAATCGTTCATTGCCGCGGCCAAGAACAAGCCGGGCGCCTACAGCTTTGCCTCCGCTGGCAATGGCACACCGCAGCATCTGGCCGGCGAACTGTTCAATACCGCCGTCGGCACGAAGATGCAGCACGTCGCCTACAAGGGCGCTGGCCCGGCGTTGAACGATGTGCTGGGCGGCCAGGTGCCGGTCATGTTCGATATCCTCGGCAGCTCGCTCACCTATATCAAGGCCAGCAAGCTGCGTCCGCTTGCGGTGACCACCAGGACGCGCACGGCGTCCTTGCCCGATGTGCCCACGCTCGCGGAATCGGGCCTGCCAGGCTTTGAGTTCGTCGCTTGGCACGGCATCGCAGCCCCGGCGGGAACGCCGAAGGAGATCGTGCTCAAGCTCAATGGCGTGATCAATGAAATCTTCAAGGACCCGGAGTTCCGCACGCGCTGGGAGGCGATTGGCACGCCGGCGGTCGGCGGTACGCCCGAGGCATTCGGTGCGCTGATCCGCAGCGAAACCACGCGACTCGGGAAAATCGTGCGCGATACCGGTGCCACCGTCGATTAATGGCATCACGCGGGCACGTCAGTGCGGCCGCTGCGGCCGATCGCCTTCGGCAATATGTGCGCGCAGCATGGCCAGCAACGCTGTCGCCGCCGGAGAAAGACTGCGGTTGCGGGCCGTGACCAGGCCGATGGAGCGCTTCGTCACTGGTGCCGTCAGCAGTCGCTCGACGATACCGGGGTGGCTCACGGTGCTTGCAGCGATCTCGGGCAACGCCGCCACGCCGAAACCGCACTCGACCATCGCGGCGATGGTCGACAGGCGCTCCGCCTCGAACGATGGCTGGAAGCGAATGCGGTTCTGGAGGAAGGCCCACTCCGCGTACTGCCGCACGCTACTGGGGTGCGTCATCGAGATGTGAGACAGGCTCACCGTATCGGCCCAGCGAATCGGTCCCTTGCCGCGTGCCTGGGCGTGCCCCTTTGGTATCAGCAGCACAAAGCGGTCGGACATCATGGCTTCGTATTGCAGATCCGCTTGCTGCGGGTCTGCCGCGGTCAGCGCGAAGTCGACCTCGCCGGCGCGCACCAGATCGAAGGCGGGGCCCGATAGCGTGTCGAACACCTTGAGCGTGACGGCCGGGTGTGCGCGGTGAAAGGCCATCAACACGCGCGGCAGCAGCTTTGCCGCGAGCGAGGGCATGGCCGCGACGGCAACGTGACCGCGTTCTGCGTTGGCGATGCCGCTGATCGCATCGATCGCTTCGCGAAAGGCGGCCTGGACATAGGTGGACTGTCGGATAAAGACTTCGCCGGCAGCGGTCAGCCGTACCGTGCGCGTGGTGCGTTCGAACAGGCGCGTGCCCAGTGCTTCCTCGATACGGAGAATCTGGGTCGACAGCGCGGATTGCGATAGATGCAACTGGGCCGCGGCCTGGCGAAAATTGAGCGTGCGCGCCAGCAGAAGAATTGTTTCGATGTCGCGCATCGACAGATTGAGCTTCATGACATTGATCCGTTTTTCGGATCATTCTATAGAAAGTAGTCGGTGCCATCGATCAGGCGTGCGATCGATCCAGGGCATCGGCAGTACGGCAATCAGGCAGACGAGGAGAGCAGCATGCAGGAAACCAGCGCGGATCAATCGGGTCTTCCCGGCCCGGGTGCGGCGCACGCAGTGGTGGTGGGTGGTGGGACGATGGGGGCCGACGTCGCGGTGGTGCTGGCCCGCGCAAATTGCCGGGTCACCGTCGTCGAGCCGAATGCCGCAAGCGCTGCGACGCTGCCGGCGAAAGTCGGCGCCAATCTCGCGGCGATCGGTCGCGAAGGCGCTGCCAGTGGATTGCAGGTGGTCGAGGGGCTCGATGCGATCGACTGGAAGTCGGTCGATCTCGTCATCGAATGTATCCCCGAGCGCCTGGAATTGAAGCAGGCATTGTTTGCCGAGCTGGTGCGTCTGGCACCGTCCCACACGCTGCTGACCAGCAACAGTTCCAGTTTCCCGATCAGCGCCATCGGTGCCGGGCTGCCGACGCGCGAGCGCATGCTCGGCCTGCACTTCTTCATGCCGGCG
>FTBS01000578.1_pt1 | contig 23281 bp, 17 predicted proteins | sample 1639441 | NCBI WGS metagenome assembly FTBS01 (sample SAMEA3914864, study PRJEB12502) | metagenome | biome: forest; material: soil | place: USA | collected 2012-03-12 | depth 0.3 m
GCCGATGCCGTCGATCGACAGCAATTCCTGAAGAGATAACTCGTCGCCTCCACGCGCCTCCTGAGCACACTTTCGCAGCGCGCCCATATCCTCGAACCGCTTCAGCAGATCGCGCGCGGTCACCGCGCCGACATGACGGATGCCAAGCCCGAACAGCAGGCGCGCGGCATCGGGCTGGCGCTTGTTTTCCACCGCTGCCAACAGATTATCCACAGATTTGTCCTTCCACCCGTCGAGCGCAAGGATCTCCTCCCGACGCTTGCGCAGGCGGAAGATATCGGCCGGGCTTTCCAGCCAGCCCTTGGCGAAGAACTCGTCGATAGTCTTCTCGCCCAGCCCCTCGATATCGAGCGCGCCACGGCTGACGAAGTGCTTCAGGCGCTCGGTCCGCTGCGCCGGGCAGATGAGGCCGCCGGTGCAGCGCACATCCACTTCGCCTTCCTCGGCCACGGCTTCGGAGTGGCATTCGGGGCAATGATCGGGGAATGCGAAGGCGGGACGATCCACCTCACGGGTAAGATTGTCGACGATCTGCGGGATCACGTCGCCAGCGCGCTGGAGCACCACGGTATCGCCGGGGCGCACGCCCAGGCGGCCGATCTCGTCACGGTTGTGCAGGGTAACGTTGGTGACGGTGACGCCGCCCACCAGCACCGGCTTCAGGCGCCCCACCGGCGTCAGCTTGCCGGTGCGGCCCACCTGGATGTCGATCGATTCGAGCGTCGTTTCCGCCCGCTCCGCCGGGAACTTGTGCGCCAGCCCCCAACGCGGCGCCTTGGCGACGAAGCCCAGGCGCTGCTGCCAGTCCAGCCGATCGATCTTGTAGACCACGCCGTCGATCTCAAACGGCAGGTCCGGCCGCCCGTCGCGGATCGCGCGGTAGGCGGTGAGCATTTCCTCAACCGTCTGGCAAAGCCGGAACTGCGGAGAGACCGGCAGGCCCCAGCTTTCGATACGGCGGATCACCTCATGCTGGCTCGCACCCGGCACATGGCTGGCGGCGCCCCAACCGTGCGCCCAGAAGCGCAGCGGGCGCTTGGCGGTGACCGTAGCGTCTTTCTGGCGCAGCGATCCAGCTGCTGCGTTGCGCGGGTTGGCGAACTGACGGACCTTGCTCTCGTCGAACGCCTCACTCTTCTCTTCGGCCAGAGCGCGCGCCTCGGCCATCAGCGTCTCGTTGAGCGCGTGGAAGGCGGCCTTCTCCATGTAGACTTCGCCGCGCACCTCGAAGACGTCTGGGATACCCTCTCCCTTCAGCTCCTGCACGATGTCGGCGATGTGGGCGACGTTGGGCGTCACGTCCTCACCCACCTGCCCGTCGCCGCGCGTGGCGGCGCGCACCAGCTTGCCGTTCTCGTATCGCAGCGAGCAAGAGAGGCCGTCGATCTTGTCCTCTGCCGTCACCAGCACCGGCTCTTCGGCCGAGAGCGAGAGGAAGCGGCGGACGCGGCCGACGAAGTCTTCCACTTCCTCGTCCGTGAACGCGTTGTCGAGGCTCATCATGCGAACCTCGTGCCGCACTTTGCCCAGCGGTGATGCGGCGACGTCGTGCCCCACTTTGTTCGACGGCGAATCGGGCCGGATCAGATGCGGATAGGCCGCCTCAAGCTCCGCATTACGGCGCACCAGCGCGTCGTACTCGGCGTCCGTAATATCGGGCGCATCCTCGGCGTGATAAAGGCGGTTCGCCCGGTTGATCTGGCGCGCCAGGCGCATGAGTTCGTTGGCGGCCTCAGCCTCTCCCGGAAGGTCCGGCTTCGAAAACAGATCGGAATTTTCGCTCATCGCCCAGCCTATGCCGCAAGCCTTGGCCCGGTGGTAGACCACAAGGTGACACGGTTGACACTGTTTACACGGTTCAGGGGAAAATCTGTCACCTTGCGGGCCGAAACCGTCACCTTGTGCGTGCAAGCTGACACTTTGCGTGGCGATCTGTCACCTTGTGAAGCGACCTCGGAGCGCGAGGCGATGGAGAACGGAAAAGGCATCACGCGCGCGACGCTACGCGCTTCGGCCCCTGTAGGAAAATTGCGGGAAAACGCGCCGCACGCGCAGCTTGACTCATTTAGACGTTTAGCTAATCATCGCACCATGAGTCAGGTCTTCAAAGCCCTTTCCGATCCCACGCGCCGCCGAGTGCTGCAATTGCTGCGCAAGGGGCCGATGAGCGCGGGCGAGATCAGCGACCAGTTCGACGTTTCCAAGCCCACGATGTCCGCGCACTTCACGGTGCTGAAGGAAGCCGATCTGGTCCATGCCGAAAAGTCCGGCAAATCGGTGATCTACCACCTCAAGCTATCGGTGCTGGAAGAGGCGCTGCTAGGCTTCGTCCATTCGTTCGGCGCCGGCGCGGAAGCGCGGGATTCCAGAAAGGAAGCGATGCGATGACACGCACGGCCATGACACGCGATGCAAGAGCGGACTTCTACGGCAATCTTGCCTGGGGCGGCCTGATCGTGGCGATCGCGCTGGGCGCAAGCCTGGCCCGCAAAATGGGCTATGTCGATGCGGACACCGTCACCCGGCTGGTGATCGGCGCCAACGGCCTGATGATCGCGTGGAATGGCAATCGTATGCCAAAGACCTTCGTACCCCACGCCAAGGCGCGACAGGCCCGGCGCGTAGCGGGTTGGTCGCTGACGCTGAGCGGGCTGATCTACGCCGCCCTGTTTATCTTCGCGCCGATCCGCGTGGCGGCATGGGGCGGCGCGGTTGCCGTGGTGGCCGGGATCATGGTGACGTTGGGATACTGTCTGTCGCTGCGAGACAAAGCCAGGCCCGGCAACCGCATCGGCAGCTAGGGTCAGTTCGAACTTTGAAAAGACGATAGTGGCGCGCGCCGGGCAAGCCGGAACGCGCCACTGTACCGTCATTCGCTTACGGTTACGTCCACACGGCGCGCTTGCGAATTGGTGTCGCCGTTGCCCGTCGTATCGGCGGGCTTGATCATCTTGATCGATGCAGCCGGTATGCCGGTATCCACCAGCGCCTTGCTGACTTCTTCAGCACGCCGCTTCGAAAGCGCGGCATTGGCGGCGGGATCCCCGGTCGGGTCGTTATAGCCCGAAACGGCCACGAAGGAGCCGGGGTGGCTGTCGACATAGTCCTTCACGCTGCTTGCGGCAGTGGAAAGATCCTTGGTCACATCGGATTTGCCCACGGCAAAGAACACGCGCAGCACGGGGCGACCATTGGCCACTTCGCTGACCATGCCGGAACCCGTGGGGATCGCGGCCGTGGGGGTCGGTTCGACCATTGCCGGGGTTTCGTCCGCCGCAGGGGTCTGCTCCATGACGGTGGTCGTGGTTTCCTTATGGCCGCACGAACGCAGGGCCCAGATCAGCGCAAGGACCACCAGCGCGGCCAGAAGCAGCGGCAACCACTTGCCCAGCCCGGCAGATGCAGCGCGGGCGGGTTCCTCATAGGCCGGTGCTGCGGTGGTGGTGTGTCCGCCCAGAAGGCCGGAGACGCCGGGCGGCAAGGCGGCATGGATCGACGCCCGTTCCCCATTCAGCAGAGTGGTGACTTCCGGCAAAGTGGGGGTTGAGCCCAGCAGCTTTCCGATGCCGCCCGCCGCGAACAGTCCGCCAACCCCCATCAGAGAACGCACGCTTTGCGGCGCGATCCCGAAATGGCCTGCCAGCGTGGAGACCAGGCCGCCGAAGCTGGAGCCGAACAAGTCCGGAAAACCGCCGCCGTGTTGGGCGAGTGTCGCATCGGCGCCAAGGCGGTCCGTCAGCGCGGCCTGATGGTCCAGGGGATTGCCACCGGCAAGGGCAGCCTTGATCATGCTGAGAACGCCGCCACCGCCGCCCGCAGTGACGCGACTGGCCATTCCGGCGAGGATAACGGGAACGATGCCACCCAGAGCGGTACCGGTGGCCTGCGGGCTTTCGCCCAGTTTCGCCGCCAGACTATCGACAGTTCCGGGCGCAATGGCCCCGCGAATGGTGTCGAGTAGAGCCATATTCTTCTCCTCTTTCGGCACCCCCCGATTTTCAAGACAGGCAGGCCTCATCCAGCGAAACCGGCCCAGCACCTTAAGTGGAATCATCTATCGCAAAGAATTGATCAATCGGTACTTATACCGACGAAGACGATCCCAATGTGTAAAAATCACACTTCACTAAAGTGAAAAAGATCTATCTTCATATATTTAAACAAATATGCAGAAATACATAATCATTATTTCTGCAATTTTTCATGGCATTATGCAGTGAGGCCTACCGAAGAAGGCCCCACCCCGCCGCACGGCGGGCACGCCGGCATCCGCCAAACAAGCATGGCAGGGGATGATTTCGTCGGGAAAACAGGCAGCAGGCTACGCTCGCTCAAGCAGCCGGTTCGCCTGCGCGCGCGCCTCTGCGGTGACTTCCGCGCCGGAAAGCATGCGGGCGATCTCTTCCTGACGCTCCGCATTACTGAGCGGCGTGACCGACGTGCGCGTCACGGTGCCTTGGGAGGATTTTGCGATCATGAAATGCCGGTCGCCACGCGCAGCGACTTGCGGGCTGTGCGTCACCGCCAGCAATTGCCCCCCTGCACCGCTTCCATTCGCCAACCGGGCAAGGCGTTCGCCGATGGCGTCCGCCACTGCGCCACCTACGCCGCGATCGATCTCGTCAAAGATCACCGTCGCCGCGCCGCCCTCTTCCGCCAGCGCCACCTTGAGCGCGAGGATGAAGCGCGAGAGTTCGCCGCCCGAGGCGATCTTGGCGAGCGGCGCGAAATCGGCTCCGGGATTGGTGCTGATCAGGAATTCCACCTGATCCATGCCCTGCGCACTCCAGCGATCCTCGGCCAGTTTCAGCACCGAAGTCTGGAACCGCGCGGCATCCAGCTTGAGCGGCGCCAATTCGGCGGCAACCGCCTTGTCCAATCGCTTCGCGGCCGAGCGGCGCAAGTCGTGCAGTGCTTCGGCCTGCTGGCGATAGGCCAGTGCCGCCTTCTGCGCGGTAGCCTCCAGCGCGGCGACATGCCCTTCCCCGCCCTCGATGGCATCCAGCGCCTCGCGCATTTCGCGCATCTTTTCGGGCAGATCGTCCACCGCGCACATGTGCTTGCGGGCGGCGGCGCGCAAATCGAACAGGCGCGTTTCGATGCGATCCAGCTCGTTGGGATCGAAAGCCAGCGCCTCTGCCGCGCGTTCCAGCTTTTCCTCAGCCTCGCCCGCCTCGATCAGCGCCCGGTCGAGCGCCCCCAGAGCGTCGCCCAGCAGCGGATGCTCGCCAGCGATACGGTCCAGCCGGCGGGCCGCGCCGCGCAGATTCGCCAGAGCCGAATCGGACCCGGTCCAAAGGTGCTGCAAGGCCGAAAGATCGTCAGCCAGTTTCTCACCCTTCTGCATATCCGCACGGGCATGGGCGAGTTCTTCCTCCTCCCCCTCTACCGGCGATAGCGCGTTCAGTTCGGTGAGGTGCGCCAGCAGCAGGTCCTGATCTTCTGCCGCCTTGGCCACTTGCGCGCGGGCAGCGTCAAGCGCGCCCTGCGCGGCGCGCCAAGTCTTCCACGCGGCCTCCACGCCGGCAACATCGCCACCGGCAAACCGATCGAGCAGCATGCGGTGGCCCTTAGGGTTCACCAGTCCGCGATCGTCATGCTGGCCGTGGATTTCGACGAGGACCGGGGCGATCTCACGCAGCAGGGAAACGCTGACCGGCTGGTCGTTCAGGAAAGCACGGCTGCCGCCATCGGCGCGCAGCTGACGCTTCAGGATCAGCGGTTCGCCCGGCTCAATCTCAAGATCCGCCTCGTCGAGCACACTGCGCACCAAGGCGGGCAGCGCGGCGAATTCGAAGCTGGCGGTAACACTGGCGCGGTCTTCCCCGGCGCGGACAAGGCCACTGTCGGCCCGGTTACCGATGACGAGGCCCAGCGCGTCGAGCAGGATGGACTTGCCCGCGCCCGTCTCACCGGTGAGGACGCCGAGCCCCCGCGCGAAATCGAGATCGAGCGCTTCGATCAGCACGATGTTGCGAATGGCGAGGCGTGTCAGCATGTTCGCGTTGCGTTCTAGCGAAAAGATTTTCGCCCGTCACGCCCTATCGCATTCCGTCATTAACGAAAACGCCGGCCGGCCATGAGGCCGACCGGCGTGAAATTTCGTCGAAAGACGCGCCCGTCAGGCGGTGACGTGCTTCGGCGCGTAGCGGTTCATCAGCTTGTAGGCGCGCTGATACCACTTGGAATTGGGATAGTTGGTTTCCAACACGGCGGCAGCCTTCTGCGCTTCATCGGGGATACCCAGCGAAAGATAGCCTTCAACCAAGCGGAACAGCGCTTCCGGCGCATGGCTGGTGGTCTGGAAATTGTCCACCACGTTGCGGAAGCGCAGCGTGGCGGCCAGCCACTTGCCGCTACGCTCGTACGAGCGGCCGATCGTCATTTCCTTGCCGGCCAGGTGATCGTTGACCAGGTCGATCTTCAGCTTGGCGTCCGACGCGTAAGGCGAATTGGGATAGCGGCGCATCACGTCGGTCAGCGCCTGCTTGGCCTGCTCGGTCGTCTTCTGGTCGCGCGTAACGTCGCTGATCTGCTCGTAGTACGAGATCGCGATCAGGTAGTAGGCGTAGGGCGCGTCCTTGTTGCCCGGGTGGATCGAAAGGAAGCGCTGCGCCGACTGGATCGCCTTGTTGTAATCGCGCGCGGCGTAATAGCTGAACGCGCTCATCAACTGGGCGCGGCGGGCCCAGGGCGAATAGGGGTGCTGACGTTCCACTTCGTCGAACAGCGCAGCGGCGGCCTTGGTCTGGCCCTTGTTCAGGCGATCCTGAGCAGCCGCGTAAAGCGTATCAACGTCACGCGCGACATAGGCGGTATCCTTGTTCTTATTACCCCGCCCAGCACAGCCGGCGGTGAGAACGAGGGCCCCGGTGGCGGCGGCAAGGAGAGCGATCTTGAAGCGCGAACGTTCGAACATGGGGCCGGTCTATAGACAGCGCTTTGCTGAACGCCAAGTGAAGTTACACGCCCTTACACTTTGATCTTCGATCAGTTTGAAAATCCGCCGTGTGACCGGATTTTGCGGCGACGGTTCGCGGCGCCACCCGACCCGCGCCACACAAAATGCGCCCACAGCGCATTTTCAAACAAATACTTGGCGGATTGTCGGGCAGTTCGCCATTGTCTGGCCGTCTCGCCCTGCCATAGTGGCGCCACATGGCCGGCACCAACGCACTTTCCTCCCCCGTCATGTCCGACGCCCTGGTGATCCTGGGCGCAGCGGGCATCGTCATTCCCGTGTTCAACCGATACCGCATCACCCCGGTGATCGGTTTCATTCTGGTGGGCCTGCTGGTCGGCCCGTTCGGCCTTGGTCGGCTGGTGTTCGACCATCCATGGCTGTCCTGGGTGACCATCACCGATCCGGACGGGCTGGAGATATTCGCCGAATTCGGCATCATCCTGCTGCTGTTTTCGATCGGGCTGGAGCTGTCGTTCGCGCGATTATGGGCGATGCGGCGCTTCGTGTTCGGGCTGGGATCGCTGGAACTGCTGCTGATCGGCGGATCGATGACGTTCATCTTCGCCACGCTGGGCCAGGGTATCTCCGGGGCGATGGCGTTGGGGCTGGCGCTGGCGCTGTCCTCCACGGCACTGGTGCTGAAGATCACCGACACCTCCAGCCCGGTCGGCCGCGCGGCGCTGGCGATGCTGCTGTTCGAGGATATCGCCCTGGTCCCCATCGTCTTCCTGCTGGGCGCCCTCGCCCCGCATGCCAAGGGCGCGGGGATGGACGGGCTGATCCACACGCTGGTCTGGGGCACCGGCGTCGTCATCCTGCTGCTGATTGCCGGACGCTACCTGCTGCCGCCCCTTTTCGCGCAAGCCGCGCGGACCAAGAGCCCGGAACTGTTCCTCAGCGCCAGCCTGCTCGTCGTCATCCTCGCCTCGCTGGCGACGGCCGCAACCGGGCTTTCGCCCATCGTCGGCGCGCTGGTGGCGGGGCTTCTGATCGCCGAGACGGAGTATCATACCGAAGTCGAACAGATGACGGAGCCGTTCAAGGGCCTGGCCCTGGGCGTGTTCCTGATCACCATCGGCATGCGAATCGACTTGCGCGTGGTGTGGGAGAATCTGGGCCCGATCTTGATCGCCACGGTGGCGGTGATGGTGCTGAAAGCGATCGTCACCAGCCTGCTGCTGCGCCTGATGGGCGCGCGGCGTGGCACGGCGACGGAAACCGGCATCCTGATGGCCAGCCCTTCCGAAACCACGCTGATCGTGCTGAGCGCGGCAGGCGCCGCACAGCTGATCCAGCCAGGCACCGCGATGTTCTGGCAGATCGTCACCGCACTGGGCCTCACCATCACCCCGGCACTCGCCAAGATGGGCACGATCATGGCGCGCCGCGTGGAGGGTGTCGAAGCCCCGCATCAACCCGCCGAAGCGACCGACAAACCGCCCACGCTGATCGTCGGCTTCGGCCGCGTGGGTCATCTGGTGGCGGATATGCTGACGCGCCACGGACGGCCCTATCTGGCGGTGGACAGCAATTCGGACCTTGTCACCGAAGGGCGCCGACTGGGCTACACGGTCGCCTTCGCCGATGCCGCGCGGGGCGATGCACTGCTCCGCCTGGGCGTATCGAATGCGGCGGCAGTGATCCTGACGATGGATGAGCCCGTTTCCGCCCAGCGCATCGTGCGTAAGCTGCGTGCGGACTTCCCCGACATGCCGATCATCGCCCGCGCCCGCGACACCGTTCACGCCGGCGTGCTCTACCGCGCCGGGGCGACCCACGCCGTGCCGGAAACGCTGGAAAGCTCCCTTCAGCTATCCGAAGCGGCGCTGGTGGAAATCGGCGTGGCGATGGGGCCGGTGATCGCCTCCATCCATGAAAAGCGCGACGAATTTCGCGAACAGATTATGGAGCAAGGCGGCCTTTCGCAGAAACCCGCGCTGAAATCCGGCCAGCTTCGCGAGGCCAAAACGAACTGAGGCCCTGAAAGTCCAGCCATCGGAGGAATCGCATGCCAAGCATCGGAACCGCACCGCAACCCATGCGAAACCTTGCATGGCTGGCGCTTCCGATCCTTGGCGTCGCATTCGCGCGATTGGCCGGCCGCAGCGACTTGGCCGAACGCCATCCCCGCATCACCGCCCTGCTGTTCGTGTGGATCGCCGCCGATACGTTGGTGCTCTCACTGATGGCGCGTACCAAAGGTCACACCCCTTCGCGTGAGGCAGTGCTGGCGCGACTGGCGAGCGCGGCACTAATCGTGCTGCTCAGCGCGCCGCCGGCCGTGCGCAATGGGCTTGAGGCTATGCCGCCCCTTTTCGTGGCCCTGATCCTGACTTTGCTGCTCCACACAAGCTGGTCTTTGCTGCGCGCGGGCAAGGCGTGGCAAACCGGCATTCCCGGAGAGCGCTGGCGCACGGCAACGGCGCAGCTCCTCCCCGCGCCGCTGCTGCGCATCGCCGCCGCAGAAATCATGGTGCTGCGCATGGCACTCACCGGCTGGCGTGCAAGGCCGGATGTACCCGTGGGCGCCCAGCCCTTCGCCTATCACCGCTATCTCGCCCCGATGATGGGCGTACTGCTAGCCCTGCAAGCCATCGAAATCGGCGTGCTGGACGTGGTGCTGCGGCTGTGGAGCCCGCGCATTGCCAATGTGCTGATGGAATTGGGGATCGTGGCCCTGCTCTATCTTGTGGGCGTAATCCACTCGCTGCGGCTGCGGCCGATCCTGCTGACCGATGACGGATTGCGCGTCCGCAGCGGTGTGCTGGCGGAGCAATGCGTGCCTTACGCAGACATCGCGGAACTGAGCCCCGAAGTGTCGGCCACCGAGGTCAAATCCGCGACCACACGCAACATGGCGCTGCTGGCATGGCCCAACGTGGTGGTACGGCTCGCCCGCCCCATCGGCCGAAAACCGCTGCTTCGTGCCCGGCCCGCGATCCAGGCGATAGCCTTTCGGGTGGACGACCCGGCGGCCTTCATCGCTGCTCTGTCCACGCGACTGGGCTCCGAAAAACGTTAACAAGCGCGTCGAATTGCGCCAGAGGCAGGCGCTTTTTCAGGACATACGATGACCGAAGACGAAAATCAGGCGCTGGGCAGAACCGAAAGGCGGCTGCTGCGGCGCGTCTATAACGGACGGACGGAGCCGATCATGGTCAATGACAAGCCGTTCCTGACCTACAAAGAAGCTGCCAAGTACCTCGAATCGCTTCCGCTTGAGGAGCGCGAGGCGGTCTATGCGGTGATGAAGGGCTTCGCCGGAAACGGTAAGAGCGAAGCGTCCCCGGATTAAGGGCTTAGCCCAGAAAATCTTCGATCTGCCGCCACCGCACCAGCTTGTCCGCTTTCGACAGGCTGGCGTGGGCCCCACTGGAGGATGGCAGATCGATCAGCGCCCAACGGCTTTCCTGTGCCGCCATTTGCCGGCGCCCGTCTTTTGCCGCCTTCCCGCCGTTGAAGCCGATCGCACGCAAGTTCGGCAGCGTCAGGGCAAAGGCCGCCAGATCGCGATGTGTCGCCTCACGAATCGCGGTGTCGAGACTGCCTTGCCGCCGGGCGCTTTCGATCACATCCCATAGGCCGACACGGTGCCTGCGCAGCACGGCCAACCTCTCCGCATACGGCAGCGTGCGCAGGCCGCTTTCGCCCAGCACTTCGCCCAGCAGCCACCAGAAGGCATTGCCCGGATTGGCATAATACTCCCCGGCTGCCAGCGACTTCTCACCCGGCAAACTGCCCAGCAGCAGGACGCGCGTGTCGGCGTCGGTAACGGGGGGAAACGCGGACTTGATAGGGGCGTTCTGCATCTTCGGATCCCCGTGATAACCAGGGCAAGCGCACCTTAGCCGCTCCCGTCATCCCCGCGAAGGCGGGGATCCCGCTTGCTCCTGCTTACGCCGCGAAAGAAAAGCGTGGCCCCCGCCTTCGCGGGGGCCACGAAATGCGATGGGCCTATTCCTTCACCCAGCCTTCCGCGCCGCGATCCAGCGATCGACCGAGGCGGAAAGTACGTCCAGCGGCACCGGCCCTTGCGACAGGACCAGATCATGGAAAGCGCGCAAGTCGAACTTCGCGCCCAGTTCCTTCTCCGCCTTGCCGCGCAGTTCGCGGATGCGGATTTCGCCGATCTTGTAGCCCAGCGCCTGACCCGGCCAGGAGATGTAGCGGTTCACTTCCGCATCGATATTGGCGTCGGTAAGCGCCGTGTTGGCCTTCATGAAGGCAACCGCGCGGGCCTTGTCCCAGCCCTTGGCGTGGATGCCGGTATCGACCACCAGACGGCAGGCCCGCCACAACTCGTAGGACAGGCGGCCCATCATCTTCTCGTTGGTGTCGTACAGGCCCATCTCTTCGCCCAGGTACTCCGAATAGAGCCCCCAGCCCTCAACGAAAGCGGTGAAACTCGCCGCATGCTTGCGGAACGGCGGCAGGTCTTGCTCTTGTTGAAGCGCGATCTGGTTGTGGTGCCCCGGCACCGCCTCGTGCGCGGTCAGCGCGGGCAGTTCCCAAAGCGGGCGCTGATCGAGCTTGGAGGTGTTGACGTAGTAGTTACCCGCGATCCCCGCTTCGGGCGATCCGGGGAAGTAATAGGCCGTCGTCGTGCCTTCGGCGGTTTCGGCCGGGATCGGCTTAATGCCATAGGGCAGGCGCGGCAGCTTGCCGAAGTAGCGGGGCATCATCCCGTCGATCCGCTTGGCCTGAAGCGCAGACACGGCCAGCAATTCCTCTGGGGTTTTGGCGAAATACTGCGGATCGGTCTGGATCTTGCGGATGAAGTCCGCGCGGTTGGGATAGCCGGCCTTGGCTGCCACCGCATCCATGCGCGCGGTGATGCGCTTCACTTCGTCCAGCCCGATCTGGTGGATCTGGTCCGGCGTCAGGTCCGTGGTGGTGTGGATGCGCGCCTGAAGCGCGTACCATTCCTTGCCCTGCGGCAGGGTGGAAGCGCTGTCGTTCTTGCGGCAGGCGGGCTGGTACTTCGTTTCGAACCACTGGCGCAGGTTGCGGTATTCGGGCGTCAGAGTGTCCCGGATGATCGAAACCGCGCGCGCCTGCATCGCGTTCCATTCGGCTTCACTGATCGAAGCCGGGCGGGTGCGGGTGAACGGCGCGTAGAAGCGCGTATCCTCAGGCTTGCCGTCAACCGGGCCGGAGAGGGTTTGCGCCGTGTTTCCCAGCACGGAACATGGCAGCACGTAGCCTTCTGCAATGGCGCGATTGCTGATTTCCAGCGCCTGCGCGTTGTAATGCGGGAACTGGGCCAGGCGATCGAGGTAGGATTGATAGTCCGCCTTGTCATTCAGCGGCAGCGAGTTGGCGATGTCCGCAAAGCTCTGCGCCCAGTTGGAATAGGTGGTGAACAGCATCATCCGCTCGCCAAAGCGGTTGCCGGCCACATCGTCACCCAACATGCGCAGCAGCACGCCCTTGTTGACGCGCCCTTCCTCGGAAAGCTGAGCGTCGGGGATGGCCTTCAGCTGATCCATGAACTGCTGTTCGCGCGCAGCGCTGCGGTCTGCGGCGGCGAGGCTGGCGTCGGGCATCTTGCCATCGGCGGAAGGGTCCCCCAGCGTGGAGGCCAGGAAGGGATTGACCGAAAGCATCCACTGCCAGTGCGCGTCGAGAATCGCCTGAAGCTGCCGATCGGCGGGAGACTTCGCGGCATCGGTCGCGGAAGTGGGAGCGGTCGCCGGGGCGGCCAGCGCCGGAACGGCACAAAGGGCCAGCGCCATCGCCGCCGACAGGCGCGAAAGGCGGCGGGCGCGCCGGTGCGGCGCGATGGAAGAACGTTCGATCGTCATGATACCTCTGGTCCCTGAACTGCCGGCGATGTCGCTGCCCCGCGCGGCGTGATGCCGGGAACCTGCAATCTGGCCAAAGGCTTGGCAAGACTAAGAGGCAATGCTGTCGACAGTGCTGGCCCGCTTCACCGTCCGCGCATCGTTGGCCGAACCTTCAAAGCGCCCCATGACGCGGTTCGAACACCGACCATCCGGTGCGCTGTACCAGCCGCTCCAGCGCGATCTGGCCAAGGTGCGAATTGCCGCTGGCGTTAAGGCCGGGGGACCAGACGGCGATGCTGGCGATCCCCGGCACCACCGCCAGGATGCCGCCGCCCACGCCGGACTTGCCGGGCAGACCGATGCGATAGGCAAAGTCGCCCGAATTGTCGTAATGGCCGCAGGACATCATCACCGCATTGATGCGCCGCGCACGTCTGGCCGTGATGACGCGGTGTCCATTGGATCGCCCGCCATCCATCAGGTATCGCCCTGCCAGCGCCAGTTGGCGGCAGCTCATAGCCAGCGCGCAATAGTGGAAATAGGTGCCCAGCACGAGGTCCACGTCGCCCTCGATATTGCCGAAGGCGCGCATGTAGTTGGCCAGCGCCTTATTGCGAAAGCCGGTGTCCTGCTCCGCGCGGGCAACCGCCTCGTCGATGGCGATGGTGTCCTCACCCGTCAGTTCCCGCACGAAGCGCAGCATCTGCCCGATCGCCTCTCGCGGTTGGTGGTGGCCCAGCAGCATATCGGCCACCACGATGGCACCGGCATTGATGAAGGGGTTGCGCGGGATGCCATGTTCGTTTTCCAGCTGGACGATCGAGTTGAAGGCACTGCCCGAAGGCTCCCGCCCCACGCGGTTCCACAACTGGTCCCCCACCGCGCCCAACGCCAGCGTCAGCGCGAAAACCTTGGAGATCGACTGGATCGAGAAGGCTTCCTCCGCATCGCCGGCAAGATGCGTCGATCCTTTCGCGGTGACCACAGCAATGCCGAACTTGTCGATCGGCACTTCGGCCAGCGGGCGAATATAGTCGGCCACTTTGCCGCGATGCGTCATGTCGCGCATCTCGGCGGCGATCTCGGCCAGGATGCGGTCAAGGCTGTCCATGGTCGAATGTCCCCGGATCGATAGGATGGCCGGCGACGTCCGGTTGAGTTCCCTCTGCCGCAACCGGGTGGCGCGGGCAAGCGAGAGAGGGACAATGGGATTATCCTAAATTGCTGCCGGGTCAGCCCAGCCTCTCCGATAGAGAAGCCTGCGGGGCCACCCTGATGGCCTTCGGGATTATAAAGTCCTGTAGATACTGCCGACCCGTGAAAGCCCGTAGATTTGCCGCCTTGGGTGGGCCCGTTTGAACGGTCCTGTTGAGCGGTAATGTGGGGAGCAGTCTCGCGTGGCGACACAGCTATCGACTTCAAACGAAACGATATCGGCACACGACCCTGCCGCACCCGACCATGCCATCGCCCGGCGGGACCGGAAAGACCGGCGCAACCTGCTTACCCTGGGGCAAAGCCTTGCCCTGGACGAAGCCACCGTGCTTGACATCCACGCCACCCATCTCGACCGATTTGCCATGCGCTTGCGCACTGCGCTTGGCCTTCGCGAGATGGACGTGGTCAGTGCGCAAGGTTGCGAAATTCTGCTGCGCGATGGGCGGCGAATCCTCGATTTCTCCGGCGGTTTCGGCGCGCTCGGCCTGGGGCATAACCATCCGCGCGTGATTGCCGCGGAACGCCGCTGCCATGAGGATCTGGTGCTCGATTGCATCAAGATCGCCCCGCACAAGCTGCAAGGCGCGCTGGCCTACAACATCGCGCGGTTCCTGCCTGAGCCGCTCGACGTCTCGTTCCTGGCGGTATCCGGCACAGAGGCCAACGAAGCGGCGATGAAGCTGTGCGAACGCGTGCAGACGCCCAAGGGCAAAAGCAAATTCCTCCGCCTGGATGATGTCGAGATGGGCGATGCAGAGGAGCCCGGATTTCAGATGGGCCTGCCCCAAGAGCACGGGATCCGTTGCCGCTATGGCGACATCGCTTCGCTGGGCGAGACGATCGAGCGTGAGGGCGGCAAGGACAACGCGATCATCGCGGTCATGGTGGAACCGCTGCTCGGCACCTCCGGCGAAGCGCCGCCCCTTGGCTATTTCCACGATCTCGTCGAAATCTGCCGCGCGAATGACATTCTGACGATCTTCGACGAAACGAAAGTGGGCATGGGCCGCACCGGCCTGTTCTGCGCCTTCCAGCACGAGGATGCGGTGCCCGATATCGTCACGCTGGCGAAAACGCTGGGCGGTAGCAAGCGTGAGATGGGGGCCATGGTCACCTCTCAGGCGCTGTTCGACAAGGCTTACGGCAACACGCAGGACTGCAACCTGCACAGTTCCAGCTTTTCCGGCATGGGCGAAACCTGCGCCGTCGCCATCGAAACGCTGAACGTGCTCGCCGAGGAACGGCTGATCGAGCGGGCCGGCGCCATGGGCGCCCACTTGCGCAAAGGGCTGGAGCGACTTCACGCGCGATATCCCCGCCGCATCACTGCGCTACGCGGCAAAGGGTGCTTCCAGACCATCGAGTTCGAACCGGAAATCGAAATCGCCGCGATTGCGGGCGCCCTCTACGCCCGCCACGACATCCTCACCCACTACCTGCCCGAAGCACCGCACGTGCTCCACTTCATGCCGCCCTACGTGGTGAGTGAGGCGCAGATCGATCGCCTGCTGGGCGCGCTCGATGCGGAGATCGACGCCATCGACAGCAAAGCGAGCGAAGGGGTGCCGCGCTGATGGACATGACCACATCGCCGGCCCTGCCGAAACGCGCGGGAGCGATCGGCCGCGAAACAGCGGCGATCCAGGGCGGCACGGCAGCGTCAATCGCGTGCATGCTGCTGATGGCCCTGGCGTTGGCGATGTTCGCGCTTAACGTCCATCACGGCATCGGCGTCTATCCGGACAGCACGCGGTACATGGGCGTCAGCCCGGTTCCTTATGACGCGCCGTTTTATCACTGGTTGCTGGTGGGTGGCCATGCGTTGGGACCATCGCTGTTGATCGTTGCCACCGTGCTGGCAGCGCTGTTCATCTGCACCAACGTCCTGCTGATCTTCGCCTTGGTGCGGCGCGGAAGCGCGGATTGGCGGATTGCCGCCGTGGCCACGGCCCTCGTCATCCTGGCCCCGCAGTTCGTGACGATCCACTCCGGCGCGATGTCGGAAGCGCCGTTCATGACTTTCATGATGGCGACGATTTGGTTCGCGCTGAACTACTTCGAACGCGGCCACCGCCGCGGCCTGCTGCTGGCCTCTCTCCTGCTGGGCGTCGCCACCCTCACGCGCTTCACCGGCCCGCCGCTGGGCGCGGCAATCGCGCTGGTAATCCTGGCCCGTCCCGCCGTTCCGCTGGGCCGTCGCATGGTCGACTGCGCGCTGCTGGCACTGGTGGGCGGCGCGCTGTTCTTCGGCTGGGTGGTCTGGAGCACCGAAACGGTGGGCCATTCGATCGGCCGCGATCTGGTGTTCTATGGCAACATGGGGGCGCGGCAGTGGCACAACAATCTGGAAACGCTGGCCGCGTGGCTTTTCCCTGATGAAGTGCCACTGCCGCTGCGCGTCGCGCTGCTGCTGGCCGTGATCGGCTTCGCGGGCTGGCAGAGCCTGCGGCAATGGCACCGCTGGCGCGCCTCCACGACAGAGACGCCGGACCTGCGCGCGGCGTTGTCGCTCGTGCTGGCAATCTTCATCGTCGCCTATCTTGCCTTCGTCTGGCTCTCCACTTCGCTGGAGGCCAATCTCTCGCTGAACGGGCGCTATGCCCTGCCTGCCTATTTCGCCTTCGTCATGCTGCTGTGCGTGGAGGCGAGCGCGCTGGATCGTAGCCGCAAGGGCGAACGCGTCGTAATGGCCGCACTGGCCGTTCTGGCGCTGGCGGTGATGGGATCGCACGCGGTGCGCTCGACGGTCCGCACCCATCAGGTCTACGCCAAGGGCTTCGGATATACCGCCCGCATCTGGCGCGAATCGCCCACCATCGCGGCGGTGCGCCGCCTGCCGGCCGATGCCGTGATCTTCTCCAACGGCCCCGAAGTGATCGCCCTGCTGGACGAGCGCCCCGCGCTGACATCTCCGCAGGAACGCCAGCTTCGCACCGACCGGCCGGAGCCGGGCAACCCCGTCAGCCGCCAGATCGCCGCGATCCGCGCGCGCGCTGCCGTTGGCGACGTGCCCGTCTACCTGGTGTTCTTCGATAACGTGGATTGGCGCTTCTACCTTGCGCCTGAAGACATGCTGGTGCGCGATCTGTCACCGCAAGTGGTGACCCGCCTCACGGATGGCCGCGTCTACCGCATCCCGGCCACCGCTTCACCGCCGGCTTCGCACCCATGATTGCCGCCCGCGCGCCATTCTCTCGCCGCGACCGATGCCTCAGGAGGAACCGATGCCCGCTTCCGTAACGATGGAACGCCGCACCGCTCGACTGCGCGACTATCTCAGCCTTGCGCGGTTCGATCACATCTCCAAGCATGTGTTCATCATTCCCGGCCTGATCCTGGCCTATGCCCTGCGCGAACCTTCGCTGCTGGATGCGCCGCAGCGGGTGGTGGTGGGCTTCATCGTGGCCATCGCGATCGCCTCGGCCAACTATGTCATCAATGAGTGGCTGGACCGCGAGTTCGACGCGCACCACCCGTCCAAGCACCATCGCAAGGCAGTATCGCTGCAACTCTCACCCACGCTGGTCTATCTGGAATATGCCGCCTTCGCAGTCTCCGGTCTGCTGCTGGCGGCATGGATGGGCAGGCCGTTCTTCATCTGCGCGCTGGTGTTCCTGATTTCCGGGCTGGTCTACAACGTCCGACCGATCCGATCGAAGGACCGGCCGTTTCTGGACGTGATCTCGGAATCGGTGAACAATCCGATCCGGCTGACGCTGGGCTGGCTGATGCTGGACCCCACCAGCATGCCGCCCGCCAGCCTGCTGCTGGCCTATTGGACCGGCGGCGCGTTCCTGATGGGATCCAAGCGCCTGTCCGAATACCGCGACATCACCGCCAGCGTCGGGATCGAGACGCTGAAGCGTTATCGCAAATCGTTCGGCGGCTACACGGCAGAAAGCCTGATCGTCAGTTGCCTGACATACGCGATGCTGTCCTCGTTCTTCCTGGGCGTGTTCCTGATCAAGTACCGCATCGAATACGTGCTGGCCTTCCCGTTCATCACGGGGCTGTTCGGCTGCTACCTCTGGCTGTCGATGCTGCCGGACTCCATCGCGCAGCGACCGGAACGCATGTTCCGATCACGCCGGTTGATGACGATGCTGGGCGTGAACATCTGCGTGCTGCTGCTGGTAACGTTCTGGGACGTGCCCAGCCTTGCCTCCCTGACCGACCGCAGCTTTACCCCGGTGGACATGCTGGACGGCCCGGGCAAGTAGGATGAACGCGCGCCCTTCCCTGTTCGCCCGCGTGATCGGGCCGCTGGTGGATCGACTGGTGGATGACCAGTGCCCCGCCATGCATCCGGCGGAGCGCGCGCAAGTGCAGGACTATGTGCTCGCCACAGTCGCCAGGATGCCGGACTTTTTCCGGCTGGGCTTTCACATGCTGGCCTACCTGTTCGAATTCGCGCCGATACTGCGGGGAGAGCGTCGCTTCTCCCGCCTCCCCCCGCCGCGTCAGAGCCGGCACGTGCAGCGCTGGCGCCGTTCCGCGATCGGGCCGCTGCCTTCGATGATCGCGTTCTACGCCAGCTTTTCCGCCTATGGCCTCTATTCGGTGGCCTATCCGGGCCACGAGGGCGAGAGGGGCAGGATCGCCGCATGACCGCAGCGGGGGGCGAAAGTACCGACGTTCTGGTGATCGGCTCCGGCCCCGGCGGCGCCGTCAGCGCGACCGAACTGGCCCGCGCCGGCCATACGGTGCTGATGGTGGAGGAAGGCGGGCACGTGCCGCTATCCGAAGTTCCGCACTTCTCGCGTGAGGAAATGCTGGCGAAGTACCGCAATGCCGGCGTCAGCGTGGCGATGGGCGGCAGCAAGCTGGCCTGGGTGGAAGGCCGCTGCGTGGGCGGCGGCAGCGAGGTCAATCGCGGCCTCTATCACCGCACGCCCGACTACATCCTGGACGACTGGCGCCGCCGCTTCGGCGTGGACGATCTGGACCTTGCCGGCATGACCCCGCATTTCGAGGCGTGCGAGCAAATCGCGCTGGTCGAATACGTGGCCGGGCGTCCGTCCGAAATGTCGCAAATGCTGCACCGGGGCGCGAACGCGAATGGCTGGCACGCGATCGAAACGCCGCGCCTGATCCATTATCGCGGCGACGGCGGCGGCGAACGGCAGTCGATGTCCGCCACGTTCGTGCCGCGCTTCCTGGCGGCAGGTGGGCGGCTTTCCCCAGCGACACGGATCGATCGACTGCGGCGCGAAAATGGCTTGTGGATCGCAGAAGGCAGCCGCACCGATGCATCCGGCATTCGTCGTGCGATAACCTTCCGGGCGCCGGTGGTGATCGTCGCTTGCGGCGCAGTGCAGACCCCTGCCTTGCTCCGCCGATCCGGCCTGACCCGCAACATCGGCAATTCGCTGCGCTTTCACCCGATGGTGAAAGTCGTCGCCGAATTCGATCACGAAGTGAACCGCCCGGGAGACGCCGATCCGGTCCACCAGATCAAGGAATTCGAGCCACGCTTCGGCATGGGCTGTTCGATCAGCAATCCAGCGATGCTGGGCATGGCGCTGACCGGAACGCTACCAGGTGGAGAAGACGCCTGGGAGCTGATCGCGGACCGTTGGCGCAACATGGGCATCTACTACGTCCAGAGCGGGGTAGGCACTGCATCGGTGCGCAACATGCCCGGCTTTCGCGATCCCTTCGTGCGGATCCGCTTCGCGCAGGAGGAACTGCGGGTACTGGCGGAGGGATTGGCGCGACTGGCGCAGGCACTGTTCGCGGCAGGCGCGCTGCGTGTGCACCCTTGCGTTGCCGGCTATCCCACGCTCCATTCCCCCGCCGACGTATCCCGCCTTCCCGAGACTTTGGCGGCGGCGGACGGCGCGCTCACCTCGGTCCACGTCTTTTCCTCCTGCCCGATGGGGGAGGAGGAAAGCCGCTGCGCCACCGATTCTCATGGTCGCGTGCACGGGACGGAGGGGCTTTACATCAATGACGCCTCACTGCTCTGCACGCCCACCATGGTCAATCCGCAAGGCACCGTCATGGCCGTCGCGCACCGCAATGTGCAGGCGATGATGTCGCGCCGGTTCCATTGAGGCTGCATCTGATCACCGGCGGTTCGGGCTTCATCGGCGCTCGCCTTGCCGCCCGGCTACACGCGCGGGGCGAACGCGTGCGCGTGCTGGACATTGCGGAGGATCCGGGGGGACCTGGGGACATCGAATTCGTGCCCGGCAGCGTCACTGATCCAGTTGTGGTCGAAACCGCAATGCGCGGCGTGGACGTGGTCCATCACAATGCCGCGCTGGTGGCCCAAGCGGCGGCGGGTCGCGACTATTACCGCGTAAACGAAGGCGGTTCGTGCCTCATCGCAGCGGCGGCCGCGCGCGCGAAAGTGCAGATAGTCATGCATCTCAGCACCACGGCGGTATATGGCCTGCCGCCCAATGGCCCGATCACCGCCGCCACCGAACCGCGCCCGATCGAGGACTATGGCCGCTCGAAGCTGGCCGGCGAACGGGCGATGCAGTCGATCTGCGATGCGGCGGGCATCCCTGTTGTCACGATCCGTCCGCGCGTCACGCTGGGCGCGGGGCGGCTGGGCATATTCGCCATCCTGTTCGACTGGATCCGTGCATCTCGCCGGGTCTACGTGATCGGGGACGGCGACCAGCGCCAGCAATTCATCCACGTCGACGATCTGGTCGACTTCCACATCCACGCCCTTGATCGAGGCATGCCCGGCACCTGGAACCTGGGCACCGACCGCTTCGGCACCTTGCGAGAGGATCTGGATGCGCTGATCGCCCACGCCGCTTCCCGATCACGCGTGACCGGCCTGCCGGTCGCGCCATCGACTGCCGCCTTACACATGCTGCACAAGCTTGGCCTCTCCCCGCTGACCGCCTGGCACTACCGCACTTATCATCGCGACTGTCATTTCGACACGGCCCCGCTGCTGGAGACCGGCTGGCGACCGCGCTACGCCAATTTCGACATGCTCTGCGAAAGCTACGACTGGTTTGTGGCGCAAAAGGCCGATGCAACGGAACCAGCATCGCCGCACCGCCGCACGCTCGATCAGCGCGCTCTCAGGGTGTTGAAGGCGTTTTCCTGAAACGATCGAGGGCGCCGACACCAGGTGTCGACGCCCTCAACTAAACATCCTTGAACGGCAGGATCAGCCCGCCAGCACGGCCTTCACGGCGGCGATGGCGTCGGCCGCCTTGTCGCCGTCCGGTCCGCCGCCCTGCGCCATGTCGGCGCGGCCGCCGCCGCCCTTGCCGCCCAGCGTCTCCACGCCCTTGCGGACGAGATCGACGGCGCTGATCGTGCCGGTAAGGTCATCGGTGACGGCTGCGGCGATGCTGGCCTTGCCCTCGTTCACCGCGACGATGGCGGCGACGCCCGAACCCATGCGCTGCTTCGCCTGATCGAGCAGGCCGCGCAGTTCCTTGGGGTCGAGCCCATCCAGCACCTGGCCCGAGAACTTGACGCCATTGACTTCTTCGTCAGCCGCTTCGGCCTTCGCACCGCCGCCACCAAGGGCAAGCGCCTTCTTGGCTTCGGCCAGTTCGCGTTCCAGCTTGCGGCGTTCCTCGACCAGCGCGGTGACGCGGGCCTCAACCTCTTCGGGCGTGGTGCGCAGCACACTGGCAGCGCTCTTCAGCGCTTCCTCGCGGCCGACCAGCCATTGGCGGGCGCCTTCGCCGGTCAGCGCTTCGATACGGCGCACGCCCGACGAAACTGCGCTTTCCGAAACGATGCGGAACACGCCGATGTCGCCGGTGGCGCGCACGTGGGTGCCGCCGCAAAGTTCGACCGAGTAAGTGCGCTCGCCCTCGGCGCTCTTCGCGGTAGTGCCCATCGACAGCACGCGCACTTCGTCGCCGTACTTTTCACCGAACAGCGCCATGGCGCCGGCCTCGATGGCGTCGTCCGGCGTCATCAGACGAGTGAGAACCGGGTCGTTGGCGCGGATTTCGGCGTTCACTTCCGCCTCGATCGCGGCGATGTCCTCAGCCGAGAGCGCGGTGGGGTGTGAGAAGTCGAAGCGCAGACGCTCGGCAGCGACCAGCGACCCCTTCTGGGTGACGTGGCCGCCCAGGCGGTTGCGCAGCGCGGCGTGCAGCAAGTGCGTGGCCGAGTGGTTGGCGCGCACGGCATCGCGGCGCGCAACATCGACGGTCAGGTTGACGGCATCGCCCACCTTGATCGTGCCGGCCTCTACCGTGCCGCTCATCGCATGAAGGCGACCAAGCGGCTTCGACGTGTCGGACACCGCGATCTTCAGGCCGTTCGCGCCCGCAATCGTGCCGCGATCGCCTTCCTGACCACCCGATTCGCCGTAAAATGGCGTCTGGTTGGTCAGCACGATAACCTGCTCGCCAGCGGTGGCGGACTGGACTTCCTTGCCGTCCTTCACCAGTGCCACGACCTGGCCTTCGCCGGTGGTCGAAGCATAGCCGGTGAATTCGCTGGCGCCTTCGCGCTCGGCAATGTCAAACCAGACTTCGCTGTCCGCAGCCTGGCCGGAGCCCTTCCAGGCGGCGCGGGCGGCAGCCTTCTGCTGGGCCATGGCGGCATCGAAGCCGGCACGGTCCACGGCGATGCCGCGCGAACGCAGTGCGTCCTCGGTCAGGTCGTAAGGGAAACCGTAGGTGTCGTAGAGCTTGAACGCGGTCTCGCCGGGAAGCTCGCCGCCCTCGCCCATATCGCCAGTCGCTTCGTCGAGCAGCTTGAGGCCGTTGGCCAGCGTGCGGCGGAACTGCACTTCCTCGCGCTCCAGCGTTTCCTCGATCAGCGGCTGCGCGCGGCCCAGTTCAGGATAGGCCTGGCCCATCTCGGCGACCAGCGAAGGCACCAGACGGTGCATCAGCGGATCCTTCGCGCCCAGCAGGTGCGCGTGGCGCATGGCGCGGCGCATGATACGGCGCAGGACATAGCCGCGACCTTCGTTCGAAGGCAGCACGCCGTCGGCCAGCAGGAAGCTGGTGGAGCGCAGGTGGTCCGCAATCACGCGGTGGCTGGCGCGCTGCTCACCCTCGGCGGCAACGCCGGTCAGACTTTCGGACGCAGCGATCAGCGCCTTGAAAGTGTCGATGTCGTAGTTGTCATGCACGCCCTGCATGACGGCCGAAATGCGCTCAAGGCCCATGCCGGTGTCGATCGAGGGCTTGGGCAGGTTGCCGACGATTTCGCCAGCGGCCTGCTCGAACTGCATGAACACGAGGTTCCAGATCTCGATGAAGCGGTCGCCATCTTCCTCGGGCGATCCCGGGGGGCCGCCCCAGATCTGATCGCCGTGGTCCCAGAAGATCTCGGTGCAGGGGCCGCACGGGCCGGTGTCGCC
>FTBS01000209.1_pt1 | contig 22674 bp, 16 predicted proteins | sample 1639441 | NCBI WGS metagenome assembly FTBS01 (sample SAMEA3914864, study PRJEB12502) | metagenome | biome: forest; material: soil | place: USA | collected 2012-03-12 | depth 0.3 m
GGACATGGGGGTCTCGAACACGCGACGTGCGGGTTTACCCCATGCGTTCGTGCCTCAGTCCTGACTCACCAGTCGATAACCTATGCCCGGCTCGTTGCGCAGCAGGGTGGGATGGGCAGGATCGTCCTCCAGCTTGCGACGAATACCGCGCGCGGCAACGCGCAGATATTCCACATCGCTCTCGTGGCCCGGCCCCCAGACCGAGCGCAGAAGTTGCGCGTGGGTGATGACGCGGCCGGCATTGCGCGCCAGTTCGGCCAGGAAGCCGTATTCCTTTGGCGTCAGATGCACCTCGATGCCCGCCTTGCGCACCAGTCGCGCGACCAGATCGATCTCCACGTCCCCGCGTTGCACCGGGCGTTCGGCCGCCTCGGCCGGAATGCGGTGGCGCAGAGCGGTGCGGATGCGGGCCAGCACTTCCTCACTGTCGAACGGCTTGGCGACGTAATCGTCCGCGCCAAGGTCCAACGCGGCAACCTTCTGATCGGTCTCCTCGCGCGCGGAAACGACAATGATCGCCGCTTGCGTCCGCATCAGCGGGATCAGTTCCAGCCCGTCACGATCGGGCAGGCCCAGATCCAGCAGCACGACTTCGGGCTTGTCGATCGCCAGCGCGTTCAATGCCTCCCGCGCGGTGCCAGCTTCCACCACCGCATAGCCAGCGCGAGTGAGGCCGGCGTGGAACAGGCGGCGAATGGCGGGCTCGTCATCAACGACGAGGATGGTGATGGTCTGCGTCATACGCGGTCTAATCCTGAAGGGGGGGCCATTCCCTGAGATGGGCCTTGTCGAACTGAATGGTGAAGCGCGCGCCGGGCCCGTCATCGCGATTGGCGGCGGTGACGGTCAGGCCCATGGCCATCGCGAAACCCTTCACAATAGCCAGTCCCAGCCCGGTGCCGCCCTTGCGGTCTGACCCCTCGATCCGCGTGAACGTTTCGAAGATGCGCTCTTCCTCACCAGCCGGGATGCCGGGGCCGCGATCGCTGACAGTCAACATAAGCCCTTCTCCCACCCGCGCGGCGCCGATGGCGATCGGGGCATCGGGATCGCCGTATTTGGCGGCATTCTCGATCAGGTTGGTCAGGCAGTGGTGGAACAGGTTGGGATCGACCAGGATCATCGGCACGTCGTGCGCCACATCGATCTCCACCGCATGGCCGATCAGCAGGCCCCGCAACTGGTGCAGCGCTTCCCCCACCGCCTCGTCCAGATCGACCGGCTCGATCTTGCCGTGCAGCGCCCCCGCCTCGATCCGCGCCATGTCCAGCAGGTTGGTGACGAAACGGTGCAGCCGCTCCGCCTCTCCGCGCGCGGCGGCGATCGGCGCGGCCTGCTGCGGCTCGCTCGCCTCGATAGCCGCCAGCGTGCCCATGATCGTGGTGAGCGGCGTGCGCAAATCGTGGCTGACCGAGGACAGCAGCGCATGGCGCAGCCGATCGCGCTCGCGCGCTTGCGAAAGCTCCGCCATCTGCCCTTCCAGCGCAATGCGCTCAAGCGCAAGGCCGCCCTGATCGAGCAGGCTGAGCAGCAGCGGCAACTGGTCCGGCCGCACGGCGGTGCGCGCATCGCTGCGGGAAAGGCCGAAAACCCCGGTCACCGCGCCCCGCGCGGCAAGGGGGTGGAACAGCCATTCGGACGCGGTCAACGTGTCGGAACCCTGCCCGGCAGGCGTATTGTTGTCGAAAGCCCAGTTCGCGGCGGCGAGATCCAGCGTTTCCAGGTGCATCGACCCGGGCCAGCTCCAGCGGCGCGACAGGCCATCGTCACCGGGCATCAGCAGCACGGTATTGCCGCCGAACAGCCGGCCGATCTCTCCGCAAAGCACCTGCGCCAGCTCGTCGATCGTGCTGATCCCGGTCAACTGCCGCGCAAAGCCCGCCAGCGCGCTGTTCTGCGCGGCGCTCGCCTGCGCCTGCAAGGCATGTTCGCGCACACGCGCCGCCAATTGACTGGAAACCACAGCCACCCCCAGCAGCACCAGTACGGTGATGAAATTGCGCGGATCCTCGATCGTCAGCGTATGCGTGGGCGGCAGGAAGAAGAAGTTGTACGCCAGCGAAGACGCCAGCCCCGCCGCCACGCCCGTGCGCAGGCCAAATCGCGTCGCCGCGACCATGACGGGCAGCAGGTAGAGCAGGCCGAGATCGGTGATATTCCCGCTAGACAGGATCAGCGTGCCCACCATCGTGACCGCCGCCGTCAGCCCCAGCGAAACGAAATAACCCGAAGGCGATCCCCACTGCCCGCTGGGCTTGCGCCCCGGATCCTGCCCTTCGGCCGGAACGGTGGGCACGACCTGGATCGAAAGGTCCGGCATCTCCCGCACCAGCCGGTCTACGATCGAGCCATGGCGTAGCTCGAACCAGCGCGAGCGAGCGGACTTGCCCACGATCAACTGCGTGGCGCGGGCCTGCGCGGTGAAGCTCTTCAGCCCATCGAACACCGTCTCTGCCGGAACGCTGGCCACTTGCCCGCCAAGCTGGGTAGCCAGATGAAGGGCATCGGCCAGCCGCGCATTCTCCACATCGGTGAAACCGGCAGCGCGCGGGGTTTCGATATGCACGGCCGTCCACGGTGCCCGCAGCGCATCGGCAAGGCGCTTGGCCGCGCGCACCAGTTCCAGCGCGCCGTGCTGCTCGCTGACCGCCACAACCAGCCGGTCGCTCGCCGCCCAGACGCCTTCGATGGCATGAGCGCGCACATATTCCAGCATTTGCGCATCGACTGTCTGCGCCGCGTAGCGCAGCGCCATTTCGCGCAAGGCCGAAAGGTTGGACTTGGAAAAGAACGCGCCCAGCGCGCGCGTCGCCTCGTCCGGAACGTAGACTTTGCCTTGCCGCAACCGCTCGATCAGTTCGTCCGGCGGAATATCGACGACCTCGATCTCGGCATCGCCCAGCACTGTGTCCGGCAGCGTCTCGCGAACGCGGACCTTGGTGAAGGAGGCAACGACGTCGTTCAGGCTCTCGATATGCTGGATGTTCAGCGTGGACCACACATCGATCCCGGCTTCCAGCAGCTCCTCCACATCCTGCCAGCGCTTGTCGTGGCGGCTGCCCGGCGCGTTGGTGTGCGCCAGTTCGTCCACCAGCACCAGCGCGGGACGGCGAGCGAGAACCGCGTCGATATCCATCTCGTCCAGGACATGGCCCTGATAGAGGACATGGGTGCGCGGGATCGTTTCCAGGCCGTGTAATCGCGCCGCCGTCTCCACGCGGCCGTGGGTTTCCACCACACCCACCACCACGTCCACCCCGGCGGCCTGACGGGCCAGCCCTTCGCCCAGCATCTCGTACGTCTTGCCGACGCCAGGCGCCGCGCCGAGGAAGATCTTCAGGCGCCCGCGATGCTCACGCGCGGCAGCGCGCAGCAGGGCATCGGGATCTGGGCGCGGCTCGTTCACGGCTGCGCTTGTGCGCCGCTGCCGGCCATGCTGTCGAGAGTGAGATTGGGTTCTGCACCGACGCGCACGCAAAAGGCCGCCTCGGCGCGCACGTCCGGCGCGCGACCGGACATGCGCGCCGAAGCGGCAGGTGTCTCCAGGTAGGAAGGAACAGGGGAACCTGGGGATCTTGGAAAGTCAGGACCGGCCGTCATCGCTGAAACATGCGGACGCTCAGAAGTGGCATCATTCAAAAATGGCCGGGCAGGTGGATTTCCCGGAACAGGCGCGGCCCCCACAGGCTGAGCGTCAGGCCAAGGCTCAGCAGCAGGATGAACAGCGCGCACAGGCCCAGGTCCGCCGGCGTCGGATCGTGCAGCACCGGCGTGATCGCCATGTGGTGTTCGGTCAGGATCACCCGCTCGGCCATGACCAGGCTGAGCAGACCCACCACTCGCATCGCAATTTCAGCCGGCCACCAGCGTTCTCCCGCACGCAGGGCGGCCAGTCTTCGGGGGGACAAATATCGGCGCATGGGATCAACTCCCGTCAATCGGTAACGGGAGCGAGATGGCCCTTCAGACCATTAAGGTTCCACGGGGAATTGCCCCGGCCGCATAAAGAAAGCATAAAGTCGGTGGCGCCTTCGCGCGCGCGAGACTAGGCGCCCGATCCATGAGCGACTCCTCAGGGCATCACGCCCCCAATGAAAGCCTCGCCGCGCTGGCCGTCGGTGCCATCGGGGTAGTCTTCGGCGATATCGGCACGTCGCCGCTCTATGCCCTGAAGGAAAGCTTCATCGGCCATCACCCGCTGGTGGTGGACCGGATGCACATCTTCGGCGTGATATCGCTGATGTTCTGGACGATGATGCTGATCGTCACGGTCAAATACGTGTTCATCATCCTGCGCGCGGATAACAACGGCGAAGGCGGCAGCCTGGCGCTGCTGGCGCTGATCGGCCGCAAGCTGGGCAAAAGCCGCTGGACACCCCTCATCGCCATGCTGGGTGTGATCGCAACCGCGCTGTTCTATGGCGATGCCATCATCACCCCGGCCGTCTCGGTACTCTCCGCCGTGGAGGGGCTGACCGTGGTGAACGAAGAATTTGCAGAGTTCGTGCTGCCGATCGCGGTGGTCATCCTGATCGGCCTGTTCTCGATCCAGTCGCACGGCACGGCGACGATGGGCAAGCTGTTCGGCCCGGTGATGATCGTCTACTTCCTGGTGCTGGCCGGGCTGGGCCTCCACTCGATCGCGAAGGCGCCCGAAGTGGTCTGGGCGCTGAGCCCGCACCACGCGCTGGAATTCTTCCTGATCAACCCGAAGCTGGCCTTTCTGGCGCTCGGCTCGGTAGTGCTGGCGGTTACGGGCGCGGAAGCGCTCTATGCCGACATGGGACACTTCGGCCGCAAGGCGATCTCGATCTCGTGGCTCTACGTCGCCTTTCCATGCCTGCTGCTGAACTATCTGGGGCAGGCCTCGCTGGTGCTGCGCAATCCCGATGCGATCCAGAACCCGTTCTTCTTCATGGCGCCGGACTGGGCCCGCCTGCCGCTGGTCCTGCTGGCGACGATGGCCACGATCATCGCCAGCCAGGCCGTGATTTCCGGCGCGTTCTCGGTCTCGCAACAGGCGGTGCAATTGGGTTTCCTGCCGCGCCTGAAGATCCTGCACACCAGTGCCAAGGCTGCCGGGCAGATCTACGTGCCGCTGGTGAACTGGGGCCTGCTGATCATGGTGGTGCTGCTGGTGTTCGGTTTCCGCAGTTCGGGTAATCTGGCGGCGGCTTACGGTATCGCGGTGACGGGCACGATGTTGATCACCGCCTGCCTACTGGGCGTGCTGACCTTCACCGTGTGGAAATGGCACCCGCTTCTGGCGGGCAGCGTGACCGCGGGCTTCCTGTTTATCGACGCGCTCTATTTCTTCTCCAACGTCACCAAGATCCCCGATGGCGGCTGGTTCCCGCTGCTGGTGGCCGCCGTGGTCTTCACCCTGCTGACAACCTGGGCGACAGGCCGCCAACTGATGCGCGACCGTATGCGAGAGGATTCGATCCCCTTCGCCACTTTCATCCGATCGGTGGGTGAACGCGTGCGACGCGTCGCGGGCACTTCGGTATTCCTTGCCTCTTCGGTGGAGGGCGTGCCACCGGGCCTGCTGCACAACCTGAAGCACAACCACATCCTGCATGAGCGTGTGGTGATCTTGACCGTCGCCGGCCAGGGCGTGCCCCATATCGCACCCGAAGATCGCGCCCTTGTGGAGGATCTGGGCCAAGGCTTCTACCGCGTTACCCTGCGCTACGGCTTCATGGACGAGATCGACATTCCCGCCGCGCTTGCCGTGGAAGACCGTGCCGGCGGCCCGTTCAAGCCGATGGAAACGAGCTACTTCCTCTCCCGCCAGACGCTGATCCCCTCCAGCCGGCCGGGCATGGCGATCTGGCGCGAAAAGCTGTTCGCGGCGATGGTCCGCAATGCCGAAAGCGCGATGGAGTTCTTCAAGCTGCCCACCAACCGCGTGATCGAACTGGGCAGCCAGTTGGAGATTTGAGCGCTGGGCGAGGTTGCGCCTAACCTCACCCCACTCGCCTCTGCCATCACAACCCAAACGCTATCATCAAAACCCTCGTCGCCCCCGCGAAGGCGGGGGCCCCGCTTTCTTCTGCACGCTCTCGTCCAGCCGCAAGGAAGCGGGATCCCCGCCTTCGCGGGGATGACGGGTTTTGTGAGGCTAGCGGGGTTGGTGGGAATTCTTGGCCTCAGGGCGCTTCGACAAGCTCAGCCTGAACGGGTTGGGCAGACTTTTGCGCCTCCCCCTGCGCCGCCAGCCGGCGCGCCAGCACCGCGCAAACCATCAACTGGATCTGATGAAAGAACATCAGCGGCAAGATGATCGCCCCCACTTGCGCGGCCGGGAACAACACGCCCGCCAACGGCACCCCGGTAGCGAGGCTCTTCTTCGACCCGCAGAACAGGATGACGATCCGGTCCTCGTGATTGAAGCCCAGCATCCGGCCCAGTACATTGCCGATCACCATAATGACGGCGAGAATCCCCAGCGACAGCGCCGCGATCAGGCATAGCTCGGCCAGCGTCACCTTGTGCCACAGCCCTTCGAGAACCGCCGCGCCGAACGCCGTGTAGACCACCAGCAGGATCGAGCCGCGATCGGTATAGCCCAGCAGCTTCTTGTGACGGCTGACGAAGCCGCCGATCCACGGCCGTAGCAAGTGCCCGGCGATGAACGGCAGCAGCAGTTGCACGGAAATCGCAATGATCGGATCGGTGGAGAACCCTTGCGTCTTGCCGGTGATGAACAGCGCCGTCAGCAGCGGTGTAATAAAGATGCCCGCCAAATTCGAGAACGAGGCACTGCACACCGCCGCCGCCACATTGCCGCCGGCAATCGCAGTGAAGGCGATCGAGGACTGCACCGTCGATGGCAGCAAGGTCAGGTAAAGCACGCCCATCGCCAGCGAGGGCTCCAGCCCCGGAATCGCACTGACGCCAAGGCCAACGATCGGAAACAGCACGAAGGTCAGACAGGCGGCCGTCAGATGCAGCTTCCACGCCTTCGCGCCGTCCAGAATCGCCTCTCGCGAAAGCTTGGCGCCGTGGAGGAAGAATAGCAGCGCGATGCCCGCATCCGCTGCACCGCCCGCGATCCCGGCCCATGCCCCGCGCGCGGGCAGGATCGAGGCCAATCCCACAGTCGAGATCAGCAGGAGCAGGTAAGGATCGATGTTCAGGCGAGCGAGGAGGCGAAGCATGGGCAGTCCTGATCTGGAAAAGAGCGTCTGGGTCAGTCCGGAATAGGGCCGGAACCCGCACCGGCTTCGCGAATGGCAGCGGCAATCCCGGCGCGGTCCTCGTCGGTAAGCACCAGGTTCGCGCCAGTGACCCAACCATCAACTTGCGCCGGGCTGCGCGCGCCGACGATCGCGCCGGTCCCCCCCGGCACCGCCAGCACCCATGCCACCGCGACCGCCGCTTGCGAGACGCCGTACCGCTCGGCCACCGGCTTCATCGCCGCCGCCACCGTAAGGTTGCGCGTCAGGTTCTCACCCGTGAAGTCCGGGTGCCGCGAACGCCAGTCGTCACCGGCCAGCCCGGCCACCCGCTCGGCCGAGAACGCGCCGGACAGCAGGCCGGACTGCATCGGACTATAGACGATCACCCCGGTATCGTGGGCCAGGCACCAGGGCAGTTCGCGCGCCACCGCATCGCGTTTCAGCGCGGAAAGCGGCGGCTGCAGCGTATCGACATGGCCCATGGCCTCCGCCGCCGCGAGTTGATCGGCATTGTGGTTGGACAGGCCCACCGCGCGCACTTTCCCCGCGGCTTTCAGGTCCAGCAACGCGCCCCAATATTCGTCGAGCGCGGTGCCGTCCTCCGCCGGCCAATGCATCTGCAGCAGGTCGATCCGCTCCACCCGCAAGCGGCGCAGCGAAGCCTCGCACTCGGCCACGATCGATTCCCGCCGGCCCACGCGCAGCTTCGACTGGCGATCGTTCGGGTCCCACACCTGCCCGCACTTGGTGAAGACATAGGGCCGCTCGCCCTCCGGCATTTCCGCCAGCGCCTTGGCGACGACTTCCTCCGAATGGCCAAGGCCGTAGATCGCGGCGGTGTCGATCCAGTTCACCCCGCGCTCCACGGCGTGACGGATCGCGCGCACCGAATCGGCATCGTCCTGCGCGCCCCAGCCCACCGCCCAGTCCGGCCCGCCAATCGCCCAGGCGCCGAAGCCGACGCGGCTGATCTCCATGCCGGTGGTGCCCAACGGGCAGGTCATGGGCGGGGTATCGAGAGCGGCGGTGTTCATGGAGCATCCTCCCTGGGGCCGGCACGATCAAATCCGGCTCCCTGTCCTGCCCCCATGGCAGGGGCGTGGAAAGCGGTCTTGTCGCTGAAAGCGCCAATGGCTTGACGCGAGACGCCCCAGTGCCCGCTCGCACCAGGACCCGCGTTGCAACGCAAAACGGCGAAAACGGTTCCCGAACGCCGCGCGCCCACAAAAACAGCGGATTTGCGCGATTTCTGAGGCTTCACCCGGAGCTGGCCGGGTTACGGCGGTCAACTACTTATTCGCAACCGCACAAGACCGGACTGTCATCGAACCGCCAAGTTCCCCCTCAAGCGGCCACCCCAAGCAACAAGCATGAGCCGCAAAGCCCGGGAATCGATCTTACGACCTGCTTCGGGGAGCTGACATGAGAACCAAATCCACTTTCGCCTATGCCTTGGCCACGGGCATATCGTTGCTCGCCTTCACTTCCGCCACTGCCCATGCCGCTGATGGAAACGCAGCGGACGCGGCCCCTGCAGCAGCCGCAGACCCTGCTGCCGATCCCGCCGGCGGCACGCTGACCGACATCGTCGTGACGGCGGAACGCCGCGACGTCAGCCTGCAGCAGGCCCCGCTTTCGGTCAGCGCGATCACCAGCGACACGCTGAAGGCCGGCAACATCACCGATATCACCGGCCTCAACGGCACCGTGCCCGGCCTGGTCATCGCCAAAAGCGGCGGCGGGGAGCGCGTGATCTCCATCCGCGGCATCGGTTCGGAAACGCCGGAGAACACCAACACCCAGCCCGGCGTCTCCTACCACATCGACGGCGTCTACATCTTCAACTCGATCGCCGCGAGCGCCGCCTTCATCGACGTGGCGCAAGTGGAAGTGCTCCGCGGACCGCAAGGCACGCTGTTCGGCCAGGGATCGACCGGCGGCACCATCAACGTCGTCTCTATCGAACCCAGCACCGATGCGCTGAAGGGCAACATCAGCGCCGGCATCGGCAACTACAACTACATGGAAGGCTCCGGCGCGCTGAACGTGCCGGTTACCGATACGCTGGCGATCCGCGGCGCCTTCCAGTTCACCAAGCACGACGGCTATGCCCACGCCACCGAAGTGCCCGGCGTCACCAAGTACGATCTGGACGATCAGGACGAGACCGGCTGGCGCCTGGGCGCCAAGTGGCAGCCGCTGTCCAACCTGTCGATCACGCTGAACACCATCCAGTTCAATTCGAACACCAACGGCCCGGCGCAGAAGAACATCCTCGACCCCAACCCCGATCCGCGCGAACTGACGCAGGACTATCCGGGCCGGTCGAAGGTGAAGACCCAGCTCTACACAGGCGTCATCAAGTGGGACACGCCCTTCGCCACGGTCAAGTCGATCACCGGCTACCAGAAGCTGCATTCCGAACAGGCCTGGGATGCCGACGGGCTGGACACCACGCTGTTCTACCAGAACACCTACAACCCGATCAGCTACACCGGCGTCACTTACGACCACGTGCCGCTCTGGGCGTCGGACACCAAGAGCTGGAGCCAGGAACTGAACCTCACGTCGAACGGTAACGGCCCGTTCCAGTGGGTGCTCGGCGGCGTCTACCTGCACTCCGAGAACAGCCAGTACGTCAACGAATACCGCAGTGACGACGACAACTTCCTGCAGCAGGCGCTGCCCGAAGACACTGCCTGGAACGATCCGCTGGTCAGCAACCTGACTTATGCGGAGCTGTCGTCGATCAAGCGTGAACTCTACGCCGCCTTCGCGCAGGGCACTTATGCGGTGACGGACAAGCTGAAGCTGACCGCCGGCATCCGCTACAACCACGACAAGTCATCGGGCATGTACGATTCGATGTCGGGCGGCGTGTCCAGCCAGACTTCGGGCGCCTACCTTCAGCCCGCGTCGACCGGATCGCGCAGCGACCATGCCTGGACCGGCAAGCTGGCGGCGGACTACCAGTTCACGCCCAGCAACATGCTTTATGTAAGCTATACCCGCGGCTTCAAGCCGGGCGGCATCAACAGTTCGTCGGCATCGTGCGGCGGCGCCTACTGCATCTTCGGTTGGGAAGATTCGATCAAGCCCACCTACAAAAAGGAAACCGTCGATTCCTTCGAGATCGGCTCCAAGAACCGCTTCCTGGACGATACGCTGCAGATCAACGCCTCCGCCTTCCTCTACAACTACAAGAACATGCAGTTCCTTGAGGAAGACCCGGTGCTCTACGGCGAAGGCATCAGCAACGCGCCCAAGGCGCGGGTCTACGGCCTGGAACTGGAAAGCACGTACGCGCCGACCGAGCACTTGCGCTTCGACGCATCGATGTCCTGGCTGGAGGGTGAGTTCACCTCACACTACTATGCGCTGGATCCGAATGCGGCCGCCAATGCCCAGAACGCCGCCGGCTATCCGGACTACCTGTTCTGGACCAACTTCTACGCCGCCTCCGTCGCCCGCGATGCGGCGCGCCAGGATATCAAGGGCAACCGCATTCCCAAGCTGCCGCGCTGGCAGGGCAATATCGCGGCCACCTGGAACGGCGAAGTCGGCCCAGGCACGCTGACCGCGCGCGCTCAGCTGATCTATCGCGGCAAGTACCAGTACCGCCTGTTCAACGACGGCGCGGTAGACCTCACCCCTTCGTACACGCAGGTCAACACGATGCTGAAGTACGAACCGAAAGGCACCAACACCGACATCACCCTGCGCGTGATCAACCTGTTCGACAAGAACGGCATCAACTCGCGCTTCTCCGACCCCTACGGTTCGGCGCAAGTGATGGACACCTACATCCCGCCGCGTCAGGTGATCCTCTCGGTCGGGTACAAGTTCTAAGAGGGAGCCGATCGGGTCGCACCGTTGGCTTTTACGCAGAACGCGTCGGTCGCAAGGCCGGCGCGTTCTTGCGTTGAGGCACGCTCGCGAATGATCCCAACCCCTCCCCTTCAACGAGTACATCCGTCGCCCCCGCGAAGGCGGGGGCCCCGCTTTTCTTTGCAATCTATCGCAAGCACGCAAGAAAAGCGGGATCCCCGCCTCCGCGGGGATGACGGGGAATATGGGGCTAGTCTGGTCTGCTCCCTATTCTGCCCGAGCGGGAACGGACGGGCTGGGTGGAGACACGCCTCCCTCCATGGTGCATGACGGCCATCACTCACCAACCTGACGGACATCAAGCGTGCCGCAATTTCCCTTCTTCACCGTCGATGTGTTCACGCAGACCCGCTTCGGCGGCAATCCCCTTGCCGTGGTGATGAACGGCGATGGGCTGGATGAGGCATCGATGCAGGCCATCGCGGCGGAGTTCAATCTCAGCGAGACGACTTTCATCCAGACGGCCGCCGATGCCGCCAACACCGCACGCGTACGCATCTTCAACCGGACGGCGGAAATGCCGTTCGCCGGGCACCCGATGGTGGGCACCGCTTTCGTACTCGCGCGCCAGGACCCGCAGTTGGAAGACGCCAGCTTCGAAGTCCCCGCCGGAATCGTCCGCGTACAAATCACGCGCGATGCCGATGGCGCGCCGGTGGCGGCCAGCATCGCAACGCCGCAGCCGCTCACCATCGGCGAAACGGTTTCGCCCGAGACCGTGGCCCGCGCGCTTCGTCTGGCTCCGGGCGACGTAGTGACCACGCATCACCTGCCCGTGGCGGCATCGAACGGCAACTCCTTCGTCATCGCCGAACTGACGGGGGAGGCACTGTCGCGCTGCGATCCCGATCTGGCCGCTTTCCGCGAAGCTCTAGCCGCCCATCCATCGTTCGGCACCCGCTTCGCCCTCCACGCCTATAGCCGGGACGGATCCAGACTGCGGGCCCGGATGTTCGCCCCGCTTTCCGGAACCTGGGAGGATCCGGCCACGGGCAGCGCCAATACGCCACTCGCCGGCCTGCTGCTCTCGCTGGAACCGGATGCGCCGGAAGCCAGCTTCGAAATCCACCAGGGCGTCGAAATGGGGCGGCCCAGCCTGCTGCACGTCACTGCCCGCCGCACGCCGGACGGCATCGTCGCAACCCTGCGCGGGGCATGCGTGCCGGTCATGCAGGGCGAAATCGTGCTTTAGCTCGCCGGATCGTACATGAATTGGCGAAGTTCCTGAGCGCAGCGGCAACTGGCCGCGATCTTGCGCAACCACCTCAACCGCGTGCTCCCGCGTGGGCAGCGGCGAACCCGCCGTTGAGGGGACTGCCGAGAGGTTCAAGGTGACACACCCGTCCTCCCCGAAACGGGGAGGGGGACCGCCGAAGGCGGTGGAGGGGACTCGCGGTTTACACCGGCGTCTCGTGGCGACGCCAATCCCCTCCGTCATCGCTGCGCGATGCCACCTCCCCGTGTCGGGGAGGACAAGCCCCATCACTCCCCGGCGCCTTGGCCCCCTTGCCCCGGCGCCGCGATCAACTATTGAGTCGCGCACCATCAAGAGTGTGCAGGTGCAGCATGTAAGCCTGCAAGGCATGATGGTCCCGCGATTCCGTGCGGACCGAAAGCCCGCAGGAGTTGCCATGCCGTCCGGATTGTCCATTCCGCGCCGCGTCCCCCGCAGCGCCCTGGTCATGTTCGCCGCATCGCTCGGCTTCTTCTTCGTGACCGCAACGACGTTCACCTCATTGGGCTACGTGCTCTACACGATGATTGCCGAACTGGGCTGGTCGAAGGCGGCCGCCGGGCTCAGCTTCTCTCTGCTCGGCCTCGCCTGCGGACTGGCAAGTCCGCTGCCGCCGATGCTGATGAAGGCGATCGGCACGCGGCTGACGGTTTTCGCGGGCTGTCTGGTGCTGGCGATCGGCTTCTTCATCGCCTCTCAGATCCATCATCTGGAACTGTTCTTCGTGGCGACGACGCTGATGGGCGTGGGCTTTTCGCTCGTGGCGCCCTCGCCCGCCGTATACCTGCTGGCGACGTGGTTCCCGCGCACCTCGGCGCGGATGATCGGCTTTTACTTCATGACCGGTGCGGCGGGCGGCATTGCCGGACCGCTGATCGTCGGCACTATCGTCGGCCTCACCGGTAACTGGCGCCTGCACTGGATGGTCATGGCTGCCAGCGCGCTGGTGCTGGGCGTGATCTCGCTGCTCTGCATCCGCGATGCGGTGAAGGTGGAGAGCGTCGATCAGGTGAAAGGCGCCGGGCATGAGGGCGATGGCCCCGCCGCCAGCCCATGGACCGTAAGGCAGGCGCTGATGACGCCCAGCTTCGTGATCCTGGCCCTCGCCATGACCGTGGTGCAGACCGTGGTCACTACCACCCATTCGATCCTTGTCGCGCATATTGCCAACCTCGGCCAGGGCGCGGCGCCGGGCGCCATCGCGATGAGCCTGCTGGCTTTCGCGGGCACCGGCGCCAAAGGCGTGACCGGCAGCCTGTGCGAACGCGTGGACCCGCGCCGCATCTTCATCGCGGGCCTTGGCGTGCAGGCACTGGCCATGGCGCTGCTCTGGTCGGCCAGCCACGTGCTGGTCGCCACGGTCGCCGCCGCGCTGTTCGGCATGGGCTGGGGCATGGCCTGGCTTTCCGCCCACATCCTGCTGCTGCGCTACTTCGGCGCGGGCATCGCCGGGGACATGACGGCGATGGCGACCACCGTCACCACGCTGGCCGTGTTCGGCCCGATCGGCGCCGGTCGCATTGCCGACGTAACCGGAAGCTACGCGCCCGCACTGCTGGTTTTCGCGCTGATGCTGGTGGCAGCGACGGCAATGTCCATGCTGTTCCTGCGCGCGCCAACGCGCGCGGAGGAACCGGAGGTGCTCGAACCCGCCGAACTGGTCCCCGCCGAGTAAAATCCCGCGCCAGTCTTGCCAAAAGTCCCTTCGTCCAGCGCAAAGAGGCTACGGCCAAGGCCCGTTAGGGTCATCCTGTAGCAAGCGCAGTTTGCATGAGACGGGAAGCCGAAATGACCATTCTCACCGACAAGTTCATCGACAGTCTGGAAAGCTCCACGCTCGACACGCTGGAAGCCGAAACGCTGCCGGCGGAATGCTATGTCGACGAGGAATTCTACCGGTTCGAGAAGGCCGCGCTGTTCGAACATGAATGGCTCTGCGTCGGCCGGACCGAGTGGCTGGAGAACCCGGGCGACTTCTTCACCGTCACCCGCGCGGACGAGCCGATGGTGATCTGTAAGACGCGTGATGGATCGATCAAGGCGCTGTCCTCGGTCTGCCAGCACCGCGCGATGCTGGTGGCAGAAGGCCACGGCAATGCCCGCGCCTTCGTCTGCCCCTATCACCACTGGACTTACGATCTCGACGGCACCTTGGTCGGCGCGCCCGCGATGAACCGCACCTGCAATTTCGACAAGAAGGCCGCCAGCCTGCCGGTGATCCGGCATGAGATCTGGCACGGCTTCATCTTCGTGAACTTCGATGCCGATGCCGCCCCGCTCACCCCGCGCCTTGCCGGGCTGGAAGAGGTCGTCGCCAACTACGATTTCGCCAACCTGCGCGGCCCCCGTCCCGAGGAACCGACCGTGTTCCCGTGGAACTGGAAGGTCATGCTGGAAAACAACAACGACGGCTATCACGCCAGCCGCCTCCACGCCGGGCCGCTGCATGACTTCATCCCCAGCGGCCTGGCCAGCTTCCCCGAAGTGCCCGCCGATTCCGCCGGCTATTACCGGCTGAACGGCACGCTCCATAAGAACGCGGCCTTCAACGCCACACAGAAAGCGGTCTTCCCGGTGTTCCCGAAGCTGACCGAGGAAGAGCAGAACCGCCTGCTGTTCGTGAACCTGCCGCCCAGCCTCTCGCTGGTGGTGCTGAACGACACCGTGCTCTACCTCATCATGGACCCGCGCGGGCCGGAGAGCCACGCGCTGACCATCGGCACACTGATGGTGCCCGAGGCGATGGACGATCCGCTCTACGAGTTGAAGATGAAGATGAACGACACCGCGGTCGAAGAGATCGTGGGTCAGGACTTCCACGTCGACGAGCTGGTGCAGCAGGGCCTGCGATCGAAGTTCGCGCCGCGCGGCCGCTATTCCTGGCAGGAAGGTGCGCAGCGGCTGCTCAACGTCTGGCTGGTCGAACGCTACCGCGCCGAGTGGGATCGTCGTCGCGGTCCGTCCGCTCCGGTCACGCGTCTCCACGCCTGATCCAAAAAGTTTACCGTCACCCATTCCCGACGGCTGCGGCGTCCGACCTAGGTCGGGCGCCGCCTTTTTATGTGCGTGCCGTTAGGTGTCGTTCGGGTACGTTTAGGTTCACTTGTGGACGGACGCTGAAAATCAAGGATTCGTGCGCCCCGTGCCGCGCATGCAAACTCGCTCCCGGTAGGCCTTGGACGATAACCAAGGGAGCCTTTCGCAATGACCAACACGCTCATCTTCGTCGATTTCGCGACCGACGATCCCGCCAAGGCCGGCGAATTCTACGCCGAAGTCTTCGGCTGGGAGAACGATGCGCGCCCGCACGGAATCTACCACCGCATGGTTCCCGGCGGCTTCTTCCAGAACAAGGACGGCACCGACAGCCAGATCGGCAACCTCCACCTCGGCGTGTTCGATGCGAACAACGCGCGGCCCCATCCGAACCCCGAAGGCGTGGAGCCGCGCACGCTCGCGACCGAAGGCCGCAAGGCCCGCATCTGGGTGCTGGTGAGCGACGACGACAGCCATGAGCGCATCCTCGAAACCGCCGAGAAGCTGGGCGGCAAAGTGCTCTGGCGCGACCACTACTGGGCCGAGTTCAACGGTTACAACCATGCCTTCGCCGATCCCTGGGGCAATGAGATCATCCTGTGGGGCAAAGCGGGTGAGAATCCCGAGATTCCGGCAAATTACACCAAGGAATAAGGCGATTTTCCGGGCCTACCGAACCCACCACAGCACCGGAACTCACAACCCACCACCACCACCAAACCTCGTCGTCCCCGCGCAGGCGGGGACCCCGCTTTTCTTGCGCCGTGGCAAAAGGCAGCGGGGCCCCCGCCTTCGCGGGGGCGACGGAAGGTTTTGATACAAGCGCGGCTTCACCCGCCCCCCCAACAAGTTCTTGTGCGCTTGCCCGCAAGACCATCCGCCCCCGCTCTCCCTAGCCTTGAACCACTGAGCAACGGAGCAATACGCGAATGAGCCGTCTTCCGATCGTCTTCTACGGTCACGGCAGCCCGATGGTGGCGCTGGAAAAGAGCGACGTGACCAGAAGCTGGAACGCGATCGCCGGCCGCATCGGCAAACCCCGTGCGATCCTGTGCATCTCTGCCCATTGGCAGACGCGCGGCACCGCCGTCACCGCGATGGCCCAGCCGCGCACGATTCACGATTTCGGCGCTTTCCCGCAGGCTCTGTTCGACGTGCAGTACCCCGCCCCCGGCGACCCGGAACTGGCCGAACGCGTGCGCGAACTTCTCGAACCGATGCCGGTGAAGATGGACGCCAACTGGGGCCTCGACCACGGCACCTGGTCGGTGCTGGTCCACGCCTATCCGGAGGCCGATGTGCCGGTGATCCAGCTTGGCATGGATCTGGCCAAGAGCCCCGCCGAACATTGGCTGGTCGGCCGCATGCTGCGCCCGCTGCGCGATGAGGGCGTGCTGATCATGGGCACCGGCAACATCGTCCACAATCTGCCTGCGATGGACTGGGCCAACCCGCTCGCCACGCCCTATCCCTGGGCCGAGCAGTTCAATTCCACCATGTGCAAGGCCATTGCCGAGGACGATCCCAAAGTGGTGATCGACTATGAGGCACTGGGCGACGCAGCGCGGCTTTCGGTGCCCAGCCAGGACCATTTCCTGCCGCTGCTCTACGTGCTCGGCGCCCGCCACGAAGGCGAGCCGGCCGAGTTCGCGCCCCACTTTATCCAGCACAAGTCGCTCAGCATGACGAGCGTGCTCATCGGCGCGGAATAAGCGCGCCCTTCCCCGATTTCCCTGCGTAACAGGAGTTTCGATGGCACTGATCAGCCTTAAGCCCGCGCTTGAAAAGGACCCCGTCCAGCCCAGCGCGCTGCACCACCTGAGGGCCACGCCCGAAACGGTGCACTGGGGCTATTTCTCGCCCGAGATCAAGCCGGCGCTCACCGTCAAGAGCGGCGACCTGATCATGGCGCAGGCGGTCACCCACCATGCGGGCGACGATCCGGACCTGATGTTTGACGAGGACATCCGCCGCATCTTTACAGAGATCGATCCCGCCACCCGCGCGCCGGGCTGCCACATCATGACCGGGCCGATCTATGTCGAGGGTGCCGAGCCAGGCGACATGCTGGAAGTGCGCTATTTCCAGATGAAGCCGCGCTTCAACTACGGATCCAACCTCGCGGCCAACTGGGGCCATCTCTATGAGGAATTCGGCCAGACCGAGCGGGTGACGATCTACAAGCTCGATCCCACCGCCAACACCGCCGCCGCGCTCTACGCCTATGACGTGGAGGAAAAGTACGTCGTGCCCGGCCGCATCACCCATTGCCCGGAATGCGACCGTTCGACCGCGCTGCCCGGCATCACCATCCCGGCGCGCCCGCACCTCGGCACTGCCGGCGTGGCGCCCGCCGTCAACGATCCGGTGAGCACGATCCCCCCCGGTCTCCACGGCGGCAATATCGACAACTGGCGCATCGGCGCCGGCGCGACGATGTACTATCCGGTGCAGGTGAAGGGCGGCCTGTTCTCGATCGGCGATCCGCACGTTTCGCAAGGCGACGGCGAGATCAGCGGCACCGCGATCGAAGCCTCGCTGGACGTGCTGTTCCAGATCGTGCTGCGCAAGGACTTCTCGTTCCCCTCGCCGCTGCTGGAAACGCCCGATTGCTGGATCGTCCACGGCTTCGGCGAGAATCTGGACAAGGCGATGAAGTCCGCCTCCACCGACATGCTGCACCTGCTGACCGAGCATCAGGGCCTGTCTCGCAACGATGGCTATTCGCTGATGAGCGTTGCCGCCGACTTCGGCGTGACGCAAGTGGTGGACGGCACGCAGGGCATCCACTGCCGCATCGAACGCCGCATCTTCCCGCACAAGGGCAGCGTGGCCGATCCGATCATCAAGGACAGCGAAGCTTGAGAGGGCGTTCGTGCCGGGTGAACCTTCCCCCGCCCGGCACGGACCAATTCTGCCAGATTAACCGGAGCCGCCAAGAAAATGGCCTATGAACTGATCGACGTGCGCCCGATGACCAAGCGCATCGGCGCCGAAATCTTCGGGGTGGACCTGACCAAGCCACTGGGCAATCAGGCCTTCGTCGAGATTCACGACGCGCTGATGCAGCACCAGGTGGTGTTCTTTCGCGACCAGCCCATGGACCATGACGCGCACAAGGCGCTGGGCCGCGCCTTCGGCCAGCTCGCCATCCACTCGGGCGTCGCCGGGCTGCCCGATCATCCCGAGGTCGTCGCCATCCATGCCGACGAAAACTCGAAGTTCGTCGCGGGCGAGAACTGGCATTCGGACCTGTCCGCCGATGCCGAACCGCCGATGGGATCGATCCTGACGCTCCATACGCTGCCTGAGGACGGCGGCGATACGCTGTTCGCCAGTATGTACGCGGCCTACGACGCGCTTTCGCCGGCGATGAAAGCCTTCCTCGATCCGCTGACCGCCGTGCATGACGCCAATCCCGTCTACAAGGCGATCTTTCCGGATTCGACCAAGACCTATCCCTGCAACTCGCACCCGGTGGTCCGCACGCACCCGGTGACCCGCCGCAAGCTGCTGTTCGTGAACTCGTCCTACACGACGAAGATCAACGGGCTTTCCGGGCCGGAGAGCAAGGCCGTGCTCGATTTCCTGTTCGAGCATGTGAAGGATGCGAACTTCCACGTCCGCTTCCGCTGGGAAAAGCACTCAGTGGCGTTCTGGGATAACCGCTGCACCCAGCACTTCGCGGTGTGGGATTACTTTCCCGAAGTCCGCTCGGGCTATCGCGTTACGGTCGCGGGCGACAAGCCGTACTGATCTGGCCCTACTGATCTGTTTGCCGCCACGGTGCTTGCCCTCACGAGCCCGGCGGCGGCAACCGCGCCTGTGTCGTCCCCCAGCAAGGCGGCACAGGCGCTCCGCCAATCTTTCTCGCACATGCAAAAAACGTCCTTGGCGCGTCATCTTCCGATCCGATAGAGCGCGGCCATGACCAGTTTCCGCATCGCGCGCATCACGCCGCTCGTCGCCGCTCTTCTCGTTTCCGCCTGCGCCACGCCGCAGGGGCATCATCAGGCCTCCGACCAGCCGCCCGTCGCCGCCGCGAAGGGCCCGATCGAGATCGGCGTGATCGCCATCAACGACTTCCACGGCGCACTGGAGCCGCCCAAGCAGACGGTCGACGCGCCCGACGGCAAGGGCAACGAAGTCTCCATCCCGGCCGGCGGCGCGGCATGGCTGGCCTCTGCGGTGGACGCACTGAAGGCGGAGCATCCCGAACATGTGGTGGTGGCCGCGGGCGACCTTACCAGCGCCTCTCAGCTCGCTTCCTCGCTCTATCTGGACGAGCCTTCGGTGGGCGTGATGAACCGCATCGGGCTGGAATTCAACGCGGTGGGCAATCACGAGTTCGATCGGGGCTGGCAGGAACTGAAGCGCCTGCAGGACGGCGGCTGCGCGAAGAACACCCGCTTTGAACCGTGCCAGTTGGAGCAGTTCGAGGGCGCACACTACAAGTACCTCGCCGCCGCCACGGTGATGCCGGATGGCTCCACGCTGTTCCCCGGCACCGGCCTGAAAACCTTCGGCACGGGTGACCGCAAGATCACCATCGGCTTCATCGGCCTGTCGCTGAAGACGATCCCCACCCTTGTGGCGCCGGACCGCGTGGCCGGCCTGAAGTTCGAGGATGAGGCCGAAACCATCAACCGCGCCGTCCCCGCCCTGAAAGCGGCCGGCGCCGATGCCGTGGTCGTGCTGATCCACCAGGGCCTGCGCACCAAGGGCGTGGCCGATCCCAACGGCTGCAACGAAGCGGCGGGCGACATCCAGCCGATCCTCGATCACCTGAACCCCGGCGTGGACGTGGTCGTCTCCGGCCACACGCACTGGGCCTATATCTGCAACTACACCGCCAATGCCGCGGCGGGCCCGATCCTGCTGACCAGCGCGGGCGTCTACGGCAAGCTGGTGACCGACATCACGCTGGATTTCGATCCGGCCACGCACAAGCTGGTGAACAAGCAGGCGCACAACGTGATCGTGCAGTCTGAAGCCTATACTTCCGGCAAGGGCCCGGTGCCGACTACCACGGCCTTCCCGCAGTTCCAGCCGCGCGCGGATGTGTCGGCCTATGTGAAGCGTTACAAGGACGCCTCTCTGCAACTGGTGGAGCGGCCGGTGGGCCATGTCTCCGGCCCGATGGAGAAGGAAAGCGAAGGCGGCGTCGGCACCGGTGGTTCGCTGGGTGCGCTGATTGCGGATTCGCAGCTTGCCGCCACGCGCAGCTATGGAGCGCAGATGGCCTTCGTGAATCCATTCGGCATCCGCACCTCACTGGTTCCAGCCGCTGACGGCACGGTGACCTTCGGCCAGATCTACGCGGTCACGCCGTTCAACAACCAGGTCGTCACCATGACGCTGACCGGCGCGCAGATCCGTGCCACCATCGAACAGGGGCTGGACGATACAGGCGACAAGCAGATCCTCTCGCCCAGCCAGGGCATGAAGATCGCCTTCGACATGCGCCGCCCTTCGGGTTCGCGCATCACCGCGATCTCGCTGGACGGCAAGCCGATCGATCCGAAGAAGAGCTACCGCGTCTCGGTCGTGAACTTCCTGGCCGAAGGCGGCGACGGCTTCGCCGGCTTCAAGGACGGCACCGACCGGGTAAACGGCCCGATCGATATCGAGGCGTTCGAGGATTGGATCGCCGCCGTGCCGGTGCGCCAGGTCCCGGCCGAGGACCGGACGCCGCAGGCGAAGTGATTACCAGGCCGTAGCGCCGGCATCGATGGCGATGTCGGCGCCGGTGACGTAGCGGGCTTCCTCGCTGGCCAGCCAGCAAGCGGCCCAGGCGATATCCTCCGGCTCGCCAAGGCGCTTCAGCATGTTCTTAGCGAGCACCTGCTGCTCGAAACCCGGATCGGCGGCCAGGTGGCGCGCGGTGGCGGCGGTCTTGATGAAGCCCGGCGCGATGGTGTTGGCACGGATCCCATGCGGCGCGCCCTCCATCGCCAGTTGCCGCGTCATCGCCAAGACCCCGCCCTTGCCCGCGCAATGCGCCAGTGCCGGCGATCCTTCCAGCGCATGGCGCGCGTTGGCCGAGGCGAAGTTGATCACGCTCGCCGTGCCGCCCGCCTTCAGCCAAGGCCACGCGGCGCGGGTGGCGAGGTAGACGATGTCCAACTCGCCGATCAGTGTCTTCTTCCAATCCGCGTAGGACAAGTCCTCTATCCACGCGAAGACGGCGAAAGCGGCGGCATTGACCAGCACGTCGATACGGCCATGCGCTTCGCCGATGCGCGCGAAGAGGGCCTGGGTCTGCGCCTCATCGGTAAGGTCGCAATCCTCATCCGCGCCGGAAAGATCGACGCCGATCACGGTCGCGCCTTCCGCGCGAAAAATGCGCGCAATGCCTTGGCCGATGCCGTTGGCCGCCCCGGTGACGACGGCAACGCGGTTCTTCAGGCGATCAGCCATGGGCCATCTCCATCTTGCCTGCGCCGCGCAGGCGCGAGGCGACGAGCGCGATCACCACACCGCCCAGCGCCGCGATCGAAAGCACCATGAACGCGCCCAGCAACCCGCCGTTACGCTGCGCAGCAAAGGTCACGACGACGGGCGAGAGGAACTGGCCCAGCGCGAAGGCCGATTGCCAGAACCCGGTGCCGCGCCCGCGAAACTCGAAGGACAGGATCGACATCGACCAGACCAGCAGCGTCGGCAGCAGCAGCCCGGCACCGATCTGGTTGACGAAGCAGCCGATCAGGAAGCCCGGCACGTTCCCCGCCTTGCCCATCAGCGCGAAGCCGAGCGAGAGCAGCGCGAATTCCACCAGCAACAACCGGCTGACCGGCCACTTCCGGCTGAGCCGCGAATAGAAGAACGTCCCCAGCGGCACACCCAGACTGGCCGCCGCCGTCAGGATACCGCGCAGCGGGTTGTCGATCCCCAGTTCGGCAAGACCGCTGGGGGCCTGAATCTGCACGGTGTAGAAGAACACCGAACCGTAGATCGTGATCAGCACGATCATCGCCATCGTGCGCCAGGGAAAGCCGGCCCAGGAAAGGTTGCGCGGCGGCGCATCCGCCTCGTCATCCGGGTGCGCGGCGTTGGCCGGCTCCCACGTGAACTTCAGCACCAGTGCGAACATCAGCAGCGCCGAGATGTAGACCGCAAAGGGAATGCGCCAGCCGAAACTGCCGAGGAACCCGCCCATCACCATGAACAGCAGCGCCGAGACTGAGGCGAAGGCAGTCTGCGCCGCCAGCCAGCGATCACGCGCCGCGCCCTTGTAATAGTCACCGATCATCGTCGTCGACAGCACGTAGATCAGCGCTTCCGCAATGCCCACGCCGACGCGGGAGATCAGGATATGCGTCAGGTCATGCA
>FTBS01000494.1_pt1 | contig 21945 bp, 20 predicted proteins | sample 1639441 | NCBI WGS metagenome assembly FTBS01 (sample SAMEA3914864, study PRJEB12502) | metagenome | biome: forest; material: soil | place: USA | collected 2012-03-12 | depth 0.3 m
GGCCGTGCGCGTTCCGGCGCCGGCTCCCGCGCCCGAGGTGGAGCGCGATCCGCTGCCCGCCTCGCCCCCGCCCGCACCGGGCACCCGCAACGGTGGCGGCAGCTATTACGACGACACCACGATGCCGCACTATGCGGACGAGGGGCCATCCAGCTTCGATTTCGCGCCGCCGTTCCGCCCGCGCCGCAACTGGGCCAAGCTGGCCACCATCGCCTCGGTCGTCTTCGCCGGCGCCACGCTGGCGCTGACCGGCGCGGTCGCGCTGGGCGGCCTGCCGGACTGGCTGCCGATCCCGCGCCAGACGTTCTCGCAGGCTCAGCCCGACCTTCAGCTCGATTTCCCGCGCAAGCGGCAGGACCGCAAGCCTCTGCCCGACGGCAGCGAGTTCTTTTCGGTCTCCGGCACGATCAGCAACACCGGCAGCGAGACGCGCTATGTGCCGTCGCTACTCGTAGTGCTGCGCGACAAGCGCGACCGCATCGTCTACGAAAAGGAAGTCGTCCCCTCCAAGCGCAAGCTGAAGCCGGGCGAGGCGATCACCGTGAACGAAGCGCTGACCGACATCCCCAAGGCCGCCTCCGCCGCCGAGATCGGCTGGAAGCCGGATTGAGCGGGCGGGTCTGATCAGACCCCCTCCGCCACCACCAACAACGTCCCCTAAAATCACCCCGTCATCCCCGCGAAGGCGGGGATCCCGCTTCCTTCACGCGGCGGTAGTGTCGGGGCGCAAGTAAGCGGGGCCCCCGCCTTCGCGGGGGCGACGGAGAGTTTCAGGCTCAGTCAGGTCGCCATTCGGAATTCGGGAAGGCCTGCTGACGTTATACCTGCCAGCGCCGACCAACCCTCAAACCGAAATCTCGCGCCACTCGCCCTGCGCGATACCGTCGAGGGCCCAGTCACCGATCGCCCAGCGCACCAGTCGCAAGGTCGGGTGCCCCACGGCCGCCGTCATGCGCCGCACCTGCCGGTTGCGACCCTCGCGAATCGAAAGCTCGATCCAGCAATCCGGCACCGTCTTGCGGAAGCGCACCGGCGGGTTGCGCGGCCAGAGTTCGGGCGGATCGATCCGCCGCGCCTCAGCCGGGCGGGTGGGCCCGTCGTTCAGCGTGACGCCCTTTTGCAAAGCGGCCAGAGCAGCCTCGTCCGGCTCGCCCTCCACTTGCACCAGATAGGTCTTGACCGTCTTGTAGCGCGGATCGGAAATGCGCGCTTGCAGCCGGCCATCGTCGGTCAGCAGCATCAGCCCCTCGCTGTCGCGGTCCAACCGCCCGGCGGGGTAGACGCCGGGCACATCGATATAGTCCGAAAGCGTTGCGCGCGGCGTGGGGGAGCGCGCATCGGTGAACTGCGGCAGGACATCGAAGGGTTTGTTGAAAAGGATGAGGCGCGCCATGGGACTGTCCCTAGCAGCGCGCCCACCTCAATCAAACCGGGCCTGTTCAAACGTGGCCGTTATGCGCCACCTGCCCGCGCGTCTTCCACAGCGACCAGCCAACGCCGCCCGCGATCAGGCCCAGCGTGACGCCAAGGCTCAGCAGCGGCGGCACCTTCGCGCCGTCCATCAGCAGTTCGGCCACCAGGATCTTGCCACCGATGAACACCAGCACCATGGCCAGCGCATACTTCAGATAGTGGAAACGGTGCACCATCGCCGCCAGCGCAAAGTACAGCGCGCGCAGCCCCAGGATCGCCATGATGTTCGATGTGTAGACGATGAAAGTGTCCGTAGTGATCGAGAAGATCGCCGGCACCGAGTCCACCGCGAACACAAGGTCCGCCAGGTTGATTACCACCAGCGCCAGGAACAGCGGCGTCGCTGCCCAGACCATGCGGCCGGCGTCGTTCGGCTCGCGCACGAAGAAGTGATGGCCGTGATGCGCCTTGGTCACGCGCATGTGGCGCGAGATCCAGCGCACCGCGCGGTTGTGCGCGATGTCGGGTTCGTGATCGCCGGAAAACAGCATCTTCACGCCGGTGAAGACCAGGAACGCAGCGAACAGATACATCACCCAATGCGCCTGCGCGACGAGCGCCACGCCGCCCGCGATCATCAGACCGCGCAGCACGATCACCGCGACAATGCCCCAGAGCAGCGCGCGATACTGGTACTTCGGCGCGATCGCGAAAAAGCCGAAGATCATCGAGATCACGAAGACGTTGTCGATCGACAGCGCCTTTTCCAGGAAATAGCCGGTATACCAGGCGATACCGTCGGCAGAGCCCTTGCTCCACCAGACCCAGCCGCCGAACGCGACCGCGATGGCAATGTAGAAGACGGAAAGCTTCAGCGATTCGGCGATGCCCATCTCCCGGTCTTCCTTGTGCAGGAAGCCGAGGTCGAAGGCGGTAAGTACGAGAACGAGGCCGGCAAAGGCCAGCCAGAACCAGGCCGGGGTGCCCAGCCAGTCAGCGAAAAGGAGTTCCACGGATCATGTCCTTGCCAGATGGCGAGAAGGAAGGAGGCGCCGGCGCGTACATGGGGGGCAGCGCGCCGGCGCGAGGGTTACAGGCTTACAAAGGCCGTCGGGGGGACGAACAGCCGAGCCAGCCTGGCCCTTATTCTCAATTTCCTTCGCTCCAGCTTCATAATCTCCAGGAGATTACGACGCGTCGAGCCCTGCGCACGGCGCAACTGGGCGTCGAGCATCTGGAAGCGCTCAAGCAGGTGGAACATACGATCGGTCATAACAGCATCCCTATCGAACAGGTGTTGGTTCGATCGGGGCGATCCGACGGCACATTCCGATTGCCGAGCTGACGGGGCCTGTAAGGGCACTCGGAAACCTGCACCGGGGATCAACCCGATGCGGTCCGACATCACGTGGCGCCTTGGATGCGCAGCGTTCCGAAGAACAGCTGCAAGAGGCGCCGCGCCAGAGGGGCCCGGCCCGCAGGGGTCCAATATGAGCGAATCGATCCGATTTCAACCCCGGATAGGTATGCTTTTGACCATTCGTCCGATCAGGCGCTCCTTCGGGCCCTTCCGTTCGCGCCCTCCTCCACCTTCGTCATTGCGCGCCCGGCGGCGCGATTCTGGGCGTTTTGCCCGGCCCTGGATTGCTTCGCTGCGCGCGCAATGACGAAGGTCGTGAGGCGCGGAGTTCCACATTGGGACGATCCACCCCATCCAGCGGCCGCTTGACCGCCCCTCCGAATTCGATATTAAAGTGATATCAAATTAAATGGAGCGAGCCGCCGATGTCCGAATCGCATCTTCCCATCAATTCCAGCCGCGAAACCACCGCCGGCAGCACCAGCGGCTACCTGATGCTGGTCGTCTTTCTGGCGCTGCTGGCCGCCATCGTGTTCAGCGTGATCACGCTGGCAAACGGCAATCCCAGCGGCGGCACCGTGCTGGCGTTCCTGGCATTCATCCTGCCCGCCGTGGTCTGCGAAATTCTGATCGCATCGGGCTTCTTCATGATCCAGCCGAACCAGGCAGTGGCGGTAACGCTGTTCGGGTCCTATCGCGGAACGGACCGCAATCCGGGCCTGCGCTGGACCTGGCCGTGGATGGCGAAGCGCAAGATTTCCGTCCGCGCCAACAACGTCGTTTCCGAAAAGTTGAAGGTGAACGACTTGCGCGGCAACCCGATCGAGATTGCCACCAACGTGGTGTGGCGCGTGGCCGATACTGCGCAGGCACTCTACGACGTGGACGATTACCGCGCCTTCGTGAACGTGCAGATCGAAGCCGCCGTGCGTTCGATCGGGTCGCGCTATGCCTATGACGATGTCGAAGATGCGGAGATCACCCTGCGCGGCAGCCATGACGAAGTGAACGCGCAGCTTCGCGCCGAACTGATCGAACGCCTACGCGTGGCGGGCCTGACCGTGGACGAATGCGGCCTCACTCACCTCGCCTACGCGCCCGAAATTGCCGGCGCCATGCTCCGCCGCCAGCAGGCCGAAGCGGTGATCGGCGCCCGCCGGAAGCTGGTGGAGGGCGCGGTTTCCATGGTGGAAATGGCACTGGCCCAGCTTTCCGAGAAGAACGTGGTGGAACTGGATGACGAACGCCGCGCGGCGATGGTTTCCAACCTGATGGTCGTGCTTTGCGGCGAACGCGATACGCAGCCGGTGGTGAATACCGGCACGCTGTACCAGTGAGCGCGACAGGCGCGTGACCGTGGCCCGAATCCATGGCTAGCCCGGGCAAGAAGGCCTTCCCGCTGCGGATCGATCCGGCACTCTACGCCGCGCTCGAACGCAGCGCGGCGGCCGATTTCCGCTCGATCAACGCGCAAGTCGAAGTGCTGCTGCGCGAGGCTTTGGCCAGGCGCGGCGTGAAAGTGGCAGCCGGCGAGCCCGCAAAACGCGGTCGCCCGCCGAAGCAGGAGGATGAAGCATGACCGACGAGACACGCCCATCGGATGAAGACGGCGCCTGGTTCGCCCCGAAACGCATCGGATATGGCGCCGGCCTGCCGATCGCATGGCAGGGCTGGCTGCTGCTGGTGAGCTATATCGCGGCGGTTTCCGGCATCAGCCTGCTCGGCAGCGCCGGCACGAGCGGACGCCGGGTTGCGGCCGCCACGCTATTCGTATTGGTGACCGGGCTGTTCATGGTGATCGTCGCCCACCGCACACGCGGTGGGTGGAAATGGCGTTCGGGCAAGAAGAACTAAAAAACCCGTTTGAAAATATGCTTGCGCTCCGGCCGTTGAGCCCGGCGACCCGTCCCTGTCCCGCAAAGGGACGGCGGCAAAGTGGTTTACGCCTTGGCCACCATCACCCGCTAGGCTTGCCTTCATGAACCGCATGTCCCGACTCGCGCTCGCCGTCGTTCCGCTTATCGCTCTGCCTGCCACACTGTCGCAGGCGGCATCCTCTACGGCGCCGTATACCGTGGCCGAGACGGGGCGCAGTTATGTGCGCCTTCAGGATGCGGTGGACGCGATCGGCGATGGGCGCGGCACGATCCGCTTCGCGTCCATGCGGTTTGCCGACTGCGCGGTGCAGAACAAGGGCGAGATCACTTATCAGGCCGAAACCCCCGGCCAGTCGATCCTGGACGGCGTGGCGTGTGAGGATAAGGCGGCGCTGGTCCTGCGCGGGCGCGGTGCGCATGTGGAGGGCATGGTCTTCGCCAACATCCGCGTGGGCGACAAGAACGGCGCCGGCATCCGGCTGGAGCATGGCAGCCTCACCATATCGCAGGCGTGGTTCCGCGACAGCGAGCAAGGCCTGCTGACCGGTGACGACCAGCAAGGTGCCATCACCATCGACAAGTCCACGTTCAGCCGCCTGGGCACTTGCGAAGGCTCGGGCTGCGCGCATTCGATCTATGTCGGCAACTATGGCGCCCTCACCGTCACCCGCAGCCGGTTCGAGGCGGGCACCGGCGGCCACTACCTGAAGAGCCGCGCGGCGCGGATCGAGGTGAGCGATTGCAGCTTCGACGATTCGGCCGGGCGCGGCACCAACTACATGATCGATCTGGCCGACGGCGCCACCGGGCGCATCGCGGGCAACTGGTTCGTGCAGGGGCGCGACAAGGAGAACTACTCCGCCTTCATCGCGGTCGCTGCCGAGCATCGCAACCATACCTCGCAAGGCCTGCTGGTGGACGCCAACAACGCCCGCTTCGCGCCGGGGCTGGACCGCAAGAGCGCCTTCGTGGCGGACTGGTCGGGCGATGCGGTGAAGCTGGGGGCCAATGCTCTCGGCCCCGGCCTCGTGCGCTATGAGAAGCGCTGATTAATCCATTTGATAATGCGCTGAAATTCGGAGCGCCAGCACCTCTCCGCTCTCAACTGTCGCAAGGTTGAAACACCCTGCGCCCTAGACTGCGCCAAGTACCGGCACGCCCTGTTGCCTCGATTTTGCGGCGTGACCTAAGAGTGTTTGCAGATGGGTCGCAGCCTGTCCGGGCCCGATCTTCGCATGTCACGACGAAGCTGCCCGGCATCCGAAAACCCGCAAGCTCCCCCCTTGCGGCAAAGAGATCGAGGAGAGATCCGATGCAGACCATGCGCGCAGCCGTCGCCCGCGAATACGGCGCCCCCCTCACTATCGAGCAAGTGCCGATCCCCACCCCCGGCCCCGGCGAAGTGCTGGTGAAGATCGTCGCCAGCGGCGTTTGCCATACCGACCTTCACGCCATCGATGGCGACTGGCCGGTCAAGGCATCCCTGCCGCTGATCCCGGGTCATGAAGGCGTGGGCCATGTCGTCGCGCTGGGCGCCGGCGTTACCGATCTGAAGGAAGGCGATGCCGTGGGCGTGCCATGGCTGCACCATGCCTGCCGCGAATGCGAATATTGCGAGACTGGCTGGGAAACGCTCTGCGAAAAGCAGGCCAACACCGGTTACTCGGTGAACGGCGGCTATGCCGAATACGTGATCGCCGCCGCGCCCTTTGTCGGCCGCCTGCCCGCCGATGTGGACTTCGTATCGATGGCCCCGATCCTCTGCGCCGGCGTCACGGTCTACAAGGGCCTGAAGGAAACCGAAGCGCGGCCGGGCCAGTGGGTGGTCGTCTCCGGCGTCGGCGGCCTCGGCCACGTGGCGGTGCAATATGCAAAGGCCATGGGTCTCAACGTGATCGGCATCGACATCGGCGAATCAAAGCTGCAATTGGCCAAGGACCTGGGGGCGGAACTGGCCTTCGACGCGAAGGACCCCGATCTTGTCGCCAAGGTCCAGAAGGAAACCGGCGGCGGCGCGCATGGCGTTATCGTCACTGCCGTTTCGCCGGCAGCCTTCTCGCAAGCCATCGCCTGCGCCCGCCGCCGCTCCACCGTCAGCCTGATCGGCCTGCCCCCGGGCGACTTCCCGACGCCGATCTTCGACGTGGTGCTGAAGCGCATCACGATTCGCGGCTCCATCGTCGGCACCCGCTACGATCTGGACGAAGCCATCGCCTTCGCCTCGCAAGGCAAAGTGAAGGCCAAAGTCGCCGCGCGGCCGCTGGAGGATGTGAACGAAGTGCTCGACGATCTGCGCCACGGCCGGATCGACGGCCGGGTAGCGCTGACGCTCTGAGCACATTCTCCTCCCCGAAACGGGGAGGTGGCAGCCCGTAAGGGCTGACGGAGGGGATTGGGGTCCTCACTGGACCGTCTCGCTGTGGCGAGAGTCCCCTCCACCACCCTTCGGGCGGTCCCCCTCCCCTTGCAGGGGAGGAATAAGTATCCGCCCTCTCCCAACGCCCAGGCAATACAGCCGGGGTGGAGATTTTTCATACTCCCCAAGTGCTTCGCCTTGAAGCATGATGCGCCAACCCCTTCCGAACGGGGCCATTGAACGAGCACTTTTCGGTAAGGGGACACAATAATGAAGCGTGCAATATTTGCCGCGGCTGTTCTGCTGCTCTCGATATTGGGCCTGACGCCCGCTTCCGCGCAGGAATTTGCCTTTCCAGCAGGATTCCGGACGGAGGAGATCGCCACCAACGGCACCACCCTGCATGTCCGCGTCGGCGGAACGGGGCCGGCGGTGCTGCTGATCCACGGCTATGGCGATACGGGCGACATGTGGCAGCCCCTCGCCGCACGGCTGATGCGCGATCATACCGTGATCGTGCCGGACCTTCGGGGCCTGGGCCTGTCCGCCACCGCGACGGACGGCTTCACCAAGAAGAACCAGGCGCAGGACATGGCGGGCGTGCTCGATCGCCTGAAGATCACGCGCGCCGACGTCGTCGGCCATGATATCGGCAACATGGTCGCCTTCGCCTTTGCCGAGGCCTATCCGGCCCGCACCACGCACCTTGTCATGATGGACGCTCCGGTGCCCGGCGTGGGGCCCTGGGATGAGATTCTGAAGAATCCCCTCCTCTGGCACTTCCGCTTCGGCGGGCCGGACATGGAGCGGCTCGTCGCCGGGCGGGAACGGATCTATCTGGATCGTTTCTGGAACGACTTCGCCGCCACCCGCACCGCTTTTCCTGAAGCGGCGCGCGTTCATTACGCCGCGCTTTATGCGAAGCCGGGGCGGATGCATGCCGGGTTCTCGCAATTCGCGGCGTTCGATCAGGACGTGATCGACAACCGCGCCTCCGTCGCGCGCGGCCCGCTGACGATGCCGGTCTTGGCCATCGGCGGCGGCCATTCGTTGGGGCCGAACATGGCAGGCATCATGCGCGCCGCCGCCAGCAACGTGACGGAGCTGGTAGTGCCGAATTCCGGCCATTGGCTGATGGAGGAACAACCCGCCCAGACGGTAGACGCCATCACCGCGTTCCTGCGCACCTGAGGCCAGAGAAGCGATCCGGGGCCGGCGTAAGCCGCCCTGGATTGCCCTCGCAATTACCAAGAAGGGGCTATCGGACGTTACCAGAAAGATCTGGCAGCCGATTACTCCCCCTTAGAGAATGTGCCCGGTGCGATCGCGCTTGGTATCGAGGTAGCGCGCGTTGTGCGGATTGGGCGGCAGCTTGTGCGGCACACGCTCTGCCACGGTGACGCCCACGCCTTCCAGCGCGGCGACCTTGGCCGGGTTGTTGGTCATCAGCCGGATCGCGTGGACGCCCAGCAGCTCCAGCATCCGCGCCGCCACCGGGAAATCGCGCGCTTCGGTCGGCAGGCCAAGGCGGTTGTTGGCGTCCACCGTATCGAAGCCCTGATCCTGCAGTTGATAGGCGCGCAGTTTGTTGACGAGGCCAATGCCGCGCCCTTCCTGCCGCAGATAGAGCAGCACGCCCCAGCCGCCGTTCGCCGCCTCATCCGCCATCGCCCGCAGCGCCGCATCGAGTTGCGGGCCGCAATCGCACTTCAGGCTACCAAGAATATCGCCGGTCAGGCATTCGGAATGGAGACGCACCAGCGGCGCACGGTCACCATCCTGCGTGCCGATCACCAGCGCGACATGCTCACGCAAGTCGTCCAGTGCCCGGAAGGCGACGATCTCGGCATCCTCGGCCGCCGCAACGGGCAGCCGCGCGCGGGAGGCGATGACGAGGTTGCCCGTCTCCTTCCATGCCGCCAGATCGGCAGGCGTAACCTGCTGCGCCTCGCCCACCGGCTCCGGCGCGACGAGGAAGGCCGGCAGGATGCCGGCGAGGCGCGCCAGTTCCATCGCCGTGCGCGCCGCCTCGCCATCGTCGATATGTTCGGCCGCAAACGGGCCTTTCATCGGATGGACCAGATCGAGCGCCGGATCGGCAATGGCGCGGGCGGCCGCCAGATCGAACGGCTCCGCCGCACGGATTAGCACCGGCGCCTCCGGCACGGCCGCCTCGCGCTGGTTGGCCAGCTTCAGCGTTACCGCTCGGGCAGCCGAGATCAGCATGCGCGGTGCGGTGACGCCGGGCGCGAAGCCGGTCTCGGCAGGCAGCAGCGCAGCGTGATTGCCTACGCGGATCGGCCAACCGTGGCGCAGCGCATCCAGCGCCAGCGCCACGCGGCGGGAGGAGCCCTGCTCGCTCAGAGTTCGAACTCGGTGATCAGCGGCACGTGGTCGCTCGGCTGTTCCCAGCGGCGCGTCTCTTCCACGAAGCTGTGCGCGCGCGCCTGCTTGGCAAGGTCGGGAGAGGCCCACATGTGGTCCAGACGGCGGCCCTGGTCCTTCTGGCGCCAGTAGCTGCGGTAGGACCACCAGGAGTAGTTGCGCTCCGGCGCGGGGATGAACTGGCGGCCCAGATCGACCCAGCCATGCGCATCCCGGAAGCGGCCCAGCGTCTCCACCTCGATCGGCGTGTGGCTGACGACCTTGAGCAGCGCCTTGTGGTCGTAGACGTCCGATTCGAGCGGGGCGATGTTGAAGTCGCCGACGATCAGCGTGGGCCGGTCCACCTTGTCCGCCCAGTGCGTCATGCGCTCTAGGAAGTCCAGCTTCTGGCCGAACTTGGGATTGACCGTGCGGTCGGCAATATCGCCGCCGGCGGGGATGTAGACGTTTTCGAGGATCAGACCCTGACCTGCACCTTGCAGTTCGACACCGACATGGCGCGCCTCGCCATTGTCCTGCCAGTCATGGCGGCTGAATTCGGTGAAGGGCACTTTCGAGACGGTGGCGACGCCGTGATAGCCCTTCTGCCCATGGATCGCGCGGTGGGTGTAGCCCAGCCGTTCGAACATCTCATGCGGGAAGAGATGCTCGGCCACCTTGATCTCCTGAAGGCAGAGAACGTCGGGGGCTTGCTCGGTAAGGAAACGCTCTACCTGATCGAGGCGCAGGCGGACCGAATTGATGTTCCAGGTGGCAATCTTCATGGCCATGGCTTTAGGGATGCCACCCGCGAATTGCCAGAGGCGGCGGCGGGAATCCGTTGTGGCCGAACAGGAAAGCGCCTTGCCGCTGGAAGAAAGCGGGGCCCCCGCCTTCGCGGGGGCGACGGTGGTTTTTGACCAAGGTGATTTGGCAAACGGCGGAACAGCGCCACGCTTGTGTGGCTGTGGCTCGGTTCAGGCCGGAGCGAGAATGGTGCCGTTCGAGAACCGGAGCGGAGCGGCCTTTCTGGCCGTGAGCACCGGAAGCGCAGAACGGTGCCGTTCGCAGCCCGGCATGGACCGAGCCACAGCCACACAAACAAAAACCCTCGGTCCGGGGGCAGAGGACCGAGGGTTCCTGTAAGCGTTCGTCACGCTAGTATCAGAGCGGTTCACTCAGGAGGCGTGGGCAACAGGGGGGAAACCCGCCTCGAACCGTTCTGACCATTCCTATCTAGGTGCTCTTGGCTTTCTGCCAAGTGAACGGGGTGAAAGAAACTGTCACAGTTTGTCGCTAGGGAGGGTCAAAACACGGCCAAGCGTTTCCCCGTATCGACGAACTTGCGGGGCCTTTTCGCGACTCGGTTCAGCGACGGTTGCGCGGACGCGGATCGTTGAAGCGGAAATCGTTATCCGTCACCGGAACGCCGTAACGGTGGTTCGACAGCGCGATCGTGGTGCGTTGATTCTGCGAATCGAGCGCCACCCAGTACGACAGCTCAAGCCCGCCGGGGGCAGAGGCGTTGCGCGTGAAGATCAGCGTAATGATGCCGTATTCCGGGTGCGAACGATCGCGCACTTCCACCGAAATCACGTTGGGATTGCCGCTGGGGCGCACGGTGCCGTACTTCGCCACATCGCGCTTGGGATCGAGCAGCGCGCCCAGCGGGCTGTTGCCGATCGGCCAGCGCTGCACCTGGTTCACGGCGTAATCGATCATCGTCAGCGCCTTGCCGTCGCCAACGATCAGCATCCGCGCGCTTTTCTCGTACTGGAAGCGTATGCGCCCTGGACGGGCGAGCGTAAGCTGGCCGGAGACGGACTGACCGTTACGGTCGGTCTGCACGAAATCGGCCTTCAGGGTGGTGATCGCTCGCAGGGCGGTCACGGCCTGGTCAAGCTGCTGCTGTTCTGCGGGCGATGCCGCAAGCGCAGGCGTTGCCGGAAGGAGGGCAGGAACGGAAAGCGCGGCAGTCCCGAGGAAAATCGGGCTGGCCGCGCCTACGCAAGAGCGAAAGATCTTGAAGGTGCGGGTCATAAGCCTCCCATTGGGTTCACAGCCTTGAACCGCACCTGAAGCACTTGGTTCCGATTCGCACCGGAACCAGCAGCTTACTTGATCTTGGCTTCCTTGAAGTCGACATGCTTGCGCACGACGGGATCGTACTTGCGGAAGGTCATCTTCTCGGTCGTGTTGCGCGGGTTCTTCTTGGTGACGTAGAAGAAGCCGGTGTCGGCGGTCGAGACAAGACGGATCTTGACGGTTGCGGGCTTCGCCATGGCGGTTTCCTAATTCTCTCGTTTCAGCCGCCCTGGCAGGCCGGCATGTTCGTTGAAAAGCATAGAGGCGGTACGAGACCGCCCCTCAAGGCTCGGCCCCATGCTTTAGATGTCGGCCAGAGTCAAGGGCGGCGAGTGATTCGAGGAGTAAAGCGCGGCACCTCTGCGACACCGCCAGAGTCCTTCGTTGAGTGCGCCTTCGACATCCGTCGAAGGCTTGCCGCACCGGCCCACTCCTCCATCAAGCTACATCGAAATCCTTGATCGGCTTCAGAACCCCGTACTTCTCATTGTACGGCGCGTGCTCCAGCCGTTCCATGCGAATCGCCGGCGGGTCCACCTTGGTATCGGGCAATCGGTCGAGCAGATCGCGCACCAAAGTCAGCCGGCCCAGGCGTTGGTCGTTGAAGTCCACCACCGTCCACGGCGCATGCTTCTTATGCGTGGCCTTCAGCATGTCCTCGCGCGCCTTGGTGTAATCCTCGTACTTCTCGCGTGCGGCAACGTCGATCGGGGAGAGCTTCCAGCGCTTCAGCGGATCGATCAGGCGTTCGTGCAGGCGCTCCTCCTGCTTGTCCTGGTCGCAAGCGAGCCAGTATTTGAACAACAGGATACCGTCATCCGCCAGCATCCGCTCGAACACCGGCACTTGCTGCAGGAAGCGCTTCACTTCGCCTGCGGTGGCAAAGCCCATGACTTTCTCGACACCCGCGCGGTTATACCAACTGCGGTCGAACAGCACGATCTCGCCGCGGCTAGGCAGATGTTCGATATAGCGTTGGAAATACCACTGCCCCCGCTCGCGCTCGCTGGGGGCGCCCAGGGCGACGGTGCGGCATTGGCGGGGGTTCAACTGGCCGGAAACGGCCTTGATCGCCCCACCCTTGCCCGCGGTGTCGCGCCCTTCGAACAGCACGACGATCCGCGCGCCGGTGGTCGCGGCCCAGCGGGCCATGCCGACCAGCTCCTCAAGCATCGGCTCAAGTTGCTTTTCGTAATCCTTGCGGCCGAGTTTCTTTTGCTTGTTCTCGGCCATGGTCAGTCCGTCCTTTCAGACCGCCCCTAGTTAAACCCGCGAAAGCAGGAACAGGGCAAGGGAGCCTGCCACGATACGATACCAGGCGAAAGGCGCAAAGCCCGAACGACTTACGTAAGCCATGAATGCCTTGATGACGACCAACGCCACCACGAAGGCGACGATGAAGCCGATGCCGATCTGCCCCCAGCCCACCGGGCCGGTGCCTGCCATCAGCTCATGCCGCGCGCTCAGCAGTTCCAGCGTGGTGGCGCCGATCATCGTCGGCACTGCCAGGAAGAAGCTGAATTCGGCAGCGGTACGACGCTCCACGCCCATCGCCAACGCGCCCATGATCGTCGCGCCCGAACGGCTGACGCCCGGCACCATCGCCAGGCACTGCGCCAGGCCGACGCCGAGGCAAGTGAACACCGGAAGCTGGGCAACGCCGCTGGGCGCGCCGGGCTTAGCCACCTTCTCGATGCCGAGGATGGCGATGCCGCCGACGATCAGCGCCCAGGCGACGACCATGGGCTGGCCCAACAGACCTTCGATGTAATGCTTCAGCAGCAGGCCGAGCACGGCGGAAGGCAGGAACGCCAGCAACACATTGCGCACGAACCGGATCGACACCGGATCCAGCCGCAGCAGGCCCGCGCCCACCGCCCAGAAGGTGCGCCAGAACTGCACGATCACGGCCAGGATCGCGCCCAGCTGGATGACGATATTGAACGTCGCCCATTGCGCGGCGTCATAGCCGAACAGTTCGGTGGCAAGGATGAGGTGGCCAGTCGAGGAGACCGGCAGAAACTCGGTGATGCCCTCGACGATGCCGAGGAGGATTGCGGTAAGGGTCAGGTCCATCGGCGCAAGGTCATGCCGCACGTGCGAGCCAAGTCAACCCGCCGCGATGGAAGCGAGCCTCTATAATCGCTGGAAAAACGCGGTTGGCCGTATTTTGACGGAATGTGACTGAAAGCTGGCAGGTTGACACAGTTTACACGACCCAAGGCGAAAGCGTCACCTTCGCGTAGTAAATCGCCAGCTTACGCACGGATGTGTCACCTTGCGACGGCATATGATGACAAGTTGGAGAGTAAGGCAAGGATATGAGTATCTTTATCGCGACGACGGTACATCTATTCCGGCATTTAGGAAAGCAGCCCCTCCATTCCAGCAGGCATTCCCATTCATAAGGCATTGTTATCTATTGTGGCAGATATACTTCCGTCCACTTAGCATTGACATTCGTTGGGCTTGGCAAAGATGCGAATTAATGGAATTGTAAAATTTAGCGGCATCGCGATCATCTGCTTAGTTCTTATGGCAGGTGGATGCACACTCGTTGATATACAATGGAAGAAGCATTTAATACCAAAGAAAATCGCGCTTGGTGCGTTCTATGCAGAAGGCAGTTGCGGCAGCCTGCTTAGCTACCAAGGCGCGTACGTCTTCAGCTTAAGAGAGAAGACCGCTCTAACCCTGAAAACTGAAGGCATTCATTTCTTCGATGACATTCGCGAACCTGAGAACCGTGCGTCGGATGAATACTTTTCGGGAGAGTGGAGATCGACACCCATGCCCGACACGGCAGGAGATGGAATGTTGGGAAACATGTATTGTGCGATGGAACACAGTTGGCTCTGGCCCGCTGATATTGCCGGGGCATTGCGACAGAAAGGAGGCTTCTACCAAACCGGCGGCGGACGAACGCTGATTGTCTTGCCTGAACAAGGCTATGTCGTTGCCGTAGCGTCCGACAGATAGCTGGGATCATCTCGCGGCGCCCCAAGCTTGCGCAGGGATCGCAACGGCCCCTTCTTTCCCGAGTGCGGCTCCCCAAAATTGAAGCGGCCCGACCCGGACAATTCCGGATCGGGCCGCCTCTGATCATTCAAACCGGATCACCGGCGCTACATCACCAGATGCGCACGCGGTCTGCGGGGGCCTGGTAGAGCTTGTCGCCCGGCTTCACGTCGAAGGCCTTGTACCATTCGTCGAAGTTACGGACGAGGCCGTTGATGCGGTAGTGCGCGGGCGAGTGCGGGTCGGTCTTCAGCTGCTGGCGCACCGCTTCCTCGCGGTACTTGCTGCGCCAGACCTGCGCCCAGGCCATGAAGAAGCGCTGGTCGCCGGTCAGGCCGTCGATCACCGGGGCTTCCTTGCCGTTCAGCGAGAGCTTGTAGGCGCGGTAGGCGAGGCTGAGGCCGCCAAGGTCGCCGATGTTCTCACCCATGGTCAGCTTGCCGTTCACGCAGGTCTTGCCATCGTCGAACGGGCAGAAGCTGTTGTACTGGGCTTCCAGGCGGTCCTGAAGCTTCTGGAAATTGGCCTTGTCGCCCGCGGTCCACCAGTCGCGCAGGTTGCCCTGGCCATCGAACTTGGCGCCCTGATCGTCGAAGCCGTGGCCCATTTCGTGGCCGATCACCGCGCCGATCGCGCCGTAGTTCACCGCCGGATCGGCCGAGACGTTGAAGAACGGCGGCTGCAGGATCGCGGCGGGGAAGACGATCTCGTTGAAGGAGGGGTTGTAGTAGGCGTTGATCGTCTGCGGCAGCATGAACCATTCGGCGCGGTCCACCGGCTGGCCGAGGCGGCGCATCTGATCACCGTTTTCCCACTTTTCCGCAGCCATCATGTTGCCCAGCGGATCGGTGGCGGAGAAGGTCAGCCCTTCGTATTCCTTGAACTTGGCGGGCATGCCGATCTTGGGCGTGAAGGCGTCCAGCTTGGCGACGGCGGCCTTGCGGGTTTCGGCGCTCATCCACGACAAGTCGGCGAGGTTGGCGGCCATTGCCTTGCGCAAGTTGCCGACCAGCGATTCCATCGCCGCCTTGGCTTCGGGCGGATAGTACTTTTCGGCGTAGATCTTGCCGAGCAGTTCGCCCGACATGCCTTCGACCGCGGCGATGCCGCGCTTCCAGCGGGCGCGCTGTTCGGGCTGGCCGCTCATCACCTTGCCGTAGAAGGCGAAGTTGGCATCGTCGATGTCGGTGGGCAGGACAGAGGCGTGAGTGCGCAGAAACTGCGCGGCCAGCCAGGCCTGCCAGGTGGCGACGGGCACGGTTTCGATCAGCTTGGCCGCTTCGGGCACGCCGCCGCCGAACCAGGCCGCCGCCTGCGCCGCATCGATGCGAGCGTCCTTCAGCTCCTCAGCCGTCGGCGGCATCTCGTCCACCAGCACGTAACCGGCCTTGCTGGCGCCCATGGTGTCGATGAACGTCTTCATAAGGCCGGGCGAGGCCAGCCCTTCGAACTCCGCCAGCGACAGCTTGTTGTAGGTGAGGTCCGGGTTGCGGCTGGCAGCGCGGTCCCAGTCGGCCTGGGCCAGACGGGTTTCCAGCGAGAGCACGGCCTTGGCCGAGGCAGCCGGATCGGTGTAGCCGGCCTTGCCAAGCAGGAAGGTCAGGTAATCCAGATACTTGGCGCGGATTTCCTGCGAGCGGGCGTCGCTTTTCAGGTAATAGTCGCGGTCCGGCAGGCCCAGGCCGCCCATGCCGACCTGGAAAGCGTTAACGTCGCTCGCCTTGGCGTCGGGCGAGATATAGGCGCCCAGCGGCGAGGCATAGCCTGGCGAAGCGAACAGCTTCATCAAGTCATTGGGCGTCTGCGCGGCATAGATGCGCTGAAGGAACGGCTGCGCGGGGGCGAGGCCGGCCTTGTTGATCGCGTCCACGTCCATGAAAGCGTGATAGGCATCGGCCACGCGCGCGGCATCGCTGCCCGGTGCCGGATTCGAGGCGAGCAGTTCGTCCATGATGCCGTGCAGGCGCTGTTCGGAAAGGTCGCGCAGCGCGGTGAACGAACCCCAGTTGGTGCGGTCGCTGGGCAGCACCACCGCGTCAGTCCACTTGCCGCTGACGAAGCGATCGAAATCGTCACCCGGCTTTACCGACTTGTCCTGCCACTGCGTCTGAATGCCCGCGCCACCCCACGAGACCTTGGCGGGATCGACTTCCATCGGGTTCGACGACGCGGTGGCGGCAGCGGGAGCCGCCTGCTGCGCGAAAGCCGGGGCCGACAGGACGGTTGCAGAGACGAGCGCCGTGGTGGCGAGCGCCCTCAAAAGGGTGCGAGGCATGAGCAAGCCTTTCCGAATTTTGTAACACGCATGGAATACGCACGGATCAGGACGACCCGCCATGTGGCGCAACATAATTGCCCGCGCGGGCAACGCCAGCCCCCTCATGCAGTTTGTCGGGGCCTGTCAGTCGTTCGTCGATTGCGATGGAATGAGAAAATGCCCCCATTGGGCATTTTCGTGCGGCACCGGCCCTCTCCCTCACTCGGCCACTCATCAGGATACACTTGTGGGTGGTCGGGTGGGGGAGAGGGTCGGTGCCGTGAAATTCGCCTGCGGCGGATTTTCAAACAGATCCCGTAACCATATCGAACTGCAACGCCGCCAGCCGCGCATAGAGGCCGCCGGCGCGGGTCAGGCTTTCGTGATTGCCTTCCTCGACGATGCGGCCGCCGTCCATCACGATGATCCGGTCCGCCTGTCGCACGGTGGCGAGGCGGTGCGCGATGACGAGCGTGGTGCGGCTGGCCATCAGCCGGTCCAGCGCGTCCTGCACCAGTCGCTCGCTTTCGGCGTCGAGCGCGCTGGTCGCCTCGTCCAGCAGCAGGATCGGCGCCTCACGCAGCAGGGCGCGGGCAATCGCCAGGCGTTGGCGTTGGCCGCCAGACAGACGCGCGCCGTCCTCGCCCAGGAACGTGTCGAGCCCTTCCGGTAATGCGCGCAGGAACTGTTCCGCATTGGCGGCGCGGGCGGCCTCCCAGATCGCCGCGTCATCGGCGTTGGGGTTGCCATAGCGCAAGTTGTCACGCGCGGAGGCGGCGAACAGCACGCCCTCCTGCGGCACCAGCGCGATGCGGCGGCGGATTTCGGACGGATCGGCGGAGGTCAATTGCACGCCGTCGATCTTCACAACACCGCTCTGCGGGTCGTAAAAACGCTCCGCCAGTTGGAACAGCGTGGACTTGCCGGCGCCCGACGGGCCGACGATGGCCACCGTCTCGCCCGGCTCCACGGTCAGGCTGAAATCGTGCAGCGCGGCCATGTCCGGCCGCGTGGGATAGCGGAAGGTCACGCGTTCGAAGGCGATCTTGCCGCGCGCCGGTTGCGGCAGAACTTGCGGGCGCGCCGGTGGCGAAATCGCAGGGCGTTCCCCCAGCAGTTCGGCCAAGCGGCTGGCCGCCCCTGCTCCGCGCACCAGATCGCCGTAAACCTCGGTCAGCGATCCGAAGGCGCCGGCAACGATGCCCGCCGTCACCACAAAGGCGGCGATGGTGCCGCCGCTGATCGTCCCTTCGGCCACCGCAATCGCGCCGCGCCAAAGGATCACGGTGATAGCCCCAAAAATCAGGAACATGATCACCGCCGTCATCGCCGCGCGCAGGATGATGCGATGCTTGCCGGTCTCGAACGTCCGCTCCACCGTGGCGGCGAAGCGGTTCATCTCGTGGCCTTCCTGGTTGAAGGCCTGCACCACGCGCAGTGCGCCGAACACTTCGCTGGTCATCGCGCCGATGTCCGCCACGCGGTCCTGACTGGATCGGGCGACCGCGCGCAGGCGGCGGCCGAAAGCGGCGATCGGCAGGATCACCACGGGGATCGCGATCACCAGCCCCAGCGTCAGATGCGGTGCCAGCATGAACAGGTAGATCACCCCGCCCACCGCCATAATCGCATTGCGCAGCGCGACGGAGACAGTGGTGCCCACCACCGTTTCGATAATCGCGGTATCGGCAGTCATGCGGGAGGCGATCTCCTTCGGGCTGTTTTCCTCGAAGAAGCTGGGGGACAGGGTGACCAGGTGGCGCTGCACCCGCAGACGAATGTCGGCAACGACGCGCTCACCCAGCCACGAGACGGAGTAGAAACGGATCGCCGTGGCGATGGAGAGCACGGTGACGACGCCCATCAGCATCGCGAACCACCAGCGGATCGCCGAAGGATCAGCCCCCTGGGCAAAGCCCTGGTCCACGATCTGGCGGAATCCGTAGGGAATCGCGAGAGTGGAAGTGGCCGTGGTGACCAGCGCGACACCGGCAACCGCCATGCGGCCAGGATAATGAAACAGCTCTCGCCAGACCATGCCGAGCGCGCTCAGGCTCTTGCGCCGAGAACCTCGGCCGTCCTTAGCACTGCCGTCGACGCCACTGTCGACGCCGCCCTCGACTCTGGCCTCGTCCCGGTTATCCCGCATCGTGGCGCCGATTTCCTGCGCCTCGCTCTGTTCCACATCGGCTTGCATGGGGTTGCGCATTATCGCGTTGCAGCCTTCGGGAAAAGGCCCGCCGCACCGGCGCCGCGGTGGATGTTCCGGATAGTGCAATCGAAGGGGTTCGTCGCAAAACGGGCCATGCCCCTATTGCCGCATTGCACAATTGCCCGGGTAGGCCCACATGAAGCTCAAGAATCCAGGAAAGAGCGGCCCGACAGAGGCCGTCAGGAACGTCGCGCAGGAGAATTCGCTTGCTTTACAACGCTTATGAACTGCAACGCACCATGCTGAGCGGCGCCGCCGCCTGGGCATCGGTCGGCGCGGAGATGCTGACGAATCCGGCCATGCCGTTCAGCCATTTCGGATTCGGCCCGGTCATGGCCTCTGCGCTGGACGTTTTCGCCCATGCGACGATGGCGCGCGGCAAACCCGAATTCGATATTGAGGAAGCGACGGTGGGCGGCAAGACCTACCCCGTTACCGAGGCGATCGTCATGCATCGCCCCTATGGCAACCTGCTGCGCTTCGATCATCCCGGCCTGCCCAAGAACGCGCCCAAGCTGCTGATCGTGGCGCCGATGAGCGGCCACTTCGCCACGCTGCTGCGCGGCACTGTCGCGCGGATGGTGGAAAGCTGCGAGGTCTACATCACCGACTGGGCCGACGCGAAGCTGGTGCCGCAAAGCGCCGGCCGCTTCGATCTGGACGACTATATCGACTATCTGATCGCTTTCCTGGAACACATCGGCCCCAGCGCGCACATGCTGGCGGTGTGCCAGCCTTCGGTCCCGGCTTTCGCCGCCGCAGCCATCATGGGCAAACAGGGCAACCCCTGCCGCCCGGCCACGCTGACCATGATGGGCGGCCCGATCGACACGCGTGAGGCGCCCACCAGCGTCAACGACGTGGCCATGAACCAGCCGCTTTCGTGGTTCGAACACAACGTCGTCGCCACCGTGCCGCTGACCTACCCCGGCGGCGGTCGCAAGGTCTATCCCGGTTTCCTGCAACTTGCAGGCTTCATGGCGATGAACCTCGGCAACCACGTGATGAGCCATTACGGCATGTTCAAGCATCTGGTCGAAGGCGACGACGAGAGCGCGGCCGCCACCAAGGCGTTCTATGACGAGTATCGCGCCGTCTGCGACATGACCGCCGAATACTATCTGCAAACGGTGGAGCACGTGTTCCAGAAGCACTCGCTGCCCAAGGGCGAGTTCGTCCATCGCGGCGAGCGGATCGACCTTGGCGCGATCCGCGACACCGCTTTGCTGGCCGTGGAAGGTGAGCGCGACGATATCTCCGGCATCGGCCAGACCAAGGCGGCGCTGCATCTGGCCAACAACCTTCCGGAAGACCGCAAGCGCTATCTGCTGGCGGAAAACGTGGGCCACTACGGCATCTTCAACGGCAGCAAATGGCGCAAGCGCATTGCCCCCGTGGTGGAAGAGTGGATCCAGCAGCACCAGCACAAGCCGCTGAAAGTGGTTGCCTGAATTGAAATCCGCGGGCGGCGGGCGATGACCCCGCCGCCGCAGTTTTCCACTGCCGTTCTTGGTGGTTTTTCAGTTCGTTAACCTCACCGACTCGCAAGCGAGCGGTGAAGCGTTCGACACGAGCGATAACCTGACTTTTATCCGTAATCCGGCCGAGTGGTTCGTATGGCGCCGTTAACCGAAATCGGTTAATATACGGGGATGGAACACACGTTGGGTCGGCGTGCTGTCCTCATGGGCGGACTGGCGGCGGGGGCAACTCTCGCGCTTCCGGCCCGCGTGCTGGCAGCAGGGAACACTTCAGGTAACGCGGCGGCAGCTAACGCTCTGCCGAATAGTGCCACGTCCGGATACGGTGTGACGCCCTTTGTGCGCACACCCTATGAGCGCCGGATTCTCGATATTGCCGCGCGCCAAGTGCAGCGCGTGCAGGCGTCGCTCTGGCGTACCGATCTGGTCGGCATCGCCGATTTCGCCCAGCCATCGTGGAAGCCGCGCCTGCATTTCGCCAATCTGGAAAACGGCACGGTGCGATCGTTCCTGCTCGCCCACGGGCGCGGGTCGGACCCGATGCACAGCGGCTGGCTGCAAAGCTTTTCCAACCTGCCCGGATCCGAAGCCACCTCGCGCGGGGCCTTCCTCACCTGCGAGTGGTATCAGGGGAAATACGGCACCTCGATCCGGCTGAAGGGCATGGATACGGACAACTCCGCCGCACTGGAACGCGCCATCGTCATGCATCCGGCGTGGTACGTCGATGCCGCGATGATCTCCAAGTGGGGCAAGATCGGCCGCAGCGAAGGCTGCTTCGCGATGAGCCCTGAAGATTTCAACGAAGCACTGATCCACCTTTCCGGCGGCCGTCTGCTGTTTTCGGATCGCATCGGCGAAGGTTGATGGTGGGCCCCGCCCAGCGCGGGCGATAATTAGACACCGCCGCACTGGGGTGTTACGGGTTTGTCATGGATGGTCATCTCGCGGGGTTCAGGAAAGACGCGCCTACCGATGCGCGGCAAGTGCGTTCGCGCAAGGCGCTGAACGCAACCATGCTTGCCCTGCTGGAAGAACGCCCGTTCGACCAGATCACCATCCGCGAAATCGCCGCCCATGCCGGCATCGGCTATGCCACCTTCTTCCGGCACTATCCCACCAAGGAAGCGCTGCTGGGCGATGTCGCCTCTGAGGAAATCGCCGAACTGCTGGCGATGACCCTGCCGGTTCTGCACGACACCAACAGCTTCGAATCCACGCTCGCCCTGTGCCGCTATGTCGAAGGGCACCGGGGCCTGTGGTCCGCCCTGCTGGCCGGCGGCGCTGCCGCCATCGTGCGAAACGAATTCATCCGCCAGGCACGCGGCCTTGTCGAACAGGTGGACGAGCCGGTGCAATGGCTTCCGGCCGACCTGGGCGTGGTCCACGGCACCGGCGCCACGTTCGATATCCTCGCCTGGTGGCTGGGCCATGGCCCGCAGATGCCGCCAGAGGAGATCGCGCCGATCCTGCACCGGCTGGTGATCGCGCCGGTACTGGGCGACCGGGGTGTGCACCTGAC
>FTBS01000371.1_pt1 | contig 20007 bp, 19 predicted proteins | sample 1639441 | NCBI WGS metagenome assembly FTBS01 (sample SAMEA3914864, study PRJEB12502) | metagenome | biome: forest; material: soil | place: USA | collected 2012-03-12 | depth 0.3 m
ACATGACGCTGGGGCTCGAGGTGGTCAAGTTCATGCTCGAACAGGACCCCGCCAATCTTCCGATCATCCAGAAGTGGATCGACAAGTGGTTCTGGCGCGGCTATCGCCTGCTGACGCTGGTGGCCATGATGATGGACTACATGCTGCCGAAGCGCGTGATGAGCTGGAAGGAGGCCTGGGAGATCTATTTCGAGCAGAACGGCGGGGCGCTGTTCACCGACCTGGCGCGCTATGGCATTCGCATGCCGAAGTACCACGAGCAGGCCGCGAAGGAGAAGGATCACCTGTCCCATATCGCGTGGTCGATCTTCTACAACTTCAATCACGCCGCGGCCTTCCATACCTGGGTGCCCGAGCCGAACGAGATGCAGTGGCTGGCGCAGAAGTATCCCGACAGCTTCGACCAGCACTATCGCCCGCGCTTCGACTACTGGAAGCAGCAACAGGAAGCGGGGCAGCGCTGGACCAACCCGGGCCTGCCGATGCTGTGCCAGATCTGCCAGATTCCGATGGCGTTCACCGAGCCCGACGATCCGACCCAGATCTGCTACCGCGAGGCCGAACACAACGGCGAGCACTACCACTTCTGCTCGGATGGCTGCCGCGATGTGTTCCTCGGCGAGCCCGAGAAATACGTGCAGTCCTGGCTGCCGGTGCACCAGATCTTCCAGGGCAACTGCGGCGGCGCCACGTTGCCCGAGGTGCTCGACTGGTACCACCTCAATCCCGAAGACCGCGGCGACTACGCCGATTCGCAGGATCGCGCGAACTGGCAGCGCTGGACCGGCCAGGACACCAGCAACGCCAGCGACACGCACCAGTCCTGAACCAGGACGACCGCAAGACGGAGACGACATCATGCCTGTTATCGCACTTGAACCCGGCTACGTGGGCGAAGTCCGCGACCGTGTGGAGAACTTCCACGGCAACCAGCTCGTGTATTTCGGCTGGGATCAGCACCGGCTGTTCTGCAGTCCGTTCACGCTGCCGTTGCCACCCGATATGCCATTTGGCGCGCTGGTGGAAAACGTGATCGTGCCACTGCTGGGTGCGCATCCCGAAGGCGCGGCGATCGACTGGGCCCAGGTGCAGTGGCTGCGCGGCGATACGCCGTTCACGCCCGATACCCAGGCCAGCCTGATCGACAACGGACTGGGCCACAAGTCGCTGCTGCGGCTGCGCACGCCAGGGCTGAACGGCATCGCCGGTTCGTACAACTGAGCGCAACCTCCGGGACGCAGCAAGGAGACTGCCATGACTTATCAACTGACCATCGAACCGCTGGGCCAGACCATCGACATCGCCGAAGGGCAGACCGTGCTCGACGCCTGCCTGCGCGCCGGCGTGTGGTTGCCGCACGCCTGCGGACACGGGCTCTGCGGCACCTGCAAGGTGCAGACGCTGGAGGGCGAGGTGGAGCACGGCGACGCATCGCCGTTCGCACTGATGGATTTCGAGCGCGAAGAGGCCAAGTGCCTGGCCTGCTGTGCGAGGCCGCTGTCGGACATGACGATCGAGGCCGATATTGAGCCCGATCCGGACGCCCAGTGCCTGCCACTGTTGGACTTCACGGCCGAGGTCACGCGCATCGAGGCGCTGACGCCGACCATCAAGGGCGTGTTCCTGCGCGTGGAGGGTGGCGATGCGCTGCGCTTCCAGCCCGGGCAGTACGTCAATGTCTGGATCGGCCAGGAATCCACGCCGCGTGCGTTCTCGATCGCCTCGGCGCCGTCGTCGGACGAGATCGAACTGAACATCCGGCTGGTGCCAGGCGGCAGCGCCACGACCTACGTCCACGAGACGCTGGCCGTTGGCGAGCGGCTGCAGCTTTCGGGGCCGCTTGGCCGCTTCTTCGTGCGCAAGAGCGATCCGCGCCCGCTGGTGTTCATGGCGGGCGGGTCGGGACTGTCGAGCCCGCGCTCGATGGTCCTCGACCTGCTCGAATCGGGCGATCCGCGTCAGATCGTGCTGATTCACGGCGCGCGCACCGCTGACGAGCTCTATTACCGCGACACATTCGATGCGCTGGCCGGGCAGCACGACAACTTCACCTACGTCCCCGTGGTGTCGGCCGAGCCGCAGCAGAGCGCATGGAGCGGCGAGCGCGGCTATGTGCATGAAGTCGCCACGAACCATTTCGGCCACGATTTCCGTGGCTGGCGCGCCTACCTGTGCGGGCCGCCGCCGATGATCGAATCGTGCATCGCCACGCTGATGCAGGGCCGCCTGTTCGAGAAAGACATCTTCACCGAGAAGTTCCTGTCGGCGGCCGATGCGAGCCAGGCCACCCGCAGTCCGCTGTTCCGTTCGCTGTAACGACACCTACCCACAAAGGAGACCACCATGGACAAGATCCAGATTGACGCCGTGCTGAACCGCATCGAGGAAACCACGGGACAGCACGCCAACCCGCGCATCACCGCCATCGTCCACCGGATGGTGCGCGACCTGTTCTACATGATCGAAGACCTCGACGTGCAGCCGGAGGAGTTCTGGTCGGGACTGAATTTCCTCGCCGAAGCAGGGCGCGCGGGCGAGTTGGGCCTGATCGCGCCGGGACTGGGCTTCGATCATTTCCTCGATCTGCGCATGGACGAAGCGGAGGCCCGGGCCGGCATTGCCGGAGGCACGCCGCGTACCATCGAAGGCCCGCTCTATGTGGCCGGCGCACCGGTGGCCCAGGGCGAGGCGCGCCTGGACGACGGTACCGATGAAGGCGAAGTGCTGGTGATGGAAGGACAGGTCAAGGATGCGGCCGGCAAACCGCTGCCGAACGCGGTGGTGGAGGTGTGGCACGCCAACTCGCTGGGCAACTATTCGTACTTCGATCCCACGCAAAGCGCGTTCAACCTGCGCCGCAGCATCGTGACCGACGGGGAAGGGCGCTACCGCTTCCGCAGCATCATGCCGGTGGGCTACAGCGTGCCGCCCAATGGCACCACCGACCGCTTGCTCAGGCAACTGGATCGCCACGGTACCCGGCCGGCGCATATCCACTTCTTTGTCTCGGCGCCCGGACACCGCAAGCTGACCACCCAGATCAACATCGACGGCGATCCGTACCTGTGGGATGACTTCGCATTTGCCACGCGCGACGGGCTGATTCCGCCGGTCACGCACGTCAGCGATACGGCGGCGATGCAGGCGGTGGGCATCGACCAGCCGTTCGCGCTGATCCGTTTCGACTTCACGCTGCATGCGGAAAGCGTCAATGCGCCGCAGGCCGAGGTGGCACGGCAGCGGGCAGCGGTAACGGCGTAAGGCGGTGGCGTAGCCGCGGTGGCATCCGCTCTCCCGGTCATCGGGGGGCGGACCCAACCTGCTCTCTCAGAGCTTCAGCGCGCCGTAAATAAGCACGCTGGAAACCAGCGTGGAGACCAGCGAAATTACCGCGCTTTGCTTGAAGGTGGCCTGCAGCATGAGGGCGACGCCGGCCACGAAGGCCACGAATATGATCAGCGTGCCTACCCATGCCGAGATCCCGGTCAGTGGGCCGCCTGCGATCTTCGCCAATGCCGCGGCGGCGATCGCCTGGAAGATGCCCGCGACAATCATGGCCTTGATGGCTTCGGCGAAGGTCGGATCGTTGCCGGTGACCATGCGTGCCACGGTCTTGACCACGAATCCCAAGATCGCGAACAGCAGGACGAAGCCGATGGTGACCTTGATGGGGGCCACGAAGGCCATGAACAGGAACGCAACGACCAGCAGCAGGTAGAGGATCATCTTCCGTCGATGGGGTTGAGGGCGGGCCACACGCTAGCATGCACATGGTGTGGCCGCACCATCGACAGAGAGGGGTATGTGGATTTGCCACATCCCCCGATGGGGGGTTACATCCCCGGCGGCGGGTTCACCGGGATCTGGTTGCGCAGGGCCAGGTTCATCACGTTCCAGCCACGGATGGCCGCGATCGTGTAGGACATCTCGGCGATTTCCTGTTCGCTGAAAAGCTCGCGCAGTTGCGGGTAGACCGCGTCGGTGTCATCGCGCTGCGGCAGGGCGTTGAGAGCCTCGGCCCAGGCCAGCGCGGCGCGTTCGCGCGGCTCGAAGAAGGGCGCTTCGCGCCAGCCGGCGAGGGCGTTCAGGTGGCGCGGATCGGCACCCTGGCTGATCAGGTCGCGCCAGTGCATGTCGATGCAAACGCCGCAGCCATTGATCTGCGAAACGCGCAGCTGGATCAGTTCCACCAGGCGCGGGCCCAGCGAACTGTTCTTGCAGGATTGGGACAGCGCAATCATGGCCTTCAGGTTGGCCGGCGCAAACTGGAAGAAGTTGAGACGTGCTGCAGTCATGAAGTTCACCTTTTCATCTGGTTACTGGACCCGGATGCAACCATTCGCATCCGTTTGCCTGTAAGACGAGCCGGCGAACGGGGTTGTGACAGAACGGACCAGGTTTTTTGCAGCCGCGTGTCTGGGGGCTTTCGATTTCACTTCGTTACAGTTGTCCCATGATGTCCGCGATATGCTCCGCGCACTCAAAACTTGTGGCGAGAGTCCGATGAAGCATCTGTTTATTCTGATGGCGTGCACGGTCCTGCTGGGCGGTTGCGTGGTGGCACCGTATGACGCGCCGGTTGGTGGCGCAAGTGGCGGTCCGGGTTGCCCGCCGGGGCAGGCCAAGAAGGGGAACTGCCGGGTCGACCAGTATGGCAATGAGTCGTTCTGCCCGCCGGGCAAGGCCAAGAAGGGTGAGTGCTGAGGACTGCCGGACCGAACGCGTGGCGCGACGCTGCCGGCGCCGGGGCAGGACGGAAGGCGGTGGGAGCGGTTTACAGCTTGCCCTCGAGCGCCTTGCGTTCGCGCCACATCTCCTGCACGAACGGGTCGGTGATGCCATAGAGGCCATGCCCCTTGCGCATGATCAGGTTGGTGGCCATCAGCTCGTTGACCACGGGCTGGGCTTCTTCCACCTTCACCTCGCGGCCAAGGGCCTGGGAGTAGGCCGCGGCGGCGTCGCCCGAGAACAGCCCGCGCGCGTCGCCTTCGGTGCTGGCGATGCGGTCGAAGATCGCCGTCGCCAGGCCGCCGAGTTGCTCCAGCTTCATCAGCTCCATATCGGCGGCCGTGGAGCGCAAGGTGTTCGCGATGACCGGCAGGTGTTCGTCGGGATGGCTGCCTGGCGCCAGATGAAGCAGCTGGCGTAATGCCTTGATCATCTCCTCGGGCCGGTTGCCAAGCGTCTGGAATGCCTTCACGGCCACGTCGAGCGACGGCAGGGCGGTAAAGCCCTCGGTGGCAAGCCGGTCCAGCAGATAGGCGACGTATTCCTTGTCCAGCACCGGATAGGCCACCGAGGTAGCGCCCGTGAAGGCCTGGTTGCGGCGCGCCGTGAGTTCGCCCACCAGCGCCCGATGCGACCCCGTCCCAACAAACAGGAAATGCCCCGGGGTGTCGGGCCGTGGGTTGATCGCATCGCGTGCGGCCTTGAGCGCCAGCAGCATCTGGTTGCCTTCGTCGGAGGTGATCGCATGCTGGACTTCGTCGACGATCAGGACCACGTCCGTCCTCGCCTGGTCCACTACCTCGCCGAGCGCCTGCGCCAGCGTGGCGCCGCCGGCCTCGCCCAGCGTGTCGAGCTTGAAGCCGAACTTGAATCCGAACGCCGACACATCGGCGCTCGACAACCGCTTGAGCTTGCGGGCGGCGCCTGCGGGGAGGGATTCCAGATCGGTCAGTGCCTTCCTGACTGCCCCGAGCATCAGCGCGGCCGGGCTGCGCTGCGTGTCGCTCCACAGATCCACATAGATCACGATGGCGCCAAGTTCTTCCAGCGCGGGGATCAGGTCGTTGCGCAGGAACGTGGTTTTGCCAATGCGTCGCAGGCCGGACAGGAACAGGCCCGAGCGCAGACCCTCGTCCAGCACACTGGGGTTCAGCAGTTGACGCGCCATCTGCCGGGCAAGTTCGGGGCGCCTGTAGAGGTAGCTCATCGGACACTTAGTTTGAATTATGGATTCAGAATAATTATATGGATTCCATAAAACGAAGTAAAACTGGCCGTGTAACGGGCGGCGGCAACACTTAAAGTGCGTGATGAGGCATGTATAGCGTCATCCCGGGCTGGCAGAATGGCGATTCCACGACACATGGGGCAAGCCAAATGCAATTGTCGCCAGCCATTCCAATCCTGCGCATCTTCTCGGTGGACAAGGCCCGCGAGTTCTATCTCGATTTCCTGGGCTTCCAGCTCGACTGGGAGCACCGCTTTGGCGAGAACTTTCCACTCTATGCGCAGGTGTCGCGCTCGGGGCTGACGCTGCATCTCAGCGAACATCATGGCGATGCCACGCCGGGATCGGCCATCTTCGTACCGATTGACGATATCGATGCATGGCATCGCGAGCTGACCGCCCGCGACTACCCCTACGCGAAGCCTGGCATCGAGGAGGTGGACTGGGGTCGACAGCTGCAGGTACGGGATCCGTTCGGCAACCGGCTCTGTTTTTGCCAGCAAAGCTGACGCCGGCCGGCGCCATTGGCGCGTCTCAATCGGCCGGCAGGATCGCCGGATTCCACACCACCTCCCACAGATTGCCGTCGGGGTCCTGGAAGTAGCCGGCGTAGCCGCCATAGAACGTATCCTGCGCCGGCTTGACGAGCGTGCCGCCGGCCCTGGCGACCTCGTCCATGACCTGGTCCACCTCAGCCTTGCTGGTGACGTTGTGTCCGATCGAGAACCCGGTGGGGCATGGCGCGCTGGTGGGCAGGCCGGTATCCCAGGCGAGATTGTCACGGGGCCACAACGCCAGCTTCAGGCCCGCCTGCAGGTCGAAGAACGCTACCGCGCCGTGTTCGAATTCCTTGCCGATGATGCCCTGGGTCGGCAGGCCCAGGCCGTTGCGATAAAAGCCGACGGCGCGTTCCAGATCGGTGACGCCGAGCGTCAGCACGGTAATGCGGGGTTTCATGGCGACTCCTGGAGGGGGGCGTGGGGACGAATGCCGCGGCCTGTGTGCGATCGGCCATGCGTACATCGCGCACACAGGACGCACACAGGACGCAAACAGGACGCAGTGTGCGCCATTCTGCGATGACGGTGGCGGATACAATGCTCCCCCGTTTTCCTCGCCGCGCCGTCACCGGATTCCGGAATGAAGCCCTCCGCACGCACTATCACTACCACTCTGGCCGTCCTGACCACCTCGGCCGTGATGACCCACGCATCGGCGGCGGAACCTGCCGACCTCGATGCGATCCGGCTGGCCGTCGATGCGGCGATCGCCCCGGTCATGGCCGAATACAACGTGCCTGGCATGGCAGTGGCTATCACCGCTGGCGGCCGCCAGCGGGTCTTCAATTTTGGCGTGGCTTCAAGGGAGACCGGCCGGCCGGTGACCGACGCCACGATCTTCGAGATCGGCTCGGTCAGCAAGACGTTTACCGCGACGCTGGCCGCCTACGCGCAGGCGCGCGGCGCGCTGTCGTTCGACGACCGCGCCACCCGATACCTGCCGGCGCTGGCCGGCAGCGCCCTGGACCAGGTCAGCCTGCTCGAACTGGGTACGTACACCGCGGGTGGCTTGCCGCTGCAGGTACCCGATGGCGTCGCGGACATGCCGCAGATGGTGAACTGGTTCCGGCATTGGCAGCCGGAATACGCACCGGGCACGCATCGACGCTATTCGAATGCCAGCATCGGGCTGTTCGGCTTCCTCGCCGCGCAGGCATTGCACGCGCCGTTCGATACGGCCATGGCGCGGCAACTGATCCCGAAACTGGGCCTGACCCATACCTGGCTGCAAGTGCCGCCGGCCCAGATGGACAACTACGCGTGGGGCTATGCGAAGGACGACCGGCCGGTGCGCGTCACGCCCGGGGTATTCGATGCGCAGGCGTATGGCATCAAGACCACGGCCGCGGACATGATCCGCTTCGTCGAACTGAACATGAATGGCCAGGCCGTGAGCGACGCCGCCTTGCGCCAGGCACTGATCACCACGCATACCGGCTACTTCCAGGTGGGCAAGATGACGCAGGGGCTGGGATGGGAACGCTATGCGTGGCCCACGCGGCTTGACGACCTGCTGGCCGGCAACGATACCCCGATGATTCTGGAAGCCAACGCGGTGCGACGCCTGACCCCGCCGCAGCCCGCGCCCGCAGATGTGCTGATCAACAAGACCGGCTCGACCAACGGCTTCGGCACCTATGTGGCGTTCGTGCCGGGCAGGCAGATCGGCGTCGTGATGCTGGCCAACCGCAATTTCCCGATGGCGGCCCGCGTGAAGGCTGCGCACCAGATCCTGCTCGTGCTCGATCGGGCCGGTGGCCCGGCCGGGCAGCAGGGATTCAGGGACTAAGGGATTCAGGGACCAAGGAGCCTGGGCCCGGACGCCGTCAGGCGGAAGGATGGCTAGAGCGGTATCCCGATCAACATCAACGTGGCGGTGATGCGCCCGATGCCGGCAGCGCGGCGCCAGCCTTCGGTCACCAGACGGCGGACGATGGCGAGCGGACTGCCGCTGTCGCGCCATTCACGACCCAGTCGGCGCACGATGCGTGTGACCAGGCGCAGGCCGCGCGGAACCTCGTGCCGGCAGAACGCCACCTTGCGCACGTAGTCGTCCACCTCCCAAAGCCAGGTGGATCCGTACGGGAAGTAGCCCACGTCGCCCGCGCGCAGCGTGTGGCGCACGCCGCGACAGTCCGTCACGCGCACGCTGCCCTCCAGGATCACCACCACTTCGTCGAACTCGAAATACCACTCGAAGGTGCTGCGCGTGCAGTCCCAGACCATGGTCCATGCCAGGCCGTCCACGGTCGAGGAATGGGTGTTGCAACGCGTCACCGGGGTGCCACTGCGCATCCAGTCTGGCTTGATCGGGCAGGGTGCGTCGGGCAGTTCACGGATGCTGCCGAAGGTGCCGCCTTGTCGAAGGTGCTGCGACGAATCGCGCATGGTGATCCTCTTCCTGTTGCTGGATCGGTGTGGGCCGATGTTTGCCCAATGTGGTTCTCGGCAATAGGCGGAATCGCACAAATGGTCTGGCGCTTTCCCCGTGGAGGCGATACGATACGAAAAACTATGCAACGAGTTGCATAGTTTTTAATGATCCCGCGACGCATGGATCCCATCACACAACGAGGAGACCCGCATGGACGTTCAAGGCCTGATTCCCGCCGCGCAGCAGACACTTGCCGCCTGGCACAACCTGCTGGCGCGCAATGCGATGGAGGAGCTGGATCCGCTGCTGTCCGACCGGATCGTGTTCCGTTCGCCGGTGGCCCATACCGCGTATCCGGGCCGTGCCGCCATCAAGCTGGTGCTGAAGACCGTGAACACGGTGTTCCGGAATTTCACCTATCACCGCGTGTTCGCCACGGCCGATGGCCGCGGCGTGGTGCTGGAATTCAGCGCCGAGGTCGACGGCAAGGCGTTGAAAGGCATCGACATGCTGCGCTTTGACGACGCCGGCAAGATCGAGGAATTCGAAGTGATGGTGCGCCCGATGTCCGGCCTGCACGCGCTGGCCGAGGCGATGGGCGCAAAGCTGGCCACGCAGAAGACCGTGCTGATGGGCGAGGCGGGCTGAACCTCGCCCGGCCACGTTTGCGGCACCCGGCCACCCCAATGGAATAAAAGCTTCGCCCTTGCGGTTTACAACGTTGCGGGGCCGCTGCCCGGCGTTCAGGCGTGGCGGTCCGGCAGGCAAGCCGATGTGCCGTGGGATGCCCGGGGAATACCGCAAGGCGAACCCTCAAGGCATCGTGACGTCGGCGTCGTTGGGGTCGGGGTGGCGATGATGAGCAAGTCTTGGGTGGTCGTGGCGGCGACGTGTGCCGGCCTCGGCCTCGGTGTGGCGGCGTCGGCCCAGGAACTGACGACGGTCGCCTGTCAGGAAGTCACGGGACAGGCGCAGATCGGCGGCGTGTTGCAGCAGATATCGGGTGTGGCCTGCCTGCAGCCCGATGGCACATGGCAGCTCATGGATACCGGTGGCGGCGGCATTGCCTATGCCGCACCGGCCTATTACTACGATCCCTGGTGGTACTGGCCGCCGGTCGGCTTCAGCGCCGGCGTGATTTTCGTCGACCACTTTCATCACGTGCATCACCTGAACCACGTGTTCTTCCGCCATGGCGGCGGGGCTTTCTTCGTTCACGGCGGCATGCGTGGCGGGGCGCCGGGGGGCTTCCGTGGCGGCATGCGCGGAGGCGGGGGATTCCACGGCGGATTTCATGGTGGTGGTGGCATGCACCGCTAGTGGACCGGGGCTGGGCGGGGCGGCCTGTCCCGATTTCAGTCCCTTGTCCGTCCCATCCAGCGGCGCGTCAGCCGACGCGCGCGGCGCGGGATTCGTACGACACGCCGCTTTCCCGCAGGCAGCCGAGCAACACGTCGAACGCCGGCCCGATGTCCTCCTCGGGCACGCACGCATACCCGAGCAACAGCCCCTTGCGCGCGGGCTCTCCCAGGTAGTACCGCGATAGCGGCCGCACCACGATGCCCCTGGCGCGCGCGGCCGCGGTGATGGCCACATCGTCGGCCTCGTCGGGAAGGCGCAGTACCAGATGCAGGCCGGCATTGCTGCCTTGCGCATTCAGCGCACCGGGCCCCAGGTAGCGTTCGATCAGCGCGGCCAGCACCGCGCGCCGCCGGGCATAGAGCGGCCGCATGCGGCGGATGTGCGCGGCATAGTCGCCGGCCTGCATGAACTCGGCGACGGTGGCCTGCGTCATCAGATGGCCTGCGCGATACAGCTCGGCATGTGCGGTCTGGAACGAGCCGGCGAGATCGCGCGGCAACACCATGTAGCCCATCCGCAAGCCCGGATAGAGCGTCTTGCTGAAGGTGCCGATGTAGATCACGGGCGCATCGGGCTCCATGCCCTGCAGCGAAGGAATCGGCTGGCCCGAGAAGCGGAATTCGCTGTCGTAGTCGTCCTCGACAATCCAGCTGCCATGCTGGCGCGCAAGCTCCAGCAGCGCGCGCCGGCGCTTGAGGCTCATGACCGCGCCCATCGGATACTGGTGCGATGGCGTGACGAAAATAAAGTGCGGCGCGGGCGGCTCGTGTTTTGCCTCCTGCGCCGGCGCATGACCCGATGTTTGTCCTGTACCGGGTTCCGGCAATACCAGGCCTTCCTCGTCCACGGGCAGAGGCATCATGTTGATGTCGCTGACCTGCAGCACGCCACGAATCCCCCAGTAGCTCGGCTCTTCCACCCACGCCTGGTCTCCCGCCGACCCCAGCAGTCGGACCACCAGATCAATGGCCTGGTGGATGCCCTCGGTGATCAGCACCTGATCGGCATCGCATCGCACCGAGCGCGCCACGCGCAGATGCGCCGCCACGGCCTCGCGCAACGCGGGCAGACCGCCGCCGTGGCCATAGCTGAGCCATTCCGGTGGCGGCTGGCGCCAGAGCCGTGCGGAGATCTGGGCAAAGCGCCGATGCGGAAACCGCCGTAGATCGGGCACGCCCGGCATGAAGGCTCCCCACTGCGTGGGTGAGGCCGACGCATTGGCCAGCAGCCGCTGGCCGCGAGGCGACAGGCCCGGCATGCTGCGCGGGCCCGCCTCGTGGACGGCTGCGGCGGTCGCGTTCAGATAGCTCTCGGGTGCCGTGTCGGCCACAAAAGTGCCGCTGCCGGTTCGCGCGCGCAGGTAGCCCTCGGCCAGCAACTGCTCGTACGCGAACATCACCGTATTGCGCGACAACCCAAGTTCGGCCGCGAGGTCGCGTTGCGGGGGCAGCCGCGTGGCCGGGGCCAGGCTGCCATCAAGGATGGCGCCACGAATGCATTCATAGAGTCCCCGGTTCAGGGGCATGCCGACGCCGGCCAGCCCTTCCGGGCCCAGGCGCTGGAGCAGCAGGTCACCGCAGATCGACTTCAATTGGCACCATCGGATTTATTCAAGTGGCGCTGGATTGTAGAGCCAAACCTGTTTGAAATGCACGACATCGCCGCACGATGCGCTGAACCCAAACATCGTGCCGGCCGGTGCCGACCTGCCATCACCGCTCCATGACCATGAAAAATATCGAACTGAACCAACGCCGTTCCCTTGCCACGCCGCGCGGTGTCGGCGTGATGTGCGACTTCTATGCGGACCGCGCCGAGAACGCGACGCTGTGGGATGTGGAAGGCCGCGCCTATACCGACTTCGCCGCCGGCATCGCCGTGCTCAATACGGGCCATCGCCACCCGCGCGTCATGCAGGCCGTGGCCGCGCAACTCGAACGCTTCACCCATACCGCCTACCAGGTGGTGCCGTACCAGAGCTATGTGTCGCTGGCCGAGCGCATCAACGGGCTGGTGCCGATCCAGGGCCTGAACAAGACTGCGCTGTTCACCACGGGCGCGGAAGCCGTGGAAAACGCCATCAAGATCGCACGCGCCCACACCGGCCGCCCCGGCGTGATCGCGTTTTCGGGCGCGTTCCATGGCCGCACGCTGCTGGGCATGGCGCTGACCGGCAAGGTCGTGCCGTACAAGGTGGGCTTCGGTCCGTTCCCGTCGGACATCTTTCACGCGCCGTTCCCGAACGCGCTGCACGGCATCACCACCGCGCAGGCGCTGCAGGCGCTGGACAACCTGTTCAAGTCCGATATCGATCCGCAGCGCGTGGCCGCGATCATCGTCGAACCGGTGCAGGGCGAGGGCGGTTTCCAGCCCGCGCCGGCGGACTTCATGCGCGGGCTGCGCGCCCTATGCGACAAGCACGGCATCGTGATGATCGCCGATGAGGTGCAGACCGGCTTTGGCCGCACCGGCAAGCTGTTCGCGATGTCGCACTACGATGTGGAGCCGGACCTGATCACGATGGCCAAGAGCCTGGCCGGTGGCATGCCGCTGTCCGCCGTGTGCGGCCGCGCAGCGATCATGGATGCGCCGTTGCCCGGCGGCCTCGGTGGTACGTATGCCGGCAACCCGCTGGCCGTGGCGGCCGCGCATGCCGTGATCGACACCATTACCGAAGAGCAGCTGTGCGAGCGCGCGGCAGCGCTGGGTGCGCAACTGCGCGAACACCTGGAGGGTTTGCGCAAACAGTGCCCGGCGCTGGCTGAAGTGCGCGGCGTGGGCTCGATGATCGCGGCCGAATTCAGCGATCCCGCCACCGGGGCGCCGAGTGCCGAACACGCGAAGCGCGTGCAGACCCGTGCGCTGGAAGCGGGCCTGCTGCTGCTGACCTGCGGTACGTATGGCAACGTGATCCGTTTCCTCTATCCGTTGACGATTCCGCAGGCCCAGTTCGACGCCGCGCTGGCCGTGCTGACGCAGGCACTGACGCAGCAATAAGGGCGGCGCGTCAACACGCGCCACCCCATGGGAGACCGCCGGGGCACCGCGACAGTGCCCCGGCACCAGGAGACAACACCGGCCCCCGACGCACCGGCCAGACCCTAACCAATCCGGTGCGCCATCCCCGCCAACTTCGCGATCTCGAAGGGGGCGGAAGGGGCTCGTGTGAAACACACCGCAATGCCAGTGGCACGCATATTGCGGACGGAGGCGGGCCAGTCCGATGCATTCGCACAGGACCGGTCACATCCGAAACAACGAGGGTACAGACATGCGTTTCTCTTCTTTCCGGGCACTGCTTTCCATCACCATGTTCGCCGCGTCGTCCGTGGCGCTTGCGCAAGGCCCGTGGCCGACCCAGCCGGTGCGTATCGTGGTGCCGTTCCAGGCCGGTTCCGCCACCGACCTGATCACGCGCCAGCTCGGCGCCGGCCTGGGCAAGGATCTCGGCCAGACGTTCGTGGTGGAAAACCGCCCCGGTGCAGCCGCGATGATCGGCAGCGAAGCCGCCGCGCGCGCGCCGGGCGATGGCTACACGTTGCTGATGTCGGGGCCCGCGTCGATGGTCACCAACCGGTTCCTGTACAAGAAGCTGAGCTACGATCCGGACGCGTTCGAGAAGGTAGCGGTCGTGGCGATCACGCCGAACATCCTGCTATCGAGCCCGTCGCTACCGTTCAAGACGCTGCCGGAGATGGTGGCCTATGCCAAGGCCAATCCGGGCAAGCTCAGCTACGCGTCGTTCGGCACCGGCACCACTTCGCATATCGCCGGTGAAATGCTCAAGGCCGCGGCAGGCATCGACATCGTTCACGTGCCGTACAAGGGCGCTGGCGAGGCGATTCCCGCGCTGCTGTCGGGTCAGGTGTCGATGTACTTCGACACCATCATGACCGGCCTGCCGTTTGTGAAGGGCGGCAAGCTGCGCGCACTGGGCATGTCCACGGCGAAGCGCTCGCCACAGGCGCCCGAGATCCCGACCATTGCCGAGCAAGGCTATCCCGGCTTCGACATCGCGCCGTGGTACGGTATCGTCGCGCCCAAGGGCACGCCGGCCGACGTGGTCACCAAGCTCAACGTGTCGATCAACAAACTGCTCTCCACGCCCGATTTCCGCGAGAAGCTGGCCGTCACCGGCGCCGAGCCGCGCGGCGGCAGCGTCAGCGATTTCAACGCCATGGTCAACGCCGAGATTCCGCGCACTGAGAAACTGGTCAAGCAATCCGGCGTGACGCTGCAATAAGAGCTCGTTTCAAAAAGATCCTGGCGTCGTTGCGCGGCCTTGGCCAGTACTACTTGTACTGTCTGCGGCCGCACGCCTAGCCAGGACCGCTTCGCTTCATTTTGAAACAAGCTCTCGCCGCCTCGCCGCGTGATCCCGTGGCGCCGCACCCGGCGCCCGTCATTTCATTTCGAACAGAGTCATCCATGTTGCCTTTCGACTGGTCCTTCCCGTATCCCTCCCAGAAAATGCCGTTGCTGGCGTCCAATGCCGTCAGCACCAGCCAGCCGCTGGCCGCGCAAGCCGGCCTGCGCATGCTGTACGAAGGCGGCAACGCGATCGACAGCGCGATCGCCAGCGCCATCGCGCTGACCGTGGTGGAGCCTGTCATGAACGGCATCGGCGGCGACATGTTCGCGCTGGTCTGGCATGAAGGGCGGCTCTATGGGCTGAACTCCAGCGGCCGTGCGCCGGCACGCTGGACGCCCGAGTATTTCGCGGGCCGCGAGCGCATGCCTTCCGTCGGATGGGATACGGTGACCGTGCCGGGACAGGTGGCGGGCTGGAAAGCGCTGTCGGCGCGTTTCGGCAAGCTGCCGTTCGCACGTCTGTTCGCGCCGGCGATCGAGTATGCCGAACAGGGCTTCCTCGTGTCGCCGCAGATCGCGCGTCAGTGGGCCGCGCAGGTGCCGGTGCTGCGCGAGCAGCCGGGCTTTGCCGAGGCTTTCCTGCGCGATGGGCGCGCGCCGCAGGTGGGCGAGCTGTTCCGCTTTGCCGACGCGGCGCGCAGCCTGAAGCTGATTGCGGAGTCGAAAGGCGAGGCGTTCTACCGCGGCGAGATCGCCGAAGCGATCGCGAAGTTCTCGAAGGAGCACGGCGGCGCGCTCACCGCGGCCGACTTCGCGGCGTTCCAGCCCGAGTGGGTGGAGCCCATCTCCAAGACCTACCGCGGCTACACGCTGCACGAGATTCCGCCCAACGGCCAGGGCATTGCCGCGCTGATCGGCCTCGGTATTCTCGACCGCTTCGACATCGAGAGCATGGGCGTGGACAGCCCGGACTTCTACCACGTGAGCATCGAGGCCATGAAGCTGGCCTTTGCCGATCTGCACCGCCACGTTGCGGACCCGGCGACGATGCAGCACACGCCCGCAGCGTTCCTCGATCCGGCCTACCTGGCCGAACGCGCCGCGCTGATCGATCTGGGCCGCGCGGGCACGCCGTCGGCCGGCACTCCGAAGACCGGTGGCACGGTGTACCTGGCGTCCGCCGATGCGGCGGGCTCGATGGTGTCGTTCATCCAGTCCAACTACCGTGGCTTTGGCTCGGGCGTGGTGGTGCCGGGCACCGGCATTTCGCTGCACAACCGTGGCGAAGGCTTCAATCTCAAGCCGGGCCATGCCAATTGCGTGGCGCCGGGCAAGCAGCCGATGCACACGATCATCCCGGGCTTTGTCACGCGCAATGGCGCGCCAGTGATGGCGTTCGGCGTGATGGGTGGTTCCATGCAGGCGCAGGGCCATGTGCAGATGATGGCGCGGCTGGCCGCCTTCGGCCAGAACCCGCAGGCGATGAGCGATGCGCCGCGCTTCCGCGTGGAGCATGGTCCGGTGGTCAACGTCGAGGCGCATCTGCCGCCGGATGTGGTGACCACGCTGCGCGCGCGCGGCCACCGCGTGGAGGTGGCGCCGCGCGACAGCCTGGAGTTCGGTTCCGCCCAGCTTATCTACCGGGCCGAGCATGGCTATATCGCCGCATCCGATTCGCGGCGCGACGGGCAGGCCGTGGGGTTCTGACCGGAAGCGCGGGCGCGCCACGCGCCCGCGCTTCCTATAATCGATCGATTACCCTCATGGGAGTCCGTCGATGACCTCTTCCGAGCACTTTGACGCGATTCTGATCGGCACCGGTCAGGCCGCTCCCGCACTGGCCAACCGGCTGACGGCAGCCGGCATGTCGGTTGCCGTGATCGAGCAGGGCCTGGTCGGCGGGACCTGTGTCAACGTCGGCTGCACCCCCACGAAAGCGATGGTGGCCAGCGCCTATGCCGCGCGCATGGCCGCGCGGGCCGCCGACTATGGCGTGGTGCTCGACACACCGCCCCGCATCGACATGCCGGCCGTGCGCGCACGCGTGCAGGCCATCGTGGCCAAGAGCCGCACTGGCGTGACACGCTGGATCGAAGGCATGCCCCATGCGACGCTGATCCGGGGCCATGCGCGCCTGGAGGGCCCGCGCACCGTGCGGGTGGACGACCGCCTGCTCGACGCCGACCGCATCTTCATCAACGTCGGCGGCCGTGCGCTGGTGCCGGAGGCGATCAAGGGCCTGCCGCAGACCCCGCACCTGACCAATGTCGACATGGTGGCGATCGACTACGTGCCGCGCCATCTCGTGGTGATCGGCGGCAGCTATGTGGGGCTCGAATTCGCGCAGGTATTTCGCCGGCTGGGTGCCGCGGTGACCGTGGTGGAGCGCGGCGCGCGCCTGATCGCGCGCGAGGACGAGGAGGTCTCCGCCCAGGTGCAGGAAATCCTGGAGGCGGAAGGTATCGCGATCCGCACTCATGCCAACTGCATCACGGTGGCCGCGCATGCCGACGGCGTGGAAGTGGGTGTCGACTGCGCGTCGGGCGAGCCGGCGGTGATCGGCAGCCACGTGCTCGTCGCGGTGGGGCGGCGCCCGAATACCGACGACCTCGGCCTCGACAAGGCCGGCGTGCAGACCGATGCGCATGGCTTCATCGTGGTGGACGACCAGTTGCGGACCAGTGTCGAAGGCATCTGGGCGCTGGGCGACTGCAATGGTCGCGGCGCATTCACGCACACGGCCTACAACGACTTCGAGGTCGTGGCGGCCAATCTGCTCGATGGCGCGCAGCGCTCCGTGGCGGACCGCATTCCCGTGTACGCGCTGTTCACCGATCCGCCGCTGGGCCGCGTCGGCATGACCGAGGCGCAGGCACGCGCGGCGGGCCATCGGGTGCGCATCGGCAAGCGTATGATGACGCGCGTGTCGCGCGCGGTCGAAAAGGGCGAGTCGCAGGGCTCGATGCGTGTGGTGGTCGATGCGGATACCGAGCGCATTCTTGGCGCGGCAATCCTGGGCCCGGGCGGCGACGAAGCCGTTCACTTCATTCTTTCCGCGATGGTCGCACAGGCGCCGTATCAGCAGTTGGCGCAGACGATGGCGATCCATCCCACGGTGGCGGAACTGATTCCGACCATCCTCGGCGAGCTGACCGGACCCTAAGCCGTGCGCGCGGCCGCCGAACCGGCGGCGGCCAGGAAGCGGTGGATCTGCGCGACCACGGCCGCGCCTTCGCCCACGGCCGACGCCACCCGCTTGGTCGAGCCCGAGCGCACATCGCCGATGGCGAACACGCCTTCCACGCTGGTCTGCAGCGGACGTATGCCAGCGGGGGCATTCGGAATATCGGAATCGGTCAACACGAAACCCTTGTCGTCGAGGACCAGGCCGCAGTCCCTGAGCCACGATGTATTGGGTTCGGCGCCGATGAACACGAACAAATGCTGGGCGGTCATCGTGCCCTCGATCCCGCCGGCCCCGCGATAGCGCACGCGTTCCAGACAGGCGCCGCCTTCGAGCGCCAGCAGTTCCATGTGGGTATGGAGCGTGATGTTCGGCAGGCTGCGCACGCGCTCGATCAGGTAGCGCGACATGCTGTGGTCGAGGCTTTGTCCGCGAATGAACATGTGCACGTGATCGGTATGCGAGGCCAGGAATACGGCGGCCTGACCTGCGGAGTTGCCGCCACCAATCAGCAGCACCGGACCCTTGCGGCACAGCTTGGCTTCGATCGGCGTGGCCCAGTAATACACGCCGCACGACTCGAAACGCGTCAGGTCCGCGACGTCGGGCCGCCGATACTCGGCGCCCGTCGCCACAACCACGGCACGCGCGGGGATGCGGTTGCCATCGGTCAGTTCCACCACGAGCGGATACTGGCCGCAATGCAGGGCCGTAACCTCGCACGGGATGCCGAAATGCGCGCCGAATTTCTGCGCCTGCACGAACGCGCGGCCAGCCAATGCCTGCCCCGAAATGCCGGTGGGAAAGCCGAGGAAGTTCTCGATCCGTGCGCTCGTGCCGGCCTGTCCACCCGGCGCGCGGCAGTCGAGCACGGCCACCGACAGACCTTCGGAGGCGGCATAGACCGCCGTGGCAAGCCCGGCAGGGCCGGCGCCGACGATCACCACGTCATAGACGAACGATGGATCGAAATCGGGAATCAGGCCGAGGCAGGAGGCCAGTTGCCGCTCGTCCGGATTGCGCAGCACCGTGCCGTTCGGACAGATCACGAGCGGAAAATCATCAGGCTGCGGCGTCAGTTGTTCCAGTAGCGTGATGGCTTCCGGGTCCTGGTCCGCATCGATCACGACACTTGGAAACACATTGCGACGCAGGAAGTTCTGCAACGCCAGCAACCGTGCGTTGCTGGCCGCGCCAACCAGTACCACACCATGACCGCGCTCGATGACCAGCACGCGCCGCAGGATCAGCGCGCGCATGATGGTCTCGCCAACGTCCGCCTCGCGGATCATCAGCGCGCTGAGTTCTTCGGGGCGCAGCAGTACGGCCTCCACGGGTTCGACCACATGCGCATCGACGACCGCCGGCTTGGAGGACAACTGCGTGACATCGGACGTGAATTCGCCACGCTTGCTGTAGGTGTGGAGCGTGCGCGGACGGCCCAGCCCGTCGTGGCCGACAATCCGCACCCGGCCCGACAGCAGCAGGAAGACCCCGGGGCACAGGCTGCCCGCGCGGTAGAGCATGTCCCCGGTGGCATGGTGAACCAGGCTGCCGTAACGCCGCACGCGCTCGATTTCCGTCTCGGTCAGCACCGGGAACATCTGCGCATAGCGCGGATGCGCGAGCACGCCGGCGTCATCGCTTTCGGCTTCGGTTTCGGCTTCGGTTTCGGCTTTGTGAGGCCCGTCCTGGGCAGGCGCGCCGCTTCCCGGCGATGGCTCCTGGTGCATCGTCGATACTCCTTGCACGGTCGAACAGACTCGCGGCTGCGCGGCACGCCGGCTTCTGCGCGAACCAGGGCACGGCAACGGCCTGTACGACTATAGGCGACGGCTGCCGCCAGCGCGTCGGGCCAACGGCTGTGGCGGGGCGATGGAGGCGACGGGGCCTCGGCCGGGTGGACGGCCCGGCGGGCTGGCGCCGACGTCACCTGGCCAGGCAATCCGTGAACGGTGCGGCGGTCAGCGCGGCCGGCGCGCTGTGCGCGGACATCCCTTGCAGCGGCAGGCGGCGCCCGCCGTTGCGCCATCAAAGCATCGACTTGCCTTGCGCAAGGATCTTGTCGCAGACCTGTTTGGTGACCTCGGCCTTCAGGCCACCGCTGCTGAGATCGAGCTTGCTACCGCTGCTGGTGGACAGAATGCCGCGCGAGCCATCGCTGTAGCCGCTGTCCTTCGTACCGCCGGGCACCGAGCCCAGCAGTTTGTCCTTCACCGCGGACGTTGCGGAATCGGCATTCAGGTAGTTGTTCTTGACG
>FTBS01000249.1_pt1 | contig 19022 bp, 21 predicted proteins | sample 1639441 | NCBI WGS metagenome assembly FTBS01 (sample SAMEA3914864, study PRJEB12502) | metagenome | biome: forest; material: soil | place: USA | collected 2012-03-12 | depth 0.3 m
GCCGCGATGCCTTCGCCGCTGCAGACTTCGCGATGGATCACCTCAAGAGCGAATCGTGGTTCTGGAAGCGCGAGAAGCGCGCTGGCGAATGGCACTGGATCGAACCGCGCGAGCAGGACTTCGAGGATATCGCCCGCTGGGGCTGAGGTGCGTCCATGCCCAGCCCGTGCGCGGTTTGATTCGCATCAATGAAGTGGTGCCGTGCTTGCGACATGACATGCGCAGGAGGCCATCGCCATGTCACAGCGTCTCACCCCGCAGCAAATTCGTGAACTGAACGTCGCAACCCCGGTCCAACCGTCACTTGGCGTCTCGGCTAGGACTTCGGTGGATCGCAGCTTCGGTTTGCCGACTGTGCTCTACATTGCGACGGTGGCGCTCTATCTTGCTTTCATCAGCGTGATGGCCGGGCTGTTCCTCAATCCGGAACTGGCCATTCCGATGGTGATCTTCGCGGGCCTTGTGATCCTTGCCTTCGGTCTTGTCGGGTGTTGGACGAGGATGAAGCCCACGAACGACAGCGCGCCGGCCGATTGGGCCGCATTTCGCGCAAACGGAATCGAAACTTCGAGCGGAAGGCTGACGGCAGGGGAGGCGACCATTCAGGTCCTCATCCTTCCTGTGCTGATCCTGGGATGGGGGTTGGCCGTTGCCCTGATCGTCGCCTTAACCTGATTTTCCGGCCCCCGCCGGGGGGCTTCTCGGGCCGAAAATCGGGATCGTTCGAAGACCCCTCCCGCCAGCAATGGGGGAGGGGTTTTTCCGTTCCGGCGCCTTAGTTGCCGAGGCGCGCGTCCAGCTTGGAGACGACACCGTCCTGCGCGTCCACTTGCGCCTGCACTTTCTCGCGCGCGGCGCCGATGCGCTGGGCGCTCGGCGATTCCTGATTGGGAGATTCATCGCGCGCGGCGGCGTACATCGTGTCCAGTTCCGCCAGCGCGGCGATCGCGGGATCGCGGCTGGTTTGAAGTGTGGAGACCGCCACTTGCGCGGAAAGCCACGAATCGCTGCCCTTTGATCCGGCTGCGGAAACCGCACGCTCGGTGCCCGCGCGCTTGGCGGCAAAGGCGCTGTCCGCCTGCTGGGCAGTCGTTACGATACCGTCGATCCGGGTGGTAAGGTCGGCACTGGGCGGCGGCAATGGCGCCACCGTGGCCGAAGGATCGGGCGCCACCGGAGTCGCCCGTTCGACCGGGCGATATGCCAGCGACGGATATTGACCGGCTGAGGAACAGGCGGCGAGGCCTGCGGCCAGGAAAAGCGGCAGCAGGCGGGCGTTTGCGCGGATCATGCCCGTGCCATAGCACGCGCGGCGCCAATCGCGAGGGGCAATCGCTCGCCAGATGCCTGTCACTCGCGTATGGAGGATGCGGAGTTGGAGATTCGGTCATGCAAGAGTCGCATTTCTGCGGCTTAACGCCAAGTTCTTGCCCACGCTTCGGCAAAGTCCTTGGTTGACACGAATCAGGTGTTGCACTAACGGCACCCACTCTTTCCGGTACCTCGTTCCATAACGGGGTAGTGGCGCGTCGCCCGCAAGGCTCCACGGTTCCTCGTTGGACCTGAGCGGCCGGGGCAAAGTTTGTTTCGGCCCATCATGGGCTCACATAGAGATTAGGTAAGGGCACCATGTTCGCAGTTGTGCGCACGGGCGGCAAGCAGTACCGGGTTGCCGCCGGAGACAAGATCGCGGTTGAAAAGCTGGCTGGTGAAGCCGGTGAGACCATCACGCTGGGCGACGTTCTGATCGCCGGCAAGGACGGCGAAGTTCTTGACGCCGCGAAGGTTTCGGTTTCGGCCGAGATCATCGCTCAGGCCAAGAGCGAGAAGGTCGTGGTGTTCAAGAAGCGCCGCCGCCACAACTATCGTCGCAAGAACGGCCACCGCCAGCAGATGACTCTGCTGCGCATCGTGTCGGTCGCCTGAGCCAAAGATCGGAAGGACTGAACAATGGCACATAAGAAAGCAGGCGGTTCGTCGCGCAACGGTCGTGACTCCGCAGGTCGCCGTCTTGGCGTTAAGAAGTTCGGCGGTCAGGAAGTGATCGGCGGCAATATCATCATCCGTCAGCGCGGCACCCGCGTGTATCCGGGCGTGAACGTCGGCATGGGCAAGGATCACACCCTGTTCGCCACCGCCGAAGGTCGCGTGCGCTTCCACGACGGCAAGCAGGGCCGTAAATACGTCTCTGTGGACGTAATGGCAGTAGCCGCCGAATAATCGGATGGTCGATAAAAGGGCCATCCCTACGGGATGGTCCCGCCGATCTTCATGATCGGCTGAACGAGGGAGAGGGGCCAGCCCGTCTCCCTCTTTTCGTGTCTCCCTCACTCGTCGCCCGCGATCCGACCAACGCAAATCTCGCGCATTTTTCTCTAAAATGTGCCTGATTTCCGCCAATTGGCCGCGCGCGTAATCGCAATGTCACGCGTCCTTCCTATGATGGACGTGGGGCTGATGAGTGGAGATACGTTATGTTCATTCGCAGCGAACGCCTGTTCCTGCGGCCTGGCTGGCCTGAGGACCGGGACGAGCTTCTGTCGTTGATTGCCGACGAATCCGTCGTCTGCAATCTCGCCCGCGCACCCTGGCCTTATACCGCCGACGATGCCCGGCGCTTTCTCGATTTGCCGGAAGACCGGTTTCTGCCGCGCTTTCTGATCACCCAGCCCGGCGCTGCCGGCGCGCGGCTGCTGGGATGCGTGGGCCTTTCCGAAATCCAGGGCGAAGCCAACCTTGGCTACTGGATCGCGCGCGATCACTGGGGGCAGGGTTTCGCCAGCGAGGCGGCCCGCGCAGTGCTATCGCTTGCGCGGTCGATCGGCCACAAGCGCGTGGTTGCCAGCCACTTCATCGACAATCCGGCATCGGGCCGGGTGCTGGAAAAGGCAGGCTTCGCACGCACGGGCCGGATCGTCGACCGCTTCAGCCAGGGCCGCGGCACGGCCTATCCGGCGCGGGAATACGCCCTCGAATTCGATGCGCCCAGCGACTGCGACGATGATTCGGACAACCGTGGCGTGACTTCAGCCCGAATGGCCCCGGCGCGGTTGACCACGCGCCGCCGGGCGGCCTGACGAGAGGCGCCGACCTTGCGGTCGGCGCCGTCCCGGCTCGTGGGGAAGGAACTCCACGGATGCCGCTTCCGCCCAAAAATTAATTCCTGCCATGCTCGACTAAGACCCGCGAATTTAGCGGCGCCCGGGGGCGGCGCGCCGCAAAGTCCGTGCATCCCGTGTGTGGGTGATGCATGGTGGGCCTGCGGGATAAAGACAAACGGAGAGCCGTGACATGTTCGTCCGCACGGAGAGGTTGTTTCTCAGGCCCGGTTGGCCTGAAGATGTCGACGAACTGGTGGAGGCCATTTCGGACGATGCCGTTCAACGCAATGTCGGCGTGAGCGTTTTGCCGCGCACAGCGCAGGCGATGCGCGATTACCTGGTCCTGGATCGCGATCCGCACCTGCCCCATTTCTTCATGTATCTGCGATCGCCAGACGGTCCCCGACTGGTCGGTGGTATCGGTCTTGGCCGATTCGAAGGTGGGGTGGAGATGGGCTACTGGATCGCGCCGGCCTATCGCGGCAAGGGATACGCGCGCGAAGCGGTGCGGGCCTTGCTGGCACAGGCGCGTGCGCTAGGCCATCGACGGGTCTTCGCCAGCTATTTCGAGGAGGCGCCGGCCACGCGCAATGTGCTGGAAGCGACTGGCTTCAACGACAGCGGAGAATGTCGCGAGCGTTTCAGTCATACACGAGGGATGCCGTTCAAGGCGCACCTTTACGTGGTGGAACTCGACGGCGACGATGGCCCGCATCATGCGCCGGAGCGAGTCGTCGCGCCCTGCATGGGGTGAGGTATGGGTGAAGCACGGGGGCGATGTCCCCGTGCTTCAAGTTCAGGCCGGTTCGCTATCCAGCCAGGCCGGCCTGAGCGCCGGATCGATATCCTCGACCCGCAAGTGGTCGATCGCGAAGCCGAGGTCTGCGTAAGCAATCCGGCGGCGCTTTTCGTCTGAGCGGGCGACGGGCACTACGATCAGGCGGCGATTGACCTTTTGCCGCCAATTCATCCGCGCGGTGTTTTCCTGCCCGACGTAGCAGCCCTTGGTGAAGCTGACCCCGTTCAATTCCACGGCATTGCATTCCAACCACAGCGTTTCGCCATCGCCCAGTTCGGCGCGGCCTTCGGGCACGCCCATGCGCAGGCGATGTGCACGCCAGGCGGCGTCCGCGCCGGGTTCGTGTTCGGACGGATCCATCTCGTCGATCCGGCCGACCCAGCGCTCGCCAAGGGCATGAAGACGCGGATCCGGCGCGGCGCCATCCCCCACATGTGGGCGCCAATGAACTGAAAGCCGATCGTCGCGCGCGATGTCGATCGCGCGGCGCAGGCGATACATCGACAGGCGCTTTACCAGCGCATCGGCGGCATCGGCTTCGCAATCGATCAGCAGGTCGTTTCCGGAAGGCCAGACGATGAAGTCGAACAGAGCCTTGCCCTGCGGGGTGAGCAGCGCCGCCCAAGTGGGCAATTGCGTCTTCACGTCGGCAGTCACCAGTCCTTGCAGGAAATCGGCGACGTCTTCTTGCGAATCTGGGCGGGGGGAGAGCCGGATCACGGCGCGGTCGAACAGGCGGCTGGCAGTCATGGCCGTTAAGTGGGGCAGCGAGCGCCCGCGTGCAAGACACTGGATTCGGCAAAAAAGCGGCAGATCCTGTTGCGGGATCAATGGGCGCAGGCGATCAAGACCCGGCGCGGCGATGCCGCCATAGCCAGAGTGCCGGCTTTTCCATTTATTGGAACAGTTCGGTCGAAATTATCCAGATTCCCCGATAGCTCATGGCGGGCTATCTCTCGCTTCAAGAATTCCACTTCTCTTCCAAGGATACCCGAGATGACCGGACGCATTGCCCACCCCAAGGTCGAAAAGCTGATCGTGGCCCGCTGGTCCCCGCGTGCTTTTGACGGCAGCGAGATTCCGCAGGAAGACCTCGACGTGATTTTCGAAGCCGGCGGCTGGGCCCCTTCGGCCTATAACGTGCAGCCCTGGACCTTCCTCTATGCGAAGAAGGGCGATGCGAACTGGAATCTGTTCCTTTCGCAGCTGATCGAGTTCAACCAGGGCTGGGCCAAGGACGCATCGGCGCTCGTCTTCGTCGTTTCCGACAGCCAGATGCGTTCGGACAAGGGCAATTCGAACAACCACAGCCACAGCTTCGATGCCGGCGCGGCATGGGCACTGGCCGCTCTGCAGGCGCAGGCGCTGGGCTACCACACCCACGGCATGACCGGCCTGAAGTTCGGCGAGGCGGAAGCCGCGCTGGGCATTCCCGCTGACCACCGTCTGGAAGCCGCCTTCGCCATTGGCAAAATGGGTGACAAGACCTCGCTCCCCGAATTCCTGCAGGAGCGCGAAGTGGCCAGCAACCGCAAGCCGGTGGGCGAGATCGCCAAGGCCGGTAAATTCGCCTGACTCAAGTCCTGACGTAAGTTTCCTGATCACCCCCGATCAGGTCTAAGGGCGCCCCTCGATCCTCCTCCCTCGCGAGGGGCGTCCCATGAGCCCGGTACGCTTCCCCCCGGCGGACCGGGCTTTTTCTTTGGTTGGATCAGAACGCGATCTTCACGCCGGCCATCAGTCGGTTGCTGACAACCCCGCCGGGCATCGCCACCGAATCCATATGCACATCGGCCACCATGCCCGGCGCGATCTGCCGTTCGGCGCGGCCGAGGCCCTCTGTCACTTTGTAAGTATCCGGCAATGGGTGGACGCGATTCGCCTCCGGATCGGGCGCGCAGACGACGATTTCGCCGGGGCGACTTTCGGGGCAGCGCTTGGGGACGATTGTGATGCCGTTCCGGTCAGATGGGCGCAATTGGGCCAGATCGAAGGCATCCAACACCTGTTCGGCGGCGGGAGGCGGCGCGACGGGCAAATCGGCGGTTGGCATGCGGGTCGCACTCCTGCAAGCGGCCCCGATCGGGGCGAGCGCAGGCAAACACTTGATCGTGGCCGATTTACGGCAGACCGTTTTACGCCCCTCCTCCCCGGCAGAGTCTGGCTTGTCCGCCGAAAAGCATCTCTCGCGTGGATTGGCGGGCCCGAATGGTCCATAGGCGCCGCGCCGGTCCCCCGAAGGTCCGGTTCTTGCGAGGGAGGTTTGCGCGGCCGTGGCGCTGAACAGCATCATCACTACCCAGGCCGGCGGCAAGCGTCGCTTCGGGCCCATGCGCGCGGCCTTGGGCGCGCTTTTCGGTATCGCCATGGCGGGCGCGCTGACGCGTTTGCTGGAGGGCGGCTACGATCCGACGTTGCCGTTCCTGGTGGCCCCGCTCGGCGCGTCGGCCGTGCTGGTCTTCGCGGTTCCGGCCAGCCCGCTGGCGCAGCCCTGGCCGGTGATCGGCGGCGACCTGCTTTCGGCGGTTGTCGGCATTGCAGTGGGCAAGCTGGTGGGCGATCCGTGGCTGGCGGGCAGCCTTGCGGTGGGGCTGGCGATCGCGGTGATGATGGCGACGCGCTGCCTTCACCCGCCGGGCGGTGCCTGCGCATTGCTCTGCGCACTGGGGGCGACTGGCACTCCGGCCTGGGGCTGGGCGCATCTGCTGCCTTTCGCGATCAACGTGGTGACGCTTTGCGCCGTGGGCTGGCTCTACAACAATGCCACCGACCACCCCTGGCCGCACCGCGTGCCCCCGGTGGCGCATAAGCCGGGAGAGCCCTACACGCGCGACGATATCGAGGCGCTGCTGGCCGAGTGGGACGAGACGCTGGACGTCGATCCCGACGATCTGGACGCTTTCGTGCAGGCCCTGCTGAAGCGTGGGGCAGCGCGGGGCTGAGGCCTTAGGCGAACCCGCTCAGGCCGTCGCCGCAGCGGCGCGGCGGCGCTTCAAAAGGTCCCAGCAGAACACCGCGATCGCGATCCAGATGAACAGGAAGCACACGAGCTGCGATGACTTCAGCGGCTCGTGGAAGGCGATCAGGCCGACCAGAAATACCCCTGTCGGCGTCACGAACTGGATGAAGCCCAGCAGCGAGAAGTCCAGCTTGCGCGCGGCGCTGGCGAAGAGCAGCAGCGGAATGCCGGTCACCGGGCCGGCGAAGGCCAGCAGTAGGTCGATCCGCGGAGAAGATCCCATAGAGAGACCCGCGGCGCTGCTTGCCTGCCACACCAGCAGGCCGATCGCCGGGATCGTCAGCACCATGGTTTCCACCGTCAGCCCGGGCAGCGCGGTGACCGGCGCCAGCTTGCGCGTCAGGCCATAGCCCGCGAAGCTGAGCGCAAGGCCGCCGCTGATCCACATCGTGTCGAGCGCGCCCCTCGCCAGCATGGCGACGCCGATCGCGGCCAGCGCCACCGCCAGCCATTGCAGGCGTGACAGTTTCTCGCGCAGGAAGATCGTGGCGGCCAGCACGTTGACCAGCGGGTTGATGTAATAGCCAAGGCTGGCGGCCAGAACGTGCCCGCTCATCACCGCGATCACGTAGATGGACCAGTTGGTGCCGATCAGCACGCCGCTGAGCGCCAGGGTCGCCAGAATGCGCCGATTGGTCAGCGCCGCGCGCAGTTCGGCGCCCTGCTTCAGCACCGCGATCATCAGCAGGCAGAAGGGCAGGGTGAACAGGATGCGCCAGCCCACCACTTCGAATGCCGAGACTTCGTGCAGCGCCGCGAAATAGAGCGGGAACAGGCACCACACGAAATAGGCACCCAGCGCTTGCGCAAGGCCGCCGGAGCGGCGCGGGAGAGTCTGCGGCATGAATTGAGGCCCCAAGGCGAAAATCGAGCGCGTTCGATAGGGGCGGCGGGGGGGACCGGCAAGCGGTTCGTCGCATCCAGCCATTCGCCTCGTCGATATCGCCAATTCTGACGACCGCGTTGCAGTGCGTTCAGGTTCAGCGTCTTAAAGCTGAATGTGTAGAGCGGAATGCGGGTTGCGACTGCCCTCCGCCAGACTGAAGGAGAATGACAATGCGCGCACTGACCAAGGTTACCGCCCTTGCCGTCGCCACCGTCTCGCTGGCGGGTGCGATGCCGGCTAATGCGGCTCCGACTTTTCATGCCGCCAGCGAATTCGTGGCGCCGGGGCAGGAAAGCAACGCCCACAGCCGCCAGCGCTATTCGCGCGACGATTACCGTCGCGGCTATGGCTATCGCGATGGCTACCGCGGCGAGCCGGTCTATCGCGACACCCGCGTGTGGCGCGGCGACAACGGCCGCTATTACTGCCGCCGCCAGAACGGCACGACCGGTCTGCTGATTGGTGGTGCGGCGGGTGCCCTGCTGGGCCGTGAGGTAGACCAGCGCGGCGATCGCACGCTCGGCACCGTGCTTGGCGCGGTGGGCGGTGCCCTGCTGGGCCGCGAGATCGATCGCGGCGGTTCGTCCTGCCGTTGAGGACCCATTCGAAAATCCGCTGAAGGCGGATTTTGACGGCACCGGCCCACTCCCCCACCCAACCTCCCACAGTTTACCCTAATGGGTGGCCGGGTGGGAAAGTGGATCGGTGCCGTCTGAAAATGCCCGTTGGGACATTTTCACATCACCATCTTTCCCCGCGCTGACGGCGAAGCGCGGGGAAGTCCGCCTGATCCCCTGGGGAGCGGGTGGAGAGGGCGTCCGCGGCAACCCCGTGGGCGCCCTCGACCGCGTCCATGGTCCCGGCGGTTTCGCCATCGATTGCGCCGCCGATCTGGGGCGTTAAGCATTGGCGCGGCGCCGTTCCCGCTTTGGGACATGACCCCTATCGCATGCATCCCGGCCTTGTCTTTCGATGCATGCGAGGGAAAGGCTGCCCCATTAGTCATTGAAAAACAGCAGTGCGGGCCGCGATTCTCCCGCCGCGAGGGCCGGAAAGGGACGCCATGAACAGATCCACCGCCAGCGTTGTGGGCATTACGCTTGCCGCTGCCATCGCGCTTGCCGGATGTTCGAAGGCGCACAAGACCGATGCCGAAGCGTCGCAGGCCGCGCTGGGCGATGCGATCGTTGTCGATCCCACGATGACGGCAGAGGGTAATCCTGCACCGCAGGCGATCGCCGCCGCACGGAAGGCAGCCGTAAATCTCGCCGGTGAAATCCGCGCCTTGCCGGCGCCGATCAAGGGCAGCGCCTCCCAGCTTTCGGCAAACGCCGCAGCAGCCGCGCAGATCACGCCTGCCGCTCGCACCGCGAAGACCGATTGTGCTGCCAAGGTGCAGTACGACAAAGGCTGGGCGGGCAAGCTGCCGGCCGAACTGCCGCTCTATCCGCAGGCCGCCGTGCAGGAAGCGGCCGGAACCGACGGCGACGGTTGCGCGCTGCGCGTGGTCAGCTTCGGCACGCCGGTGGATCAGTTGGACGTGATCGGCTTCTACCGCACGATGGCCCTGAAGGCGGGTTATTCGGCCGACTATCGCCTGGACGGCAGCGATCAGGTGCTGGGCGGTAAGCGCGGGGGGCAGGCTTATGTGGTTTACGCGCGCAAGCAGGCCAACGGCTTGACCGAAGTGGACCTAGTGACCAGCGGGCGCTGACCCTTACTTGAGGCCTGTTACTTCAGGCCGACCCCGATCATCGCGCGCGGCTGTTCCATCTCGCCCGAAGCGACCGGATAGGCGCAGTAATCGGCAGCGTAATAGCCGCTGGGCCGGTGGTTGCCGGAAAGGCCGATGCCGCCCATCGGTGCCGAGTGGCTGGGGCCGGTGGTCGTGCGGTTCCAGTTGATGATCCCGGAACGCACATGGGCCCAGAAGCGGTTGTAGTCCTGCGGCGTGCCGCCGATTAGAGACGCGGCCAGGCCGAAGCGCGTGTTGTTGGCCTCCGCAATCGCCTCGTCGAAATCGTCGACGCGGACCACTTGCAGGATCGGGCCGAACAGTTCGACGTCGGGCCGGTCCTTCAGCGCGGTGGTGTCGATGATCGCGGGGCTGAGGAAGGGCAGTGCGTCATCCTGGCGGACCAGGTGCTTGATCGCCTTGCCGCCATTGCTGAGCAGGTAGAGGAAGCTTTCGGACAGACCATCGGCAGCGGCATTGTCGATCACCGGGCCCATGAACGGGACGGGATCGTCGAACGGGGCGCCCACGATCAGCCGGTCAGCCAGCGCCTTGATCTCCGCCATCATCGCGTCGTAGATCGATGCCTTCACGATCAGCCGGCGCGCCGCCGTGCAGCGCTGGCCGGCGCTGGCGAAGGCGGACTGCACCACCAGCGCGGCGGCGTCGGTCACCTTGGGCGTATCCCAGAGCACGATCGGATTGTTGCCGCCCATCTCCAACGCCACGACCTTGTCGGGCCGGGTGGCGAGGCGGCGGTTGATGGAAATCCCGGTATTGGCGGATCCGGTGAACAGCACCCCGTCCACGCCTTCATGCGCGACGAAGTCCTGCCCTTCCAGCGGGCCGCCGATCGCCACCTGCATGGCCCCGGCGGGAATCCCGGCACGGTGGAAGCAGCGGGCCAGCAGCTCGCCGGTAGCAGGCGCCTTCTCGCTGGGTTTGAAGATGACCACGTTGCCCGCGATCAGTGCCGGCACGATGTGGGCATTGGGCAAGTGCGCGGGGAAATTGTACGGTCCCAGCACCACCATCACGCCGTGCGGCTTGTGGCGCAGCGCCATCGTGCCCTGCAAGGCGCTGTCCAGCTTTCGCTGGCTGGTACGTTCGGCATAGGCGCGGATCGAGACTTCGACCTTGGCGACCACCGCCTCCACCTCTGCGCGGGCTTCCCACAGGGGCTTGCCCACTTCGCGGGCGATCAGTTCGGCCAGCGGTTCGGCTTCCTTGCGCACTTCGTTGGCGAAGCGGCGGACCAGTTCCATGCGGGTGGAAAGCGGCTGCGCGGCCCAGGTGGGCCAGGCGCGGCGGGCGCGATCCACCACATCGTTCACGTCGCAAGGCTTGCCGCGCCAGATCTCCGCGCCCGTTGCCGGCTCGCACGAGATGATCTGTCCATTACTCACAGTGTCGAAAGGTCCTCGATTGTCGCCCGCCGATAGCGACGGGAGGGGGGCCTTGGTTGCGGTTGTGGCTGCACCGAGCATCACGGGATCTGTCCGTTGCGGGTAAATCAAAGCGAGACAGAGGCTATTGCACGGTTATCCCTAATGAGAGCCTAACGAATATGTCCTGCGGGAACCGGCGCCGGGCCCAGTTGACGGCCCAGTTCGCGGATCGCGGCGACTTTTTCGTGAAGCGGGGCCCAATCGTCCCCCTCATCGATTGCGGACCAGATTCGCTCCACCTCATCGCCGGGCGGAGCGTCTTCCTGCCAGATAGATGCATCCGTATCGGCGCTGGGCTTGCGGGCCTTGAGCAACTCGCCAAAGGCATCGTCACCCGCGTTACGGCCGGCGCGATGGCGGAAATAGAACTGTTCCGGCGCCTCACTACTCGCGACCATGGCCTTCTCGGCCGCCTGGATCAGCGCCATGTCGGCCTCGTCGCCCTGCTGTTCCACGCCAAGACGCCAACAGAAGCGGCGGTACATTGCCTGTTGGTAGAGCGGCGCAAAGCGGTCCAGCGCGGCGACCAGCGGCTCGGTCTCCGCCATCAATCGCAATGCGACGGCGAGTTGCCCGCAATCCCACAGCACCGCTTCCGGCTGCCGGCCGAAGGCGTAGAGGCCGGAGTGGTCGAAATAGGCGGCGGTAAAGGCCGGATCCCAGCGCGGCAGCCAGCGCCACGGGCCGTAATCGAAACTCTCGCCGGAGACATTGATATTGTCGCTGTTGAGCACGCCGTGGACGAATCCGGCGACCATCCACGAAGCGGCGGTGTCGGCCATGCGCTCTACCACCTGGTGCAGCAGGATCACCGCCGGCTCGTCGCGGCCGGGCATGTCCTCGGGCGGAAGCGGGCCCGGGAAGGTGGCAAGGCAGTAGTCAACGAGCGCCGCCATGTGCTCCGGATCGTCCATCGCCAGCAGGCGCTGAAAGCTACCTATCCGCACATGGCCGTGACTTAGGCGGACCAAAGCCGCCGAACGCGTGGGCGAAGGCTCGTCCCCGCGCCAGAGCGCCTCTCCGGTCTCCACGACGGAGAAGGTCTTGCTGGTGTTCACCCCCAACGCCTCCAGCATTTCGGTGGCGAGAATCTCGCGCACCGCGCCCTTCAAGGTCAGCCTGCCGTCACCGTCGCGGCTGTAGGGCGTCTGCCCCGAACCCTTGGTGCCCAGGTCCAGCACCCGGTCTTCGCCATCGAGCATCTGCGCGAACAGGAAGCCGCGTCCGTCGCCGATATTGGGGTTGTAAACGCGGAACTGATGGCCGTGATAGCGCAGCGCCAGCGGCTGCGGCAGGTTGTCCGGCAAGGGTTCGAACTGGCCGAAATGGGCGATCCATTGCGCGTCGTCCAACCCGTCCAGCCCCACCGCGCGGGCCCAGCGGTCGTTGCGGAAGCGCAGGATATGGCGCGGAAATTCCGCCGCCGAGACGGGACTGGCGATCCAGTCGGAAATCGCCTCGATTCGCGGGGCGGGACGATAGGCACTTGCTTGCGGTTCGCTTCGCATCGGGCGATAGTGGCGATGGAAAGCCCGTCGATCAAGCCGGGTGCAGGAGGTCGCAGGCTTCACAGATGACGGGATTTGAAGATCGGTTCTGGTCGAGCCGCGATGGTTTGAAGCTGCATTTCCGCGATTACGCCGGTCCTGACGGGGTTCTGGACGGTCCCCCGGTGGTCTGCTTGCCGGGGCTGACGCGCAATGCCCGCGATTTTGAGCGGCTGGCCCCGCGCCTTGCCCAGCAGCGCCGGGTGATCTGCCCGGACATGCGCGGGCGGGGCGACAGCGAATATGCGCGCGATTCGGCCAGCTACAATCCCGTCCAGTATGGCGAGGATCTGCTGGCGCTGCTGGAGCAGGAGGGGATCGACCGTTTCGCCGCGATCGGCACGTCGCTGGGCGGGCTGATGATCATGGGCCTTGCCACGATCATGCCCGATCGCATCGCCGCCGCCGTGATCAACGACGTCGGGCCCTATCTCGAACCCGAAGGTATGGAGCGGATCAAGGACTATGTCGGGCAGGGGCGCAGCTTTCCCACTTGGGTCCATGCCGCGCGCGGGATCGAGGATAATCTGGGCGACGCCTATCCCGGCCATACGCTGGATTTCTGGATCGGCATTGCCAAGCGGCTGATGATGCTTTCGGGCAATGGCCGCATGGTCTTCGATTACGACATGAAGATCGCCGAGCCTTTCAACGCCTATGACGTTGATACCCAGCCCGACCTCTGGCCGGCGTGGGAAGCGCTTTCGGGCGTGCCGGTGTTGGTGTTGCGCGGCGAGCTGTCGGACCTGCTTTCGGCGCAGACCTTGGAAAAGATGCTGCGCCGCGTGCCCGGGGCCGAGGCGCTGACTTTGCCCAATGTCGGCCACGCGCCGACGCTGGACGAGCCCGAAGCGGTTGCCGCGATCGAAGGGCTGCTGGCGCGGGCAACCTGAACGGCATGCGTATCCTCCACCTTCATTCCAGCTTTTCGCCGGGCGGCAAGGAATTGCGTGCGGTGCGGTTGATGAACGCCTTCGGGCCGGGCATCGGGCATGACGTGGTTTCCGCCCAGCCCGGCGCGCTGGGTGCGGCGGTGGTGCTTGATCCCCTGCTGGACGTGGGCTTTCCGGAACACTTTCCCAGCCTTCAGGGGCGGCCGACGCCCACGCGGCTTTGGCATATCGCCCAGGCCATGCAGGGCTACGACCTTGTGCTCACCTACAATTGGGGGGCGATGGACGCGGTGCTGGCTCATCGGCTCTATGCCGGGCTGCTGCAACTGCCGCCGCTGGTCCACCATGAAGACGGCTTCAACGAGGATGAGGCCAATGGCCTGAAAACCTCGCGCAATCTGTTCCGCCGTGTGGCGCTGGTGGGGGCCGCTGCGCTGGTCGTGCCGTCACGCCGGTTGGAGGCGATCGCGCTGAAGGCATGGCGCCAGCCCGCCACGCGCTTGCGCTTCATTCCCAACGGCATCGATTGCGGCGCCTTCATCGACAAGCCCCGGCCAGACGTGCTGCCGGGCGTGACCAAACAGGATGGCGACCGCTGGGTCGGCACCATGGCGGGCCTGCGCCCGGTCAAGGATCTGCCCCGGCTGGTGCGTGCCTTCGCCGGGCTGCCCGATCCGTGGAAGCTGGTGATCCTGGGCGAAGGGCCCGAACGCGGCGCCATCGCGGCCGAGGCGGAGCGGCTGGGTATCGGCCACCGCGTCCACCTGCCGGGTTTCGTGCCCGATCCCTCCCGCGCGGTGGGCCTGTTCGATGTGTTCGCGCTGTCTTCCAAGAGCGAACAGTTCCCGATTTCGGTGGTGGAAGCGATGGCGGCGGGCCTGCCGGTTGCTGCGCCCATGGTGGGGGACGTCGCCGACATGATCGCGGCAGAGAATGCATCGTTCATCGTCCCGACTTGGGACAAGGACGGCGATGGGGAGGACGATGGGGGCGACCCACTCGCCACGGCGCTTTTGCAATTGGCCGATGCGCCCGCGCTGCGGGCCCGCGTGGGTGCGGCGAACCGCGCAAAAGCGCAGTCCGACTATGACGAAGCGGCCATGATTGCAGCTTATCGTGCAGTTTACGGGCAGGCTATGGGTGTGGAAGTGTTGGTTTGAAGGCGTCAAACCTCTGTTCAGCCGGGCTTCACCGCTTGCAGTCCACGCCAGATCATCGTTGAAAAGCCGCCACCATTCGCTAAACAGCCCGGCAACCATTCAGATTTCCGCAGAAAGCGCCCGCAAATTGGCTCTGCCTCCTTCCGATAACTCGACGTCCAATACCGTGTCTGCCCAGCGACTCGCCGCGCAGCAGGATGTATTCCTGCGCGAAGTCGATGATGCGCTGCGCCACGATCAGGTCGAAGGTTTCTTCAAGCGCTTTGGTCTGCCGCTGCTGGCGGTCGTTTTGCTGGGCCTTGCCGCCTTTGCCGGCTTCTTGTTCTGGCAGCACCGGCAGGAAGAGGCGCGCGCCGCCAATTCTGAGGCGTTCACCCAGGCGATCGATGCGCTGAAGGCGCAGAATTTCGACAGCGCCAAGGAAAAGCTGAAGGGCATCGCGGACAGCGGTTCGGACGGCAGCGCCACTTCGGCCAAGCTGCTGCTGGCCGGCATCGCGCTCCAGCAGAACAAGACGGCCGATGCGCTGAAGCTGTACGACACCGTGGCCAACGACGCCAAGGCGCCGCAGCCGATGCGCGATCTGGCGACCATTCGCAGCGTTGCCGCCAACTTCGATGCGATGAAGCCCGAAGACGTGGTGGCCAAGCTGAAGCCGTTCGCCGCGCCGGGTAATCCGTGGTTCGGCACCGCCGGCGAACTGGTGGGCATGGCCTACATCAAGATGAACAAGGGCGATCAGGCTGGTCCGCTCTTCGCCGCCATCGCCAAGGATGAGACGGTTGAGGATGGCCTGCGCAGCCGCGCACGCCAGCTGGCCGCCGTGCTGGGCGTCGATGCCGTGGACGATGTCGTCGACGAGCGCGGCGAACCGCTGGGCAAGGCCAAGATCGTGCAGCCTGCGGCCGATGCCGCCGCCGCGCCTGCCGGAGAATGACGATGTCTATTGAAAACGTGCGCATGAACGCTGTCGCTTCGCAATCGCGTGCCGCTCGCGGCCGGCAAGTGCGCGTGGCGTCGCTGATCGCGCTGGCGCTGGTTGCAGGCCTGTCGGGCTGCAAGCACGGCGACAAAGGCCGCCCCAAGACGCCGACCGTGGGCGAACGCGTGCCGATCCTTTCGCGCATCGAGGCCGGTGCCAAGGTCGATCCGGCGCTGGAAGCCGTCTCGGTGATTCTGCCCCCTGCCACCGCGAATTCGGAATGGGCGCAGGGCGGCGGCAATGCCGGCAAGTCTTATGGCCACCTGGCGCTGGCGGAAAATCCGCAGCGCGTCTGGACCGCGCAGATCGCCGGTTCCAGCACGCGCCAGCGCCTGGCCGCCGCGCCGGTGATCGGCGATGGCAAGCTCTTCGTGATGGACACCGACGGCGTGGTTCACGCTTTCGATGCCGAGAAGGGCAGCAACCTCTGGACCAAGAATTTCGCGGTTTCCGGCGCCAACAACAAGGCGATCTTCGGCGGCGGCGTCAGCTTCGATTCGGGTAAGCTCTACGTCACCACCGGTCTTGGCGAAGTGGCCGTGCTCAATGCCGCCGACGGCACCCAGGTCTGGACGAAGAAGCCCGGTGGCCCGCTGCGCGGATCGCCCACCGTCAGCTTCAACGCCGTCTACGTGATGACGCAGGACAACCAGATCATCGCGCTCAATGCGGCCGATGGCGAAGTGCTGTGGAACGAATCGGCCTCGCTCACCCAGTCGGGCGTGTTCGGCGTGGCGACGCCTGCCGCCGGGCAGGGCACCGTGATCGCTGGCTACGCCTCGGGCGAGCTGGTGGCCTACCGTTACGAAAACGGCCGTCAGCTCTGGTCTGACGCGCTGGCGCGCACCTCGATCTCGACCGAGGTGGGCAGCATCACCGACCTGGACGCCGATCCGATCATCGACCGTGGCCGCGTCTATGCGCTGGGCCAGGGTGGCCGCATGGCAGCTTACGAACTGGTCACCGGCCAGCGTATCTGGGAACTCAACCTTGCCGGCATTTCGACCCCGGCGATCGTGGGTGACTGGATCTTCACGCTGGACGATCACGCCGAAATCATGGCGATCGCCCGGACCAGCGGCAAGGTTCGCTGGCTGACGCAGCTTGACCGCTACCACAACGCGAAGAAGCGCAAGGGACCGATCTTCTGGGTCGGCCCGGTTCTGGCCGGCAACAAGCTGTGGGTCGGTAACTCGCGCGGCGAACTGGGTACGATCGACCCGGCCACCGGCACTTATGCGAAGTACCTCGACGTGAAGAGCCCGATCTCGCTGGCGCCGGTCGTCGCCAACCAGACGCTCTACGTGCTGGACGATTCGGGCCAGATCAGCGCCCTTCGCTGATTTGCGCATCCGGGATTATGGAAAAGCCGTCGCCGCCCGCGAATGGGCGTCGGCGGCTTTTCCTTTGCGGCCATTTAACCATTTGCCGCTAGGCCGCTTGCGATGACCCAGGGCAGTTCCAGACCGGCAAGCGACGTTTCGGCAGGCGTGGGCCTGACCGGGCTGGCCGCGCTGCTCGGCTGGCTATTGCTGTGCCACAAGTGGGCGGCGATTGCCGATGCCTTCGCCCTGCCGGGCCCGCATGCGCCGATGAGCGGTCCTTACGCCGCCGTGGCCGCGCTGTTCGTCACCGGGCTGGCGATGACGCTTTATTCGCTGCTGGTGGACAAGGTGCATCGGCGCCCCTCGACCGGGATCGACTGGACACGTGCGCGGCCGCTGGCGGAAACGGTGGACGTGTCGATTACCAAGCTGGCGGGTCTGTGGGCCACCTGGGCGCTGATCGCTGGCTATTACTGCATCGGCCGCTGGTATTGGGACGGGCAGTACCTGTTCGCGATGCAGGTGATCGGCGCGGCGGCGGTGCCGCTGCTGGCGCTGTCGATCCCTTATGTGTTCTGGCTGGACCGCCATCTGGTGGAGCCCCGCGATGCCGCATGGCACTTCGGCGCGATGCTGGTGGGGCGAGAGTCCTGGGATATCGACCAGGTGAAGCGCCATGGCCGGGCCTGGGCGATCAAGGCATTCTTCGGCGCCTTCATGATCTCGATCCTGCCCGGCGGCTTCGCGCAAGTGGTGAATGCCGATTTTGGCAGCATGGTCCACGATCCGGTCCGGCTGGGGCTGACGCTGATCGCACTGCTGTTCCTGATCGACGTGCAGATCGGCACGGTCGGCTACATCTTCACCTTCCGCCCGCTGGACGCGCATATCCGCAGCGGCAATCCGCTATTGGCGGGCTGGGTGGCGGCGCTGATGTGCTATCCGCCCTTCGTCTGGGGCACGATGGGCCGCGCGGACGTGCTGGGCTATGAGGTGAACACGCCGGGCTGGGCGTTCTGGCTACAGGGTCATACGCTGCTGCTGTGGCTCTGGGCGGCGCTGCTGGTCACGCTGACGGCGATCTATGCCTGGGCGACTTTCGCCTTTGGCCTGCGCTTCTCCAACCTCACCTACCGCGGCGTGCTAACCAATGGGCCGTACCGCTTCACGCGGCACCCGGCGTACCTTTCGAAGAACCTGTTTTGGTGGTGTTCGACGCTGCCCTTCCTCGTTTCCAGCCATGCCCTGACCGACATGGTGCGCAATACCGTGCTGCTGGGCGTGGTGAGCGCGATCTACTACTGGCGCGCCCGCACCGAGGAAGCGCACTTGCTGGCGGAGGACGCCAAGTACCGCGCCTATCACGCGTGGATGGCTGATAACGCGCTGATTACGCGCACGTTGACGCGGCTGGGTGAGCGGCTACGGCCGGGCACTCGAGAGCCTCAGGCGGCGGAGTAAGGAAAGAGGAAGTGCTGGGGGATGATCCCCCAGACCCTCAGAATGTCCGCGTTGTGCGCTGCCTAGGCGCCAGGCGCTCCTTGCGGCGCAGCCAACATGTCTCCCGATGCGACCATGGGCGCGCGACGCAGTTGGCCTGCCTGACGTGGACAGTGTCGGGGGTGCAGGGGGGCTATGCTCCCCTGCTTGTACCCTTCAAACTCTCAGAAGCTCTTCAGTGCGTAGATCTTCGAAAGATCGCCGCCCCATTCGCCGTTGTAGAGGTCCAGCAGGCGCTGGGCCGGGACCTTGCCGGTGGCGACGATTTCGGCCAGCGGTTCCAGATAGCCGGTCTCGTTGTCGCCGCCTGCGTTGAGACGGCCACGCGCGGCAAGGCCGGCGCGGGAGATGTTCAGCGCTTCGCCGGCGATGTCGCGCAGCGTGCCGCCACCGGGGAGCGGGGCGTCCAGCGCCAGCTTGGGTACTGCATTGCGCAGTTCCTCGCGGCCTTCCATGTCCCAGTCCTTGACCAGATCCCACGCCGCGTCGAGCGCGGTCTGATCGTAGAGCAGGCCCACCCAGAACGCGGGCAGGGCGCAGATGCGGCCCCACGGACCGCCATCGGCGCCGCGCATTTCCAGGAAGGACTTCAGGCGCACTTCGGGGAAGGCGGTGGAAAGGTGGTCC
>FTBS01000461.1_pt1 | contig 18830 bp, 12 predicted proteins | sample 1639441 | NCBI WGS metagenome assembly FTBS01 (sample SAMEA3914864, study PRJEB12502) | metagenome | biome: forest; material: soil | place: USA | collected 2012-03-12 | depth 0.3 m
ATGTTTATCTGGGCCGCCCCGGCATGGCGGTGTTCGATCTGCTCGATATCCAGCAGGTGGACCGGCTGCGCGGCCCGCAGGGCACGCTGTTCGGCAAGAACACCACTGCCGGCGCCATCAACATCACCACCGAGCTGCCGCAGTTCGACTGGGGCGGCCGCGCTGCCGTCACTTACGGGCGCTTCAACTACCAGCAGTATCAGGGCACCGTCACCGGCCCGATCAGCGACGATCTGGCCTTCCGCCTGACCGGGTACGACACCACGCGCGATGGCATCGTCACCGACATCACCAACGGCAAGAAGGTCAGCGATCTTGGCCGCCGTGGTGCGCGTCTTCAACTGCTCTACAAGCCGTCCAGCGATCTCAGCATCCGCCTGATCGGCGAATATGCGCGCGAACAGCAAAGCTCCGGCGCGGTTACCGTGATCCCCAGCTGGGGGCTTACCCCCGCCGCGATCCAGACCAAGCTGACCGCCACCGGCGCGACGCTGGCCGTCGATCCCGATGGCCTGACCACGGCCGCAGGCGGCCCCTACAGCACCGGTACGCGCCAGGGTGCCGGCTCCGCCGAAGTGAACTGGAATTTCGGCAGCGGCTTCACGCTGACCTCGCTGACGGCCTACCGCTATTGGCAGTACGATTCCGCGTCGGACACCGAAGGCAGCAGCGCCGATGTCATGTACGGCGGCTATCACATCAAGGACAACCAGTTCACGCAGGAAGTACGCCTTGCTTTCCCGCGCATGGGTAACTTCGATGCGGTCGCCGGTGTCTACTACTTCCACCAGAAGGTCGATACGACGCAGTACGTCTCCTACGGCGATCAGGCGGCAGCCTGGCTGGCCGGCATGCCGACGGCGACGATCAAGGCCTATGCGCCCTATTCGGCGGCACTGGCGACTTTGCTGGCCTACAACGGCACTCGCTGGGACACCAAGGCCGCGCCGGAAACCAACAGCATCGCCGGCTTCGGGCAGGTCAACTGGCACGTCACCCCGCAGTGGAACATCACCGGCGGCTTGCGCGTGACGTATGAGACCAAGCAGGAAGACGTGACGCGCCCGGTTCCGGTCAGCAACGATACCGGCCTGCCGGTTGCCGCGCTGGCATCGCAGGCGGCAGGGCCGATCCATGCGCGCATCTCCAACACCGCGCCTTCTTTCCTGATCAGCACCGACTATCGCTTCAACCCAGAAGTCATGGTCTATGGCTTGGTCTCGCGCGGACAGAAGGCTGGCGGCCTTAACACCACGCTGCCGCCCACGGGCCTTGGTGCGGATGCGCTGAAGGTCGATCCGGAAACGGCCACCAACTACGAAGTGGGCGTCAAGGGCGATTTCCTGAACCATGCGCTGACCGTGAACCTGGACGTGTTCCGCACCGACATCCGCAACTATCAGGCGAACGTGCTGATGGAAGTGGGTGGGCAGGTCGTCCAGTTGCTGACCAATGCCGGCAGCGCGCGTACGCAGGGCGCCGAGGCGGAAGCGACGGTGCAGCCGTTCAAGGGCCTGACGCTGCATGGCTATGTCGCCTACAACGACGCCAAGTACCGCGAATATACCGAAGGCCCCTGCGCCGTGGAGAAGACCGGACAGGCCACCTGCGACCTTTCGGGCCGCCCGATCGCCGGCGCCCCGCGCTGGACCACCGGGATCAACGGATCTTACGAGCATGAGTTGAGCGACACCGTTACCGGTTATGCCAGTGCCGAATACTCCTACCGTTCCACCTACTACGGTTCGCTGGACGATTCGGAACTGACCAAGACCGGCGGCTACGGCCTGCTGAACTTGCGTGCCGGCCTGCGCTTCGGCGATCGTTGGGACTTCTCCGTCTGGGGGCGCAACGTCACCGACAAGAAGTACGCCACCAACTACTTCAACTACGGCTCGGTCCTGCCGGGCACTTACGTCGCCTTCTTCGGCGATCCGGCGACTTACGGCGCGACGCTGCGCCTGCAGTTCTGATCCTTCTTTCCAGACATAACGGAGCCAGCATCATGAAAACGCTTTCCCGCCTGCTCGTCGCCTGCACGTGCCTGACCGGCGTGGCGCTTGCCGCCCCCGCCGCCTTCGCCGCCGATAAGGCTGCTGACCAGAGCTTCACCATCGCGGTGATCCCGGACACGCAGAACTACGTCGATTACACCCACCAGACGGCGGAAGGCTTTGCCTTCGACGCGCGCCAGATGTTCCTGGACCAGATGGCCTTCGTGGCTGCCAACGTCCAGAGCGCGGGCGGCAACATCGCCTTCGTCGACGGGCTGGGTGACAACTGGCAGCATCAGTCGATGCTGATCGACCCGGCGCATGAAGCACGCGGCTTCAAGCGCGTGGCCAACCCGATCATGGATGGTCACTTCGCACCCACCGAAAAGGTGCACACAGTGGAAATGCCCGTCGTCAGCCAGGGCTGGGACCAGCTGATCGGCAAGGTGCCGTTCTCGGTGGTGCCGGGCAATCACGACTACGACGCGATGTGGACCGATTCCAATCATCCGGCCGCTGCTCAGTTCAAGGACATGTCCAGCATCGGCATGCTCCATTCGGGCGGCCTGTCCAACTGGAAGAAGGTGTTCTCCGACCAGTCGAAGTACTTCAAGGGCCAGTCCTGGTACGTCGCAAGCCATGATGACGGTGCAGACAGCGCGCAGATCTTCACGGCGGGCGGCTACCGCTTCCTGCACATCGGCCTGCAGTTCGATGCGCCCAATTCCTCGCTGAAGTGGGCGGCCGAAGTCATCAAGCGCTATCCCGGCATGCCGACCATCGTGTCGATGCACGACTTCCTCGACACTGCCGGCAACCGCCTGCCGAACCCGATCATCGATAACGCGGCGGTCGATCCGGAAGACAACAGCCCGCAGATGATCTGGGACAAGTTCATCAGCCAGAACGACCAGATCTTCATGGTCCTCTGCGGCCACGAACATGCGCAGGCGTTCCGCACCGATGCCAACAAGGCCGGCCATCCGGTCTATCAGGTGCTGGCTGACTATCAGGACCGCGCGCAGACTGCCAAGGACGCCGGCGCCAAGATGGAGCCCGGCATGGGCATCGGCGACGGCTGGCTGCGCCTGATGACTTTCGACATGGGTGCCAAGGTGCCGCAGGTGAAGGTCCGCACCTACTCGACCCACTACAAGCTCAACAGCGTGGACGCGCCGGACTATGCCAAGTGGTACAAGGCCGAGGAAAAGGCCAAGCTGACCGACGCCGAATACATGCAGGCGGACGATTTCACGATCGACCTGACCGACTTCCGTGCGCGCTTCGGCAAGCCGAAGGTCGCGGCGAAGTAAGCATTCCTGCAGGGGGCAGGGTACAAAGCGGGCGCGCTCGAAAGGGCGCGCCCGTGGCGTTTACGGGATCTTTGAGTCTGTTCGGAAATGCACGCAAGGGCATTTTTGGTGGTCCCGGCCCACTCCCCCACCCGACCACCCAACGGTAGTATCCTGCGGGTGGTCGGGTGGGGGAGTGGGCCGGTGCCGTGAAATTCGCCTTCAGCGAATTTTCAAACAGACTCTCAGAACGAGCGGCGCAGCGAAATGCCGGCCGAAGTCGTATTGCCCGCCAGTGCATTGAAGCTGCGGGTGGCATAGAGGTCCAGCCCCAGCTTGTCGGTGATCCGCATGTTGGCGGTGGCGCCGATTTCCCACCAGCCGTCCTCGATATGCCGGGCGGGCATGATGCCGGTCATCGCCGCTTCTATGGCTTCCTCCCGGCTGCGCACGAGCGGTTCCGAAACCGCATTGCTGGTCCAGGCGCGGGCGATGGAGAGGCCGACGTACTGCTTGCCCTCGCTGCCGAAGGCGTGATCGATCCGCAGCGTGGCGGCCGAACTCCACGTTGGTTCCTCGGTCTCCAGGTCGATGACCTCGGACTCCTCGGGCGCGGGGTGAAGCAGGCGGCCGTGCGCGTAGGATACGGTCATCGTCGGCGTCGCGAAGAGGCCGCTACCCAGCGCGAAGACACGCCCGAAATCACCGCCGACCGAATAGTAGGGGCTGCCCTTGGCGCCGGTGCTGTTGCGCTTGCCGGCATCGGTGCTGATGCGCCCATAGTCCTGCCAGCCATAGCTGGCCCAACCGTCCACCACCCAGTTGTCGAAATTGCCGCCCGCGCCGATGGTGCCCACCAGATAATCGGACGGCAGCGCGGTATCGGCCTGCATCAGCGTGCCGTGGTAGCGCATCAGTGAACCGCGCACGTAACCGCGCCCGATCTGGCGAGTCAGCGCCAGCGATTGCCATGAACCGTTGGGGCCATCGTCGCGGTTGCTGATACCGGCCGCTGCCGCAAGGCTCCACGGTGTTGGCGTGTCGGTCGTGGGCTTCGGCGCCGCTGATGCAGCGTCTTGGGAACTGGTGGCGTCCTGCGCCGTATCGCCAGCCGTCGCCGTTATCACGGGAGCCATGCCGGTGGCCTGCAGAGAAGTTTCCTGCGCAGACGCGATGGCCGGCGCCGAAACCGCGAATGCTGCCGCCATGCCCGCCAGCAGCGGGCGCGTACCGATCGTCAAGTGCATCAGGCTACAGCCTTGAGGCTCTGATCGAAGGCGGCTGGAACGGCAAGGCGCACGATGAAGCCGTCACGCGTGTGGGCAAAGCTGACGTCCCCGCCATGCGCGCGCGCGATCGAACGGCAGACGGCAAGGCCGAGGCCGGAGCCTTTCTGTCCGGATTTGCGCGCAGAATCGGTGCGATAGAACGGTTCGAAAGCGCGATCGTATTCTTCCTCGGGAATGCCGGGGCCGGTATCGACGATCTCCGCCACTGCCTCGCCCTCGTTCAGGCTGACGCGCACCTTGGCGCATTCGCCGTACTTGATGGCGTTTTCCAGCAAGTTGTCGAGCAGGCGGCGGATGCCCACCGGGTCGACGTCCACCGGGATATGCGTGTTGCGCTCTATCGTGACGTCGCCGCCCACCAGTCGCGCATCGGCCACGCTGCTGGCGATAAGTTCGGCAAAGTCGGTACGCTGGCGTGCGCCGGGGGTGGACGCGTCGCGGATGAAGCCGATGACCTGGCTGATCATCGCCTCCATTTCGGTCACTTCCTTCAGCAGACCGTCGCGCTGCTCGTCGGGCACGTCCTCGATGCGGAAGCGCAAGCGGGTCAGCGGCGTGCGCAAGTCATGGCTGATCGCGCCGACCATGGCGGTGCGATCGTCCACGAAGGCACGCAGGCGGTTGCGCATCTGGTTGAAGGCGTTGGCGGCGCGGCCGATCTCCGCCGGGCCGGACAGCGGCAGGATCGTTGCCGAGGGATCGCGGCCAAGCTGTTCCGCCGCTTGCGCGAATTCGCGCAGCGGCAGGACGATGCGGCGCGCGAACAGCCATGCGAAGGGGCTGATGATCGCAAGGCTCAGCGCGAACCACAGCATCACCCGCTTCTGCCACGCATTGGGGAAGGGCTCCGCACGCGGGGCGACGGCGATCCATTGCCCGTCCGGCTGGCGCAGTGCGGCCACGAAGTCGCCTTCGATGAACGGTGGTGAGGTGAGCGCGAAAATGTTGCCGGTGGCGTGGCGGAAGGGAATCGGTTGCGGCGTTCCGGGCACGGCCGGAAGCGGTTGCGCGGTCGCTGCATCGGCGGATTTTGCCGGCGTGGCCACTTCATGCGGCGTCGCGGTTGCAAGCGGAACGGGGGCAGAGGATGCCAGCACCTGAACCGGCGTTGCGTGCACGGCCGGTGCGGATACGCTGGGCGTGGGGGCCGGCGTCGATGTGGCCTGCGGCGGCAGCGAGACGCGCGGCAGATCGTTCATGGCCGGGAATTGCGGAACCTGGCCGTTGGGGCGGGCGAAACCGCCGCCCTCGAACCCGCCGCGGTCGCCGAATCCACCATTGCCGAAGCCGCCGGGCCTCAGGCCCTCACCGACATTGCCGGGCTGTCCGGTGGCCTGTCCGGCGCCAGTTCCGTTGCCGGGCGTGCTGCTACCGATCGCTCCGGTTCCCGGATTTCCGGGTTGGTTGCTAGACTGATTGCCGCCGCCTTGATTCGCACCGTTCGGGTTGCCGGCATTTGGGCTACCGCTATTTGGGTTTCCGGGCGTCTGCCCACCGGGATGGCCACCGGGTATGTGCCCGCCCGGCATACGGCTCCCAGGCATCTTGCCGCCCGGGACCTGACCGCCGGGCATCTGCCCGCCGGGACGGCCGCCAGGAAACTGGCCGCCGGGGAAGTGGCCACCGGGCATGCCGGAAGGACCGGGCATACCACCAGCGGGCGGGCCGCCGGGGATCGACTGGGCATCGGCCTTGCCGACCAGCATCGTCGAAAGTGCGGATGGTGCCGCCGGATTGTCGCGCACGGCCAGCGGCGAGCGTGAAGTGCTGGGCACTGCCACGCCGCCGACCGGAAGCTGCGTATAGAACGCCAGCACTACATCCTCACGCGCGCGGCCAAGGCGATGCGCCAGCGCTTCCCGAGAAGATTCGGAAACCAGCCAGCCTTGTCCGGTAACATCGGGCGGCCCGATCATCGTCTTGCGTTCAAGGCGTTCGGCTACGTCGGCGTCGCTTTCACTGCCGCTGAGGGCGTGAACGACATCCTCGATATTCCAGCGCGCGGTGGGGCTGGGCGGCAGCACGACGGTAAGCGCCAGCGTCACCAGCTGCGCGCCGATAAGTGCGCAGACAAGGATGGCGATCATCTGGATCGCCAGCGGCAGGCCGATTCGGTTGGTGAGGCGGGGCGGCATCATGGCAGCGCCCTTGCCACGATTCTGCGCCGAATTCGAGACGCGTGCGCGCGGCGCCAGCATGACGGAAAGCATGGCATGAAACATGAAATTTGCGGAGCGGGCTCGAAAGAGAGGGACACTGCTCTTCCGAACCCGCTCCGCGCCTCCACCGCGCGGCGCAAGGCCGATCGGCGGAGACGGTCACCCCGGGTCCTGTCCAGCATCCGTGTCCCCTGATCCGGGGCTGGAAGGGAATCTCTGATTCGCGTCCGACGATTATAGCGTATCGGGCGTGATCCGTCTTGATGAGCCGCGTAGCAGTCGCGTGTGACACTTCGCGGACCGTTGACCATCCATTCCCCATGCGATGGCAATGCTGAACCGGCGCTTATTGGGCCGGTCAGGAAAAATCCGGGACCATCGGCGGGCAGGGCGGGTGCGACTACGTGACCTGCGGCGCCGATGGCCCCGGCACCATCCGGCGCCTTGGCGGTGGCGTGACGGATGGCGTTGCCGGCCACCATGGGCACAGGGAATCGACATGCGGGCCTGGCGGGGGATGCCATGGGACCGCAGCCGCCTGTCGCCCATGGCAGAACCTGGCGAACTCGACTGTTCATGAAGGGCTAGGTCGCTTCCGGAGTTTGCTTCGCGATTTCACAGAGGTTGCGGCCGTGTTGCAACATATCGCAACACGGGGGGGCGGAACTGAAATGCGGGTGGAACACGGGGTTCCTATCGGGCTGCAATGATCCTAGAACATCCCGCGATGGACCTGCAGACCCGCATTCTCATCGTCGACGACGACGAGGGCATTCGTTCGCTGATCGGCGAATTCCTCGGCAAACACGGCTATGCGACTGAGACCGCCGCCGATCCCGATGCGATGCGCGCGCATCTGGCGCAGCATCATTTCGACCTGATCGTGCTGGACGTGATGATGCCGCGCGAGGACGGGCTGACCGCTTTGCGCCAGCTTGGCCCCGATGCGCCGCCAGTTATCATGCTGTCCGCCGTGGGTAGCGACGTGGACCGGATCGTCGGTCTTGAAATGGGCGCGGACGACTATCTGGCAAAGCCTTGCAACCCGCGCGAACTGCTCGCGCGCATTCGCACCGTTCTGCGCCGCCGCGCCGCCGCGGCGCCGCATGTCGCCGGGGCGCCCGCCCCGGTGGCGGCGATCGTTGAGCATGCGCCTTACGAAGGCGAAGTGCAGTCTGGTGAAGTGCTGCGCTTCGCCGGCTGGCGCATGGATCTTGGCCTGCGTCTGTTGTTCGATCCGCAGAACCGGCTCATTTCGTTGTCGGACGGTGAATTCCGCCTGCTGCGTGCTTTCGCTGAGCATCCGCGCCGCGTGCTGACGCGGGACCAGCTTCTGGACTGGTCGCGCGGAGAAGATAGCGAGCTTTACGATCGTGCGATCGACGTGCAGCTCTCCCGCCTGCGTCGCAAGCTGTCCGATGGAGACGGCGGCGGCGATATCATTCGCACCGTGCGTAACGAAGGCTATCTCTTCGTGCCGTCCGTATCGGCCTGATACGCACCGCGATCTTCTGAAACATTCGGCTACACCGCTGAAATCGAGCTGAAATCCCGCCGCAAACGCGGGCTTCCAGTGCTGCTTCCTGCAAACCCGCGTTCGGCATCCATGTCGGTCGGCGCGGTTTGGGCAAGAGGGAGTTAGCGGTGGGGAATCAGCACGAACCCGAAGACCATGATTGTGGCCTGAGCCATGACATCGGCGTGATTACCGAACGGTTGATGGGCCGCCGCAAGGCGCTGGCCTTTCTTGCGAGCGCCGGAACGGCAGTGACGGTGGCGGCATGCGGAGGCGACGATTCGTCTTCCGGATCGACCAGCACGACCACTTCGTCGTCCGGCAGCAGCACCGGCTCCACATCGAGCACGTCCAGCTCCACCACGTCGTCCTCTACATCGAGCACCAGCTCCACCTCGGGCGGATCGTCGAGCGCGAGCTGCATCGCCGATCCCACTGAGACGAACGGCCCCTATCCAGCAGACGGAACCAATAGCGCCAGCGGATCGACATCCAACGTGCTGACCGTCAGCGGCATCGTCCGTTCCGATATCCGGTCCAGCTTCATCAATTCCACCACCACGGCCACCGGCGTTCCGCTGGAAATCACGCTGCAACTGGTGGATGTGAACAACGCTTGCGCGGCCATCTCGGGCGCGGCGATCTACGTCTGGCACTGCGACGCCTATGGCCGCTATTCGCTCTATTCCAGCGGTGTGACCACCGAGAGTTATCTGCGCGGCGTGCAGGTCACCGATAGCGAGGGCAAGGTCACTTTCACGACCATCTATCCCGCCTGCTATTCGGGTCGCTGGCCGCACATCCATTTCGAGATATTCCTGAACGGCCTGACTTCGGCCAGCACAGGCCGGACCGCCAGCCTGATCTCGCAGCTGGCGATGCCGGCGGCGACCAATACCGCCGTGTTCACCGGCGACAGCCGCTACACGGCCAGCATCGCGAACTACAACGCGATCACACTCTCGTCCGACAATGTGTTCGGCGACAACACATCCGCGCAGATCGCGCAGATGACGCCCAGCCTGACCGGCACGGTCACCGCTGGCTACACCGGCTCTGCCCTGATCGGCATCGCCGTCTGACACGGGGGCCGATGGCCCCCGTTTTACTACTGCCCATCGTTCTACTCGCCCCCGTTTTCCTTCCTGAAAGAGTGCGATAACTCATGAAATCTCTGCATTCGTCGACCAGCGTCGGTGCGCTGGCCCTGGTGCTGGCTGCCAGCCCCGTTTTTGCCGCGACTACCGTGTCCACCGCCACCACGACGCCGCTGGTCACATCGACCGCAGGCGACACCACGGTGACGAGCGCTGGCACCATCACCCTGTCCAGCGGGAAGGCGGTGACGGTCGACAGCAACAACGCAGTAGATGTGGAAGGCGGGATCGCAGTTGGCGGGGCCAATGACGCGGCTGGCGTCGTCGTCAATGCGGGCACCAATTCCACCGTCACGGTGGGTGAGGACGCAACGATCGCGGTCACCGAAAGCTACGTGCCTGCGGATACGGACAGCAACGGCATTGCCGATGGCGCCATCGCTTCTGCCAGCAATCGCTATGGCATCCACGTCCTTTCGGGCGCGGCGACCAGCGGTTCGATCAGCAATGCCGGCACGATCACGGTCGAGGGCCTGAATTCGGGCGGCATCGTTGTCGATTCCAGCTACACGGGCGACATCACCAATACCGGCACGATCAAGGTGATCGGCGACAACTCGGTGGGCGTGAAGACGCAGGCCGTGGACGGCGATGTGACGGTCAATGGCACGGTTACCGTGGTGGGCGCGGGCGCGCAGGGCCTCGTCGTGAACGGTGACGTTTCGGGTACGGTCACCATCCAGGGCACCGTTGCGCAGGCGGCATCCTATACCGATGATGACAGCGCAACGATGGTGTTGTCCCGTGCTGCGCTGCGCACCGGCAAGGCGGCGGTGGAGATCACCGGCAATGTCGCCGGCGGCATCTACATCGCCGCACCGCCGGTGGACGAGGATAGCTCCAACAACGACGAGGACGGCGACGGCGTCAAGGATTCGGAAGAAGGCACCGGCATCGTCACCGCCTATGGCAGTTCACCGGCTATCCAGGTTGGCGGCACCACGGATATCACCGTGGGCGGTGTTTCCAGCAATTCGGGCACCTATTCGCTGGCGATCGACGGCACGGTAACGTCGAACGCCTATTACTCGAACACCAATGCTTATGGCGTGGTGATCGGCGGGCAGGGCGGCAACGTGACGCTGACCGACGGCATCGGCGTGACCGGCACTCTGCGCGCCACGACATATGATACCGCCGCCTACGGCCTGGTCATCAATGCCGGCAGCACGGTCACCAGCCTCTACAACTCGGGCACGATCTCGGCCGTGATCTCGTCCCCAGGCGAAGGGATTGCCACGGCGATTCAGGATCTGTCCGGCACGCTGACCACGCTGACCAACACCGGTTACATCACGGCTTCGGGTTCGAGCACGGATACGCTGACCGCCATTGACCTTTCGGCCAACACCACCGGCGTCACCATCACCCAGTACCTCAATTCGGACGACGTAAAGACCAGCGCCACGTACCTCACCACCAACAAGGTCGATACCGATCCCACCGTCTATGCCAGCATCACCGGCAATATCCTGCTGGGATCAGGCAACGATACGGTGAGCGCGTCGACCGGCAAGATCACCGGCAACATCCTGTTTGGGGCCGGTGACGATACGCTCGCGCTGTCGGGCAACACGGTCTACACCGGCGATGTCTACTTCGGCACCGGCCTGGGCACTGCGTCGCTGACCGATACTTCGACCTTCACCGGCACGATGGACTTCGCGGGCGAGGCGGGCACGCTGACGCTGTCTGGTTCCTCGGCCTATACCGGCAGCTTCACCAATGCGGACAACCTTTCGGTTACCGTGAACAGCGGCGCGAAGCTGACTGCGTCGAAGGCGGAAACCATCGATTTCGGCTCGCTCACCGTGAAGTCGGGCGGTTCGCTGGGCGTCTATGTCGATACCTCGGCAGGCACCAGTTCGCTGTTCAATGTGGCGAGCGCCACGCTGGAATCGGGTGCCAAGATCACTGCCAGCGTCACCGCGCTGGGCGATGCGGAAGGCACTTATACGGTGCTGACCGCCAGCAGCCTGAACGTCGAAGGCACGTTGGATTCCAGCGATACCGATCTGCCGTTCATCTACAACGGCGATGTCACCACCGATGCCAACAACATCTACCTGACGATCGCCCGCAAGACGACGGCAGAGCTGGGCCTAACTCGCAGCCAGGCATCGGCGTGGGATGCGATCTACGCCACCGCGCAAAACGATACGTCGCTGACCGAAAGCCTGTTGCAGGTGACCGATTCGGCCACGCTGAAGTCGCAAGTTTCGGGCTTGCTGCCCGATCACGCGGGCGGCGTCTTCGATGCGGTGACTACGGCCGACCGACTGGCCACGCGCCACTTGTCGGACGAGACGACGATGTTCGACATTTCGGATGTCGGCGGCTGGTTCGAACCGGTCTACTGGCGCACCAGCAAGGATGCGGGCAGCACCGCCAGCTACAAGACCAGCGGCTGGGGCCTTTCCGCCGGGTTCGAGCGGCGCACGGATCTGGGCTATTTCGGTGTTTCCTATGCCTGGCTTCAGGGCAACGTGACCGACAACGGCGGCACCGGAAAGCTGGACGTTGGGCAGCATGACTTCGGCGCGTTCTGGCGCACCGCAAAGGGGCCGTTCATGGCTTGGGCGCGCCTTGGCGCATCGCGCATCTCGGTCGATTCGAAGCGCACCTTCACTGGTACGATCGACGATTCGGACTTCACCTACACCGCCAGCGGCAAGTGGGATGGATGGCTGCTTTCGGGCCTTGCCGGCGCATCGTACAAGTACCAGGCATCGCGTCGCTTCAGCCTGAAGCCGAAGATCGAGCTGGAACAGTATTGGCTGAAGGAAAACGGTTACAGCGAAACCGGCACCAGCGAAGCGATCGCGCTGACCGTCGCGGATCGTACCAGCAAGGAAACGACCGTTACGCCAACGCTGACGGCCGCCTACTCGCTGGGCCCGATCTCGCCCGATTGGCGCCCGTTGACCTTCCAGCTGGAAGCCGGTCGCCGCGAAGTGATCTCGGGCCAGTTGGGTAGCACGACCGCGTACTTTAACGGCGGCGATACCTACGATGCCGGTTCCAGCTTCACGATCACGCCGGAAAGCCTGAAGGGCGCGTGGATCGGCGAAGTCTCGATGCTGGCAGGTGGGTACGACTTCACCTGGAAGATCTCTGCCCGGGCCGAACAGACCACCTGGTCCACCGACCTGTCGGCCCGCGCCTCGCTCAGCGTCGCGTTCTGACGGTTCGGAAGCAGGCCTGATTTGATGAAGGCGTGGACGGACTTCGGTCCGGCCACGCCTTTTCGTTACGCGCCGCGAATGTCGCCCAGCTTGCGTTCCCAGGCCAGGGCGTGTTCGACGATGGTGGGCAGGTCCGCATATTTCGGCACCCACGGCAGCGTCGCCTTGATCCGGCTGTTGTCGGAGATCAGCGCATCGGGATCGCCCGCGCGGCGCCCTTCCAGGCGGCGCTCGATCGTCCGGTTGGTGGCGCGGTCCACTGCGTCGAGCACGTCCAGCACCGAGAAGCCCTGGCCATAGCCGCAGTTCATCGTCAGCGAACGGGCCGGCTCGGCAATCAATGCCTCCAGCGCCAGCACATGCGCGGCGGCAAGATCCGACACGTGGATGTAATCGCGCACGCCGGTGCCGTCCGGCGTGTCGAAATCGGTGCCGAACACGCCGACATGGCCGCGTTTGCCCAGCGCCGCCTCCACCGCGACCTTGATCAGGTGCGTGGCGCCTGCCGTCGATTGGCCGGTGCGCGCCTGCGGATCGGCGCCTGCCACGTTGAAGTAACGCAGCGCGCAGAAGTTCAGCGGATGGGCCTTGGCCACGTCACCCAGCATGATCTCCGTCATCAGCTTGGACATGCCGTAGGGATTGATCGGTAGCTTGGGGCTGTCCTCGGTCACCGGGGAAATCTCGGGAATGCCGTAAGTCGCCGCGGTGGAGCTGAAGATGAAGTGAGGCACTCCTGCGGTGACCGTCGCTTCGATCAGGGCGCGGCTCTTCACGGTGTTGTTGTGATAATATTTGAGCGGGTTCTCCACCGATTCCGGCACCACCACCGATCCGGCGAAATGCATCACTGCGCGCGTGCCCTGTTCGGCGAAGATGCGCGCGAGCAGGGCGCCATCCTCGATATCGCCCTCGTAAAGCGGCACCCCATCGGGGATCGCGAAGCGGAAGCCGGTGGTCAGGTTGTCGATCACCGCGACGGGCCAGCCGGCATCCTTCAGCGCGAGAACCGCGTGGCTGCCGATATAGCCGGCGCCGCCGGTGACGAGGACGGGAAGCTTGGTGGTCATGAGTCTCCGCTCGGTCAGGCCGGGTCTGGCGCCCGGTCGTCAGGGGAATTGCGATATGGGCCTTGCTGCACCGCGTCAAACGCTTCCGCCGCCACAAAAAGGCAACCGATCGCAAGCATTTGCCGCTAGCACGAATTGTTACAAAGCTAAGCCTTGTCGCACCATGGTGCCTGACGCAAAGGCTGTCACGCCCATGATGGGACCAGAGCGGAGATATCGAGTTTGCCCCAGGATCCGACGATGACGCCGACGCCCCTTCTTGGCCCTCTTTCCGGCGCGGTTCTCGTCACCGGTGCGGCGGGCTTTATCGGTGCGGCCGTGGCGGAGGCGCTGATGGCGCGCGGTACGCCGGTGATCGGCATCGATAGCATGAACGATTACTACCCCGTCACGCTCAAGCAGGCGCGGCTGGATCGGCTCATGGCGGGCCATGGCAATCTGTTCGCGTTCCATCAGACTGACTTCTCGGACATGGCGGCGCTGACGGCGGTATTGGAACCGCATCGGTTCGACGCGATCGTCCATCTCGGCGCACAGCCCGGCGTGCGCTACTCGCTGGAAAACCCGCAGGCCTATGTCGCCTCGAACCTGGCCGGCCATGTGAACATGCTGGAGATCGCCCGCGCGCGGCAGGTGGCACACATGGTCTACGCCAGTTCCAGTTCGGTCTACGGCGGTAATGAAAAGATGCCGTTCGCGGTGGAGGATCGGGTCGATCACCCCGTCTCGCTCTATGCCGCCACCAAGAAGGCGGACGAACTGATGAGCGAGACCTACGCCCATCTGTTCCGCATTCCGCTGACCGGGCTGCGCTTCTTCACCGTCTATGGCCCCTGGGGCCGCCCGGACATGGCGCTTTGGAAATTTACGGAGCGGATGCTCTCTGGCCGACCGATCGAGGTTTACAACAACGGCGATATGTACCGGGACTTCACGTATATCGACGATATCGTCGGCGGCGTGCTGGCCTGCCTGGACCGGCCCCCGGCGGACGATGGGCAGACAAAGGCGGGCGGCAGCGTGAAGCCTCATGCCCTCTACAACATCGGCAACAACCGCAGCGAACGCCTGCTGCGCATGATCGAAGTGTTGGAAGAGGCGTGCGGCGTGAAGGCGGAACTGAACCTGATGCCGATGCAGCCGGGGGACGTTCCGGCGACTTATGCGGACATCACGGCGCTCACCCGCGATACCGGCTATGCGCCCAGCACGCCCATCGAAGTGGGCGTGCCGCGTTTCGTGGAATGGTATCGCGCCTACCACGGGTGAGGGAGCGCGCCGGTGCCGCTCCGGCCCTTTAACTGTTGGTGCTGATCACCGCGAAGACGTTGAAGATCGGCGCCATCTTCAGGAAGTCCTGCCACAGGCCCCGGATCCGCGAATAGCCGACCATAACGACATCCCCGTCCATGATGATCGGATCGGGGCTGACGCCGGTGCGGATATCCTTCAGGTTGAACCGTGCGGCCATGCGTTTGCCGTCGATCGTACGGAAAATCACGATCTCATCCAGCTTGGCGGTCACCGAAGGGCTCTGCGCGCGGGCCAGTGCGCCCAGCAGCGTGGTGTTGGAGGTCAGCTCATAGACCCCCGGCATCTTCACCTCACCCTCGACAGAGACGTAGCGCGGTGCCGCCACGTCCACCGAAACCGCCACTTGTGGATCGCGCAGATACTTGCGGCCCAGGATGTCGGAAACCTGCCGCGTCGCATCGGCCGCACTCAGGCCGCCGACCTTGATCTGTCCGGCCATGGGAAGCTGGATGAAGCCCGCCTCGTCCACCAAGGCCTTCTCAACGGACAGATCGGGTTCGCCAAATACGCGGACCTGAAGAATGTCGTGCGGTACGATCGTGTAGACGCTGGGTGCCGGAATGGTGGCGGGCACCATCTGATAAGCCGCATCGCCCTTGGGCAAGTTCGGATTGTGCGTTGTCGAAGTACAACCGGCCAGCGAGATGCCGGCCAGCAGGGTAGTTCCAGTCATCAGGCGTTTAAGCGCATGCGCCGTGTTCGATCCGTGCACCGTCAAGTGTCTCCGTGGCCTGAAAGATTTGATATCATCGGGTAATCGGGCGTTAGGGGTGAGGCAAGACGCCGGAATTCGGTTCCAAGTTCGCCAATCTCGCTTGATCTCATTTGAATGCCGCGTTCCATAAGAAATGGCCCGACTTGTTCGAACGGCTAACAATTTTTAATGGCGTTGCCTCGCCGCGAAGCGCCGGCTGGCGACGTATGCATCGCCTTCGTCCAGGGCTTGAGCATTATAATCCAAGCACATACGTACAAACCCCTCGTCATCCCTGCCTTCGTGGCGGGGATGGACAGCACTGCCGCAGGAGCGCCGGATGGTCGGTGGAGACGACGCGCTTGCGGGTTATCGCTCGGTCCACAGCGTCCCGTTTCGGGCCGCCGGAAGGCTATTGCGCCAGGCGGCGCAGGAATTGCGACGAGAAGCGCCAAGTTTCGGTAACCCCGCCTTGCGCTCTTGGGGGTTCCCGCTAACCATCAGAAAAATACAGATATAGGACCGGCCTGCCTTGAGCGGGCCGATATCCATCCAATCGGGCTCTAGTCTTCAACTGTTCGAGCAAGTCTTCGACCGTTCAAGGAGGGCGCATGAACTCGAAGGGATGTGCTTATTGCCGTTGCTGTTTCAGGTGCGATTCAACGCGCCTTCCCAAGGTCGCTTCTTTTGAACGGGTTGCAGTATATTGAAAGGTGATGTTCTGTCCCGCTCGCGCGCTACAGGCAGAAGACGATCTGCGACGATCGCCCTTCCGCGTGGACGCACCGTGATCGTGGCCGTGTTGCTGCTGATTGCGCTGCTGTTTGGCGGTGGCGGCTCCGGGGCGGGCATCGCCAATATGGTGGTGCAACTGGCTGGGCTGGCGGCGCTTGCGGCCAATCGCGACGCGGTTCTGGGCTTTTTCGCCAAAGCACCGCGGTTGGTGGCCGCGCTTGTGGGCGCGTCGCTCCTGCTGCCGCTGTTGCAACTGGTGCCGTTGCCGCCCGCGCTATGGCAGGCCTTGCCCGGACGGGATCTGGTGACCCAGTCCTATGACCTGATCGGCGTGAAGGGCGCGTGGCATCCCTTTTCACTCAGCGTTTCGCGCACCGCGATCGCCTTTTTCTCGCTATTGGCCCCACTGGCGATCCTGACTCTCGCGTGGGATCTGGTTGAGGACCAGAAGCGCAGCCTGTTGCTGGCGGTCGCGGCGGCGGGCGTCATCGTGGTGGTGTTGGGCGCGCAGCAACTTGCAACCGGCAACCGCCTTCTCGTGTTCTATGGCGAGGTGGTGGGATCCGGGGATTTGCAGGGCACTTTTTCCAATCGCAACAGCGGCGCACTGATGCTGGACATCGCATTGGTTGCACTCGTCGCCGCTGTTCCCTGGCGCCGCGCGGCGCCGGCGTGGAAGCTTGGGGCCGCCGCAGTGGCGCTTCTGCTCATCGTCGGTGTGGCGCTGACCGGGTCGCGTTCGGGCATGCTGCTGCTGATTGTGCCGGGAATGCTGGCTGCGTCGATCTGGTGGAGAGCACATGATTTGGGCCGGGGTCGCACCAGGGCTGCATTTGTATTGCTGGGTTTCCTCCTCGCCATCATTGCGGGAGGCGCGGTGTTGAGCGGCAATCATCGGCTGTCGCAGAGCCTTGCGCGCTTCGATTCGGTGGAGGGCGAACAGCGCCCGATCATCTGGAAAGACACGATCGAGGCCACGCGGCGCTATTGGCCGCTGGGCAGCGGTATCGGCTCGTTCGATGAGGTGTTCCAGGTGGACGAAGCGCTGGAGAACCTGAGCTATGGCCGCGCCGGCCGCGCGCATAACGATTTTCTGGAGAGCGCGCTTGAATCCGGGGTCGTTGGCATTGCCCTTGTCGCAGGCTGGGCAGTCGCACTTGCGGGCCTGGGCTATCGCGCCTTTCGGTTGGACGGCTCCCAATCCGGCCCCGCGCTCGCGGCAGTGGGCACCTTCGCTCTGATTACATTTCAGTCACTCACGGACTATCCTTTGCGGAGCCAGACCTTGCTGTGCATTGCAGCATTGATGTTGGCCCTGCTGTTGGGACCGGGACAAGGACGCAACACGGCTCAAAAAGGGTGCGGGTCGCATCGCCCTGAAATCTGAATCTGAAAGCTGCACGGGCAGGTATTTCGGGACGCTGCTAGCGGACGACCTCCTGACGCAAACCAAGGCTGCGGCCCGGTCACGGATCGGGCTGGACAACATGGCAGGATGAAACGTTGAACGACGCATATTTCGAACAGGACGGCGTGGACGGATATTCCACCGTAGAGGATTCGGGGCCGGATCTTACCGCCATGGTCAGGGCCGTGTTGGGCGCAGTGCGCCGCAACTGGGCATTGATCGCGGGAACCATTGCCGGCGTCGTCGTGCTCGGCGTCGCCGCAACCCTGCTGGTCGCGCCCCGGTATCGCGCCCAGGTGCGCGTGCTGATCGAGGACAAGGCCGACCAGATCATCGAGGGGTCCGATCTCCAGAAGGTCAACAACGTCCAGGATACCGACCGCTTCCTGCAAACGCAGGTCGGCATCATCCAAAGCCGCTCCTTGGCGCAGAGCGTGGTCGAAAGCGGAAAGCTGGACCGCGATGCTGCCTTTTTCGATGCCATGGGCAAAGACATTCCCGACGCGGATTCGCTCTCCGAATTCGGCGGCAGGAAGACGCTGGAACAGGCACGCAAGGATGCCGCGATCGAAGCGCTGATGGACAACGTCACGGTCGATCTGCCGCCGGACAGCCGCATCGTTTCGATCAGCGTCAGCAGCCACAGCCCGACTTATTCGGCCAAGCTGGCCGAGCTTTATGGCGAACGGTACATCGATCGCAACCTCGACCAGAAGTACAACAGCTCCTCCTACGCCCGCCGTTTCCTGGCCGATCAGCTGGACGAGGCGCGTGACAAGGTTACCCAGTCGGAGCGGGACCTGAACCAGTACGCCCGCGCCGCCGGTCTGATTCGCGTGACCAGCCAGGGTGAAAGCGGCAACGAGGAATCGGTGTTGTCTGTCACCAACACCACCTTGGTCCAACTGACCGACGCCACTTCCAAGGCGACGGCAGAGCGTATCGCTGCCGAAGACCGCTGGCGCACGCTGGCGAACGTGGCGCCGCTGTCGGTGCCGGAAGTGAACTCCAATCCGG
>FTBS01000189.1_pt1 | contig 18729 bp, 13 predicted proteins | sample 1639441 | NCBI WGS metagenome assembly FTBS01 (sample SAMEA3914864, study PRJEB12502) | metagenome | biome: forest; material: soil | place: USA | collected 2012-03-12 | depth 0.3 m
AAAAAATCTTTCCCCCACCCGTGCTCCGCCCGCCGTACCAATCTTTCCAACGCATCGATTTTGTCATTTCAATCTCAAATTCCGATTGATATCTATCACCCATGACCTTGGAACAGCTTCGCATCTTCATTGCAGTGGCCGAGCGAGAGCATGTCACGGCCGCCGCGCGGGCCCTGAACGTCACGCAGTCAGCCGCTTCTGCCGCCATTGCCGCGCTGGAGGAGCGCCATGCGGTCAAGCTGTTCGATCGGGTGGGCCGGGGCATCGTGCTGACAGAGGCGGGCCGGTTATTCCTGGCCGAAGCCCGCGGCGTGCTGGCGCGCGCGGCCGCCGCCGAAACCGTGCTGGAGGAATTGAGCGGGCTGCGGCGCGGTCGCCTACGGCTCGTCGCCAGCCAGACCACGGCGGCCTATTGGCTACCTCCGATCCTTGCCGAATTCCAGGCTCGCCACCCCGCTCTCACGGTGGAACTTGCCATCGGCAACACCGATCAGGCCGCCGCTCGCGTTCTCGAAGGGGAAGCCGATCTGGGCGTGGTGGAAGGACGGGTAGACGATGCCGCCCTTGCCCACTGGCCGGTCGGTGAGGATCGTCTGGTTCTGGTGAGCGCAGAACCTTTCGGTGACGCCGCGATTGATGCACGCTGGCTGAAGCGCGCACGCTGGATCATGCGCGAACCCGGTTCCGGCACGCGGTCCAGCCTGGACGCGCACTTGCGCGGCCTTGGCATCGATCCCGCCGCGCTGAAAGTGGCGCTTGTCCTGCCCTCCAACGAAAGCGTGCGAACCGCCGTGGAAGCGGGAGCCGGTGTCGCCGTGCTGTCCTCGCTAGTCGTCGCGCCCGCGCTGGCCGCTGGCACGCTGCATGCTGCACCGCTGGAATTCGGCCCACGCACGTTTCACGGCCTGCGCCACAAGGAACGCTATCGCAGCAAGGCGGCCGATGCGCTGTTGCAGGTGATCGCCGCCTGGCGTCCAACTTTGCGCCCCTCTTGCCCGCCCGCCGGTTCTTCGCCAACCGCCGCCGAATAAGGACCGCCTCATGATCGAGACTGAACGCCTGCTGCTGCGCCCTGCCGTGCTGGACGATTTCGAAGCGTCTGCCGCCATGTTCGCCGACCCCACGGTCACCACGCATATCGGCGGCACCCCGCTCGAGCGGGAAGTGGCATGGACACGATTTCTGCGCGATGCCGGGCACTGGAGCCTCTATGGCTTCGGCCTGTTCACCATCATCGAAAAAGCCTCTGGCGGCTATGTCGGCAAGATCGGCTTCGCCCATTTTCAGCGCGATCTGGCAAGGCAGGTCGGGAACGGCGTAGAGATGTCATGGACGCTGGCCAGCGGCTTTCATGGGTTCGGCTATGCCACCGAAGCCGGCCGCGCGGCGCAGGCGTGGTTCGATGCCCGCCACCCCATGCGTACAGCCTGCCTGATCGCGCCGGCCAATCACGCCTCGCTGAAACTGGCTTCCCGGCTTGGGTACGAGCCAATCGCGTCTCAGCAGGCAGAGGACGACGCAGCGCCAAATCCGAAATCGCTGGTGTTCATTCGCGACATTCGCCCGTCCTGACCAGCCACTCCGGGGAATTGCCGGTTGCCGCGCGCGCCGTAAGCGCCCACACGGGCCTGCGCGGCGGATCCGACAGTCATTCGAAAGCCGAACGCGCCCAGCGAGGAATATCATGACAGGTCAAGACGGTGCGGAAAACAAGGCGATCGATCGCATCCAGGTGAACCTGCTCGCCCGGTCGGAACGCCGTCTGCTCAACTGGATCTGCGCACGCATGCCGAACTGGGTGATGCCTGACATGCTGACCGCCGTGGGCATGATCGGCGCACTGATGGTCTTCGCCGGCTATGTTGCCAGCAATTTGGGTGACGGCTGGCTCTGGCTCTCCATCGCCGGCTATTTCGTGCAGTGGTTCGGGGATTCAACGGACGGCAGCCTGGCCCGCTTTCGCAAAACGGAGCGCCCGCGCTATGGCTATTTCCTGGACCATAGCTGCGATGGTCTGGCGACCACACTGGTCGTCGTAGGCATCGGCCTTAGCGCTTATGTCCTGCTGGATGTCGCGCTGATCGCTCTGGTGGGATACCTGCTGCTGTCGATCCACGCCTTCCTGGCAGTGCGCGTGCTGGGTGAGATGAAGCTATCCTACGCCTATGCCGGCCCGACGGAGCTGCGCTTCTTGCTGATCGGGTTGACGCTGGCGATGGTCGCGGCGGGATCGCAGCCGTCGCTGTTCGGCGTGCTGACGTGGTTCGATGTGTTCGTCGGCTCCATCGGGCTGTTGTTGATCGTGTTCTTCGTGATCCAAACCCTACACACCGCCCGCCGGCTGGCGGTAGACGAACCCGCCATCCGCATGCCGCGATAAGGAACCGCCATGGATGAAACCCGGATCGCCCTCGCCCGCGCCTGCCTTGCCGCCTCTCACGACGGCAGCGTGGCCTTTCCGGAAATCGTCGGCCGGCTGATCGCGGGCGGGTTCGAGGGCTATACGGTCGACTATCGCCGCGAGACGCAGACGTTCTACCTGCCGGACGGCGACAGCGTGGTGCTGGACATGCCGCAGGTGCCCGGCCCGGTGGCCGCTACCTTCGACGCCGCCGGCGTGGAAGCGGCGGTGCGCTGGGCGCAATCGGGCGATCCCAATTATCGTTTCGATGCATTCAGCACCCGCGTGAAAGCGGCGGGCTGTGCCGGCTACATCGTCTCGTTCCCCGGCCGCCGCGTGCTCTATTTCGGGCGTACGGCCGAGACGCATCTGGAACTTTTCCCGCAGTAAACCGGCCGATCCGGGACTGCTGCAAGATTTTTTCGGGCGCCATGTCACATCGGCGCGCGCCCAATCGTCATGACCGCATCGAACCCATGAAAGGACGATGCGATGACTCCCCGTGCCGATATCTACACCGTCTCCCCCGCGCTGTTCAAAGCCTGGTACGGCTTTTCCATGCAAGTGGGCGAATGCGGGCTTGAGAAGCCGCTGCTCGAACTGGTGAAGATCCGCGCCTCGCAGATCAACGGCTGCGCCAACTGCCTCAACATGCACACCGCCGAAGCGCGGCAGGCGGGCGAGACGGAGCAGCGCATCCACTTGCTGGCCGCCTGGCACGAAGCCCCGTGCTATACCGACCGCGAACGCGCCGCGCTGGCCTGGACCGAACACATGACCGAGGTTGCCACCAAGCGCGCGCCCGATGCAGTCTATGCCGCGCTCGACGCGCAGTTCGACAAGGAGGAACAGTTGAAGCTGACCCTGGCGATCACCGTCATCAACGGCTGGAACCGGCTGGCGGTTGGCTTCAACCTCTACGCACCGGAATTGGGCTGGAAGTGACGGACAGCGCCGCCGCCCTATTCGACGCGCAACGGCCTGGGCTGTTGCGCGTCGCCTACCGGATGCTCGGATCGATGGCCGATGCAGAGGATGTGCTGCAGGAGGCCTATCTGCGCTGGGCGGCGGCGGACCGGGCGGCGGTGGACGTGCCCGCCGCCTACTTGCGCCGCGTGGTCACGCGGCTGTGCCTCGATCACCTGAAATCCGCCCGCGTGCGGCGCGAAACCTATACCGGCCCCTGGCTGCCCGAACCGGTGGTGGAGGAAGAACCGGTGGAGGACGTGACCCTGCCGCTGCTGCTGGCGCTGGAGCGACTTTCCCCGCTGGAGCGCGCGGCGTTCCTGCTGCACGATGTTTTCGGTGAGAGCTTCGATGCCATCGCCCAGTCGATCGGCCGCGATCCGGCGGCTTGCCGCCAGTTGGCCAGCCGCGCCCGTGCCAATGTGAGGATGGAGCGGCCGCGCTACACCGTGGACCGCGCGCATGGCATGGCGATCGCCGATGCTTTCTTCCAGGCCTCTCGCGGGGAGGGGCTGGCCAATCTGGGCGCGCTGCTGGCGGCGGACGTGCGCTTCCATTCGGACGGCGGCGGCAAACGCCCCGCCGTTTCCCGCGTATTGGAAGGCGCGCTGGAAGTGCTGCGCGCCCACCAGGCGCTGGAACGGCTGCGCCGCGCGCCTTCTACGTTGGTCCGCTATGGCTTCGTCAACGGCTTGCCCGGCTTCGTCACACGCGAACCCGATGGCATCCTGCAGACTACCGCCCTGTTGATCGAAGACGGGCTGATCCGCGCCATCTACGTCACCCGCAACCCGGACAAGCTGCGCCATCTGGAGGATTCAGTGCATTGATGTTTGAAAATCCTCCGAAGGCGGATTTTCACAAAGCCCCCCTTTCACGCTTGGCCGTGCAAGCTGTTCGATTGGCCGACAAAGGAAACCTTGTGCTTGACCTCAATTTCTCAACTTAATAGGTTGAGTTTATCCCGCAGGACATCGGTGACCGACCGATTCCAGCATTTCCAGGGGTTTCGGTCCGCGGCTTTTGACAGGGATGCAGCTTGCTCCGCGATACCAACGGCTAAAGCGCGCGATGCTCGGGCGACCACGCCAAGCGTCGTGTTCCCCTCTCTAAACGATGAGGTGATACGATGCCGAAGATCCACATTCCCATTTCCTGACGCCTGAAGGGGCAAATCGGACAGCAGGGCAGGTCCGCGCCGGACAACCGTGCGCGCAGGCCCGGCGCTGTCCCCCATAACCCCGCAATGCGCTGAATCCGCGCTTTGCGAAGGATCCGTCGCGCCCGTCAGGGCCAGCTCCGACCGCTTGGCGGCGTGTCGGCTGCGAAGGCGCGCGTTCCATCATCATCGGGGCCGCCACAGCCGAAGGGCCGCGCCTCGCAAACAGATTCAACAAATCAAACGAAATCGCCGTCCGCAGTTTGTCGTCACGCCTGCGGGACGGATCACCAGGGAAAACTATTCGATGTTCCGCAGTTTTGCATCCGCCGCCAGCACCAGAACGAACGCGCCCAGAACGAGCACATTGGCGCTTGCCGCCGCGCTGGTCGCACCCGCGCTTTTCGCCGCCCCTGCCCATGCAGAGGGCGCCCATGCAGAGGACGGCGCCGCGCCCGCCGCCGCAACGGCTGAGGCAGCAGCCGAAACTGGCGTCGAAGGGGGTTCGGCCATCATCGTCACCGCATCGCGCCGCCGTGACGAGAACGTGCAGGAAGTGCCCGTGGCAATCTCCGTCGTCAGCGCGGAAGCGCTGGAGCGGCGCGGCGACTATACGCTGGGATCGGTCCAGCAGCAGGTGCCCAGCCTTCAGGTCATCACCTTCAATCCGCGCAACACCAACATCAACATTCGCGGTTTGGGCTCCAACGTCTCACTGACCAACGACGGGCTTGAGAACGGCGTCGGCTTCTACATCGACAACGTCTACTACGGCCGCGTCGGCCTGGCGCAGTTCGATCTGGTGGACCTTCAGGGCATCGAAGTGCTGCGCGGCCCGCAGGGCACGCTGTTCGGCAAGAACACCACGTCCGGCGTGATCAACGTCACCTCCAAGAAGCCGACCTTCGATCCGGAACTTTCGGCAGAAGCCAGCATCGGCAACTACGGCTTCTACCAAGTTCGCGCCTCCGCATCGGGCGGTCTGGTCAAGGACTTGCTGGCGGTGCGCCTGTCGGGTGCGATCAGCGAGAATGACGGCTTCCTGTGGAACAAGACCACCAACAGCCGCGCGCAGAACTATTCGAACAAGAGCATTCGCGGGCAACTGCTGTTCACGCCCGATCCGGATTTCGAAGTTCGCATCATCGGCGACTATGCCCGGCAGAAGCAAGACTACGTCCTCAACCTCTTCGCCGGCCTGCAAACCACGTATGCAGACGGGACGACGATCGCGGGCAACTGGGCCCAGCGCGCCGCGCGCTTCGCAGGCTATACCCTGCCCAGCTTCAACGCGTTCGAACGCGTGGGCGAGGCAGACAGCCATTACCAGTCGAACATGGCCGGTTACGGCGTTTCGGGCCAGGTCGATTGGAAGCTGGGCGGCGCCACTCTGACTTCGATCACCGCCTATCGCTGGTGGGATTGGGATCCGGCCAACGACGGTGACAGCACCTCGCTCCCCATCGTCGTGAAGGCCCAGCAGGCCAACCGCCAGCGCCAGTTCAGCCAGGAACTGCGCCTTGCCTCCAAGGACAACGGCGTGTTCGACTACGTGGTCGGCGCCTATTACTTCTGGCAGACCGTGCGCGGCTACGGCGCCACCGGCTATGGATCCGCCGCGCCGCTGTGGTTCCTGGGTGCCTCCAACGCAGTGAACAACGCCGCACTTAGCGGGTACGAGGTCAATTCCTACTCCGAACCGCAGACCAAGACGATCGCCGGCTTCGGCCAGGCGGACTGGCACATCACGCCCTCCCTCACGCTGACCGGCGGCTTGCGCTTCACGCATGAAGAGAAGAAGGGCGTCTACCAGCAGTGGGTGGCGCAGGCGGCCGACATTACCGGCTTCTCCGCTGCGCAGCAGGCGCAGATCCTGGCCGTTCGCGCCAGCTTCAACAAAGTGGTGCCGCTCTACGAGACGAGCTTCAACGACAACAGCCTGTCGGGCTTGATCTCGCTGAACTGGAAGGTCGCGCGGGACGTGATGGTCTACGGCAGCTATTCGCGCGGCAACAAGTCGGGCGGGCTCAACCTGACGCAGCTGCCCTCCAGCGTCACCGACGCGACGGTGAAGCCGGAAAAGGTCGATGCCTTCGAAGTGGGCGTGAAGTCCCAGTTCCTGGACCGCCGCGCCACGTTCAACGCCGCCGGGTTCTGGACCGAGATCAGCGACTACCAGACCGCCATCACCGATCTGGACCCGTCCAACCCGCTGGTCAGCCGCCAGTACATCGCCAACATCCCCAAGGTCCGCTCTCGCGGGTTCGAAGGCGACCTGACGGTGACGGCCACCGACTACCTCTCGTTCAATGCGTCGGGTACGTACACCGACGCCAGCTACGTCAGCTACAAGAACGCCCCGCAGGCGTTCGAGCGGCTGGACCTTGGCGCGATCCAGGATCTTTCGGGTGAACGCCTGCCCGGCGTGCCCAAGTGGGCCTGGACGCTGGGCGCGGACTTCAACCATGCGTTGACCTCGCTAGGCGGCAAGGAAGTCTCGATCTACGCCCACGCGGACTACGCCTACCGGTCGAACTACAACACTTCGGCCTCTAACTCGGCGTGGGCGCAAGTGCCCGGTTATGGCCTCGCCAACGGGCGCATCGGCTTCCGCACGGACGACGGCATCTGGGACTTCTCGATCTGGGCCAAGAACCTGTTCGACAAGAACTACTACGTCGCGCTGGGCGCCGCGAACACCGGCGTGGTCACCGCGCAGCTGGGTGAGCCGCGCACCTTCGGCGCCACCCTGCGCACCAAGCTCTAAGGCCAGATAGAGGAGCCCCCCGCCATGCATTATCGGTCCTTCGCGCGACAGCGATCACGTCACCAGAAGCTGGATGCGTGGCGGCTGTTCCGCTTCACCGCGCTGGCCATTCCCATCTATGCCGCCGCCCAGCCGGTGATCGCCTTCGTTCCCGCCATCCTGGCGCGGGACTACGGCATCCCGCTGGCGGGGCTGGGGCTGGTCTATCTGATCGGGCAGGTCGTCAATTCGCTGCTCGATCCGATCATCGGCGCGCTCAGCGACCGCACGCGCAGTCGGTTCGGCCGGCGGCGGCCGTGGATCGCGGGCGGCGGCCTGCTGTTCACCGCCGGGGCGGCCATGCTGTTCTTCCCACCGGCCGGCGTAGGCCTTGCCTGGGTCGGCACGGGCGTGCTGCTCTACTATACCGGCGCCTCCGCAGCGACGACCGCGTTGCTGGCATGGTCGGGCGAAATCAGCGGCAATTACAACGAGCGGACGCGCATCGCTTCGCAGTTCACGCTGCTCACGTCCGCCGCGCTGGTGCTGACCCTGCTGCTGCCGGCGTTTGCCGATCAGGTGCGCCCCAATGACGGCCCGCTGCGCCTGACGCTGTTCGGCGTGCTGGTGCTGGTAACGGCCGTGCCCGGCCTGCTGTTCACGCTGACCGCCGTGCCCGACAGCGAAGCGCCCGAAACGAGCGAGCCCTTCGGGCTGAAGCGCACGCTGGGCGCCGTGTTCGGCAACCGCCTGCTGCTGCGCGTGCTGGCGGCGGACGCTGCCGTGCTTACCGGGCAAGGCATCCGCACCGCGCTGCTGCTGTTCATCATCACCTTCTACTTCCAACGCCCCGAATGGGCGGCCGGCATCTTCCTGTTCCAGTATTCCTTCGGCGTACTGGCCGGGCCGATCTGGCAACGCATCGGCCTGCGCCTTGGCAAAGGGCGCGCTGCGGTGGCTGCCGAACTGACGCAAGCAGCGATCAACTTCGGGCTGCTGCTGCTGACGCCGGACCGCTTCGGCCTGCTGCTGCTGCTGGCCGCACTTCAAGGCCTGTCGCAAAGCTCGGGCAATCTGATGCTGCGTTCGATGGTCGCGGATATCGCCGACCTGCACCGCGCCGAAACCGGCGAGGATCGCGTGGGCCTCTACTACTCGGTCTTCAGCGTATCGATGAAGCTGGGCGGCGCGCTGGCGCTGGGGATCGCCCTGCCGCTGGTCTCCGCTTTCGGTTTCGACCCCAAGGCAGCCGCGAACACGCCGGAGGCATTGCACGCCCTGCTGCTGGTCTTCGCTCTAGGCCCGGCACTGGCCCACGTACTCGCCGCCGCGCTGGTGTTTCGCTTCCCGCTGGACGCATCGCGCCACGCCGAAATCCGCCGCCAGATCGAGGCGCGCGACGATGTCTACGCCGCCGTCCTCGTGCCGGCCGAATAACCCTCAAGACGCCAAGATCCACGGCGCCAAGATCCACGACGAAGGAGTAAATGCCATGACCTCGATTGCCACTTACGCCAATGCCAAGGACCCCAATTCCCCGCTCGACATCGCGCCGATCACCGGCACCATCGGCGCCGAAATCCGGGGCGTGACGCTCTCGGGCGATCTCGACGGCGAAACCGTGCAACACATCAAGGATGCGCTGGTCCGCCACAAAGTGGTGTTCTTCCGCGGCCAGAACGAACTGACCGATGATCGCCACGAAGGCTTCGCCTCGCTGTTCGGCGCGCCGGTCGCGCACCCGACGGTGCCGGTCGCCGAAGGATCGCGCTATCTGCTCGAACTGGACAGCAAGGAAGGCTACGCCGCCTCCAGTTGGCATACCGACGTGACGTTCACCGATGCCTATCCGGCCGGATCGATCCTGCGCGCGATCACCATCCCCGAAGCGGGCGGCGACACCGTCTGGGCCAATACCGAAACCGCTTACGAGGGTCTGCCGGAAAGCCTGCGCCAGCTGGTGAACAGCCTCTGGGCGGTCCACTCCAACGACTATGACTATGCCCAGGTCCTGGCCAACACGCCCAAGGCGGACGAAGTGGCGCAGGAGCGGGTGAAGTACCACAAGAACATCTTCGCCTCGACCGTCTACGAAACCGAGCATCCGCTGGTACGCGTCCACCCGGTTTCCGGCCAGCGCAGCCTGCTTCTCGGTCACTTCGTGAAGCGGATCGTCGGGTTGAACCAGGCGGACTCCGCGCGGCTGTTCTCGATCCTGCAGGACCACATTACCCGCCCCGAAAACGTCGTGCGCTGGCGTTGGCAGCCCGGTGACGTGGCCTTCTGGGACAACCAGGCCACTCAGCACCGCGCCGTTGCCGACTTCGGCCTGCAGCGCCGCACCCTGCGGCGCGCGACGATCGCGGGCGCCGTGCCCGTCGCCATAGACGGCCGCAACAGCCGCACCACGCGCAAGGAAAAGGCGACCACTTACGAACCGGCCTGATCCCTCAACCCTGTAGGGCCGTCCACTTCCCGCGCCGCGCATCCAGCCGCGGCGCGGGACTTTTTTGAATTGCCAAGGATTCCCAGATGCCCGTGCCTGTAAAGCGTTCTGCCCGCCGTTTCCGTTTCGCCACCGCTGTCACTGCGGCGCTACTCGCCACCTCCGGTCTCGGAGCAGGGCCGGCAGCAGCGCAAAGCGCACCGGCTTCCGCCCCCGTTCCTGCCGCAAAGGGGCCCAACTTCCTGGTGATCGTCGCCGACGATCTCGGCTGGTCGGACCTTGGCGCTTTCGGCGGGGAGATCGCCACGCCCAACCTCGATCGCCTCGCGCTCGACGGGCTGCGCCTCACCGGCTTCCACACCGCGCCCACTTGCTCGCCCACGCGCTCGATGCTGCTCTCGGGCACCGACAACCACTTGGCCGGCCTTGGCAGCATGGCCGAACTGATGGCCGCCAACCAGAAGGACAAGGAAGGCTACGAAGGCTACCTGCGCCCAGAAGTCGCCTCGCTGGCGGAGCGCTTCGCGGCCGGCGGCTATCGCACGCTGATCTCGGGCAAGTGGCACTTGGGCCTGAAGCCGGAGCAGGATCCCCATGCGCGCGGTTTCCAGTACAGCTTCGCGCTGCTGCAAGGCGGCGGCAATCACTTCGGGCTAGACCAGTCGACCGACCCCACCAAGGGCACGACCTACACGCGTGACGGCAAAGTGCTGCCCTCCCTGCCCGCCGGGTTCTATTCGTCTGACGCCTTTGCCGGCAACCTGATCGACGAGTTGCAGCACAGCCGCAAGGACGCGCCCGGCAAGCCGTTCTTCGCCTACCTGACGTTCACCGCGCCGCACTGGCCGATGCAGGCCCCGGACGAGGACATTGCCCGCCAGCGCGGCCGCTATAATTCCGGGTTCGAGGCGATCCGCACCGCGCGCCTGGCCCGGCAGGAGCAGCTTGGCCTCGTCGCCAAGGGCACGGTCGCCCACACCCCGCGCGCGCCGCGCGGCGGTTGGGACGGGCTATCGGTAGCCGAAAAGCGCGAAGCCGCGCGCGACATGGAGATCTACGCCGCGATGGTCGCGCGCATGGACGCCAATGTCGGCCGGGTGATCGACGAATTGCGCGCCAGCGGCGAACTGGACAACACGGTGATCGTGTTCCTGGCCGACAATGGCGCCGAAGCGTTGGACGCCAAGACCACCGGCGCCAAGATGCTGGCCCGCTACACCTCCACGGCCGACAACAGCTTCGACAATCTGGGCAAGGGCACCAGCTACACCACCTACGGCCCCGAATGGGCGCAGGCGGGCACCGCGCCTTCGTGGCTGACCAAGGCCTATGCCTCCGAAGGCGGCACGCGCACGGTGGCCTTCGTCAACTGGAAGGGGCTGGCGCACCGCAAGGGCATCGGCAGCGCCTATGTCAGCGTGGCCGACATCGCGCCCACTCTGCTGGATTATGCCGGCATCCCCAGCGGCGGCACCAGTTTCGAAGGCCGCACCGTGCTCCCCATCACCGGCAAGAGCGCGAAACCCTGGCTGGAGGGCAAGGCCGCCGTGGTCCACGCGGCGGACGAGCCGATCGGCACCGAACTCTTCGGCAGCCGCGCGCTGCGCAAGGGGGACTGGAAAGTCACCGACATCGGCGATGGCCAATGGCGCTTGTTCAATATTGGCAGGGACCCCGGTGAGACACAGGATATCTCCGATAAATATCCGGACAAGCTACGCGAACTTTCTGCCGATTGGGACGCCTATGCCAAACCGAACCACGTTATCCTTCCCGATCAGGTTCCTTATAGGCCGTAAAACATACTTATAACCCTTGCCGGTTCGGAGAGTGGATTATGTGCATTATTGCACGCTCCCTACCGAACCGGCAGCAACGTCCTTTACATCAGGACTGTCGCATTATCTAAAATAGCTTCCACGCACGAACCGGCAGCCGCTCGCGCGTCCTATGAAATCCTTTGCAGGTGAACGCTTCACCAACGACAGGGGATTCAAAATGAAATTCGCATACCGCGCTGCCGCGCTGAAGGCAGCGCTCTGTTCCGGCGCAGCCGTCGCCGTGCTGGCCGCCTCTCCCGCGCTGGCCGCTTCCCAGATTCTCGCCGGCGACTACATCGAAATCGGCCTCAATGACCAGGGCACGCTGGGCTTCGGCGGCAGCACGTCCCCAGGCATCCTCTATGACGGCACCGGCACCGGCACGTTCAACCCCAGCTACGACTATCTGACGCCGGGCTCCCCATTTGAGGGCTTCACGATCCAGGGAACGAAGGCCAGCACCGCGTTCTCCTACGTCAACAACAACGCCGGCACTACGGCGATTACCGGCGGCACGCTCACCAACTACAACGGCGTCGAATACAACGGCACGACTTACGACCTGCGCGCAGTGTGGACTGCCACGGTCGCCAGCCTCTTCACGATCACCAACGACTATTACTTCAACCTGACCGACCAGCAGGTCCACATCTCCACCACTATCAGTGCACTCAGCGATCTGACCGGACTGACCTTTTCGCGCGCGCTCGATCCCGACGCGATCGCCGCGGCCGGCGATTCCAGCGCCACCAACAATTATCGCGGTGCAGACGGCGTTGCCGAAACCGACCTCGTCTATGCCGAGGCGCTGGTCTCCAAGTACGTGATCGGCCTCTATACCGATACCAGCTACGATCATAACTCGGCCGTTACCAGTTGGACGCGCGACACCGCATCCTACCTGGCTGGCACCAACGTCGGCAATGGCGACAATACTATCGGCCTGGGCTTCTCGCTAGGCGATCTGGCCAGCGGCACCTCGCTCAGCTTCGATTATGCCTACATCTTCGGCACCGACATCAATGCCGCGATCGGCGGTTCGACCAACATCACCGGCACCAACACCACCAGCGACCTGCTGAACGGCACGGTCAACCCGGTGCTGGACGGCGGCACGCTGCTGGTCGACGCGTCTGACAGCTTCTCCGGCGATCTTTCCGTCACCGGCGCCAGCGGCACGATCGACACTGACGGCCATGACGCGGCACTGACCGGCGTGATCAGCGGCAGCGGCAGCCTGACCAAGACCGGCGAAGGCACGCTGGTCCTCACCGGCGCCAACACGTACGCGGGCGGCACCGTGATCGCGCAGGGCACGCTGGTCGGCAACACCACCAGCATCCAGGGCGACATCACCAACAACGCCGCGCTGGTCATCGATCAGGCCACTGACGGCACCCTGGCCGGCGACATCTCCGGCACCGGCACGTTCACCAAGGACGGCACCGGCACCGTCACGCTGACCGGCACCAACACCTACACCGGTGGCACCACCGTGCTGAGCGGAACCCTCGTCGGCGATACGAACAGCCTTCAGGGCAATGTCGCCAACAGCGGTACCGTGGTATTCGACCAAGCCGTTGACGGCACTTATGCCGGCACGGTTTCGGGCAGCGGCGCATTGGCCAAGACGGGATCGGGCACGCTGGTCCTCACCGGTGCCAATACCTATACCGGCGGCACCACCATCGCGGACGGCGCGCTGGTCGGCGGTACCGACAGCATTCAGGGTGCCATCGTGAACAATGCGGCACTGGTCATCAATCAGACCGCCGACGGCACCCTTGGCAGCGACATCTCCGGCACCGGATCGTTCACCAAGGACGGCACCGGCACCGTCACGCTGACCGGCGCCAATTCCTACACCGGCGGCACCACGGTGCACGGCGGAACCCTCGTTGGCGATACTAATAGCCTTCAAGGTAATGTCGCCAACAGCGGCACCCTGGTGTTCGCACAGACCGCTGACGGCGCTTACACTGGAGCTGCCTCGGGCAGCGGCGCGCTGGTCAAGACGGGATCGGGCACGCTGGTCCTCACCGGCATCAACAGCTATTCCGGCGGCACCACCATCGCGGACGGCACGCTGGTCGGCAATACCAACAGTGTTCAGGGCGACATCGTCAACAATGCTGCACTGATCATCGATCAGAACGGCAGTGGCACCCTGGCCGGCGATATCTCGGGCACCGGATCTTTCGCCAAGGATGGCACCGGCACTGTCTGGCTCACCGGCACCAACACCTATGCCGGCGGAACCACCGTGCTAGGCGGCAACCTTGTCGGTGATACGAATAGCCTTCAGGGCGACATCGCCAACAGCGGCAACGTTGTGTTCAACCAAACAACCGACGGCACCTACACCGGCGCGGTTTCGGGCAGCGGCGTGCTGGCCAAGACCGGTTCGGGCACGCTCACCCTCACTGGCGCGAACAGCTACACCGGTGGCACGCTCATCACCGATGGCACGCTGGTCGGCAACAGCAGCAGCATCCAGGGCCCAGTCGTCAACGCCAGCGAACTGGTGTTCGATCAGGCCGATGCCGGCGCCTATGCGGGCAGCGTGACCGGCGCGGGCAACATGACCAAGACCGGCGCGGGTTCGCTCAACCTGGCGGGCGTCAGCGACTATTCGGGCACCACCACGGTCGAGCAAGGCCGCCTTGCGGTGAACGGTTCGATCGCCAATTCAGACGTCACCGTGCTGAGCGGCGCCACCATCGGCGGCAACGGCACCGTGGGCGGGTTGATCGTGCGCAACGGCGCGACCGCCGCGCCGGGCAATTCGATCGGCAACCTCCACGTCGCCACCGACCTGACGTTCGAGAAGGGATCGACCTACGCGGTGGAGACCAATGCCGCCGGCAATGCCGACCGCATCACCACCACCGGCACCGCCACGATCGAGGGCGGCACCGTGCAGGTGCTGGCCGAGGCGGGCGATTACAAACCGCAGACCAACTACGTCATCCTTACCGCCACCGGCGGGGTCAACGGTACGTTCGATGATGTGACCAGCAACTTCGCATTCCTGACGCCCACGCTCAGCTACGCCGCCAACGGCGTGACGCTGACGCTGACCCGCAACGACGTCTCGTTCGCGCAGGCCGGCAAGACCGCCAACCAGATCGCGGTGGGCACCGGCATCGACGGCACCTTCGCGATCGGATCTGCCATCTACGACGCGCTGGTCGGCTCTTCGACGAGCGAGATCGGTTCGGGCCTGGACGCGCTTTCGGGCGAGATCCACGGCTCGGCACTCTCGGTCGCGGCGGACGATGCGACGCGCCTGCGCCGCACCCTGCTGGAACGCGCACGCAGCGCCACGGCTTCGTCAGCAACGGGCGGCCGCATCGCCCTGTGGTCGGACGTTGGCGGCAACTGGTCGAACAAGGATGGCAACGGCAATGCGGCCAAGGTGGATGCCTCCGGCTACCACTTCACCGCCGGTGCCGAGTTCAACGCCAATGACACCCTGAAGCTGGGCGTCGCCGGCGGCACCTCGCACCAGGACGTCACCGTCTCGCGCCGTGGTTCAAAGGCCGATGTCGATGCCGTCTACGGCGCGGTCTACGCCGCCGCCGCCTTCGGCCCCGCCACCCTGCGCGCCGGTGCATCCTATTCGGACCTCGACGTCGATACCGAGCGCACGATCGACTACCGCTCGCTTCAGGACAATCTGAAGGCCAGCTACGGCGGCTCGGTCACGCAGACCTTTGCTGAGGCCGGGGTGACGCTGCCGCTGGGCGCCGGTTCGCTGGAACCGTTCGTCGGCTACAACTTCATGTGGCTGAAGAATGATGCCTTCACCGAAAACGGCGGGACCACCGCGCTGAAGGGCCGCGAACGCACGCGCGGCTATGGCTGGACCGCACTGGGCGCGCGCATGACGATCGGCAGCGCAACCGCACCGGTAGCCTTCCGCACCAAGGTCGCGTGGGAACACGCAACCAGCGGCACCGACGTCGCCTCACGCGTGGCCTTCGCGGCGGGCGGCAACAGCTTCGTGGTCGATGGCGCACCGCTCTCGCGCGACAGCGTCAACCTGGATGCCGGGATCGAGTGGCGCGCCACTTCGGCCCTGTCGCTGGGAGCGGGCTACACCGGCTCGCTCGGCACGCGCGGCGAGGATCACGGCGTTCGCGCCTCGGCCTCGTTCCGCTTCTGAGACCAATGTCATGAACGAAACGGGGGTCGGTGCAAGCCGGCCCCCGTTTTCGCGTCCGGCGTTTTCGCATCTTGGCCCAAGAGTTTTCCGCCACCGTGTCGTAATTTTCGCATTGCCCCCGCTTGCACAGGCGGCGTTCGGTGTCTTAGCCACGCGCATGGTCGCAAGATTCCGTAAAGCCGCGCTCCTCGCCGGATTCGCCTCATTCCTCGCCGCCGCAAGCGGAAACGCCGCAGAGCCGGCGCCTCAGCGCGTGCTTTATGCCGATGCCACGGTGATCGACGGCACCGGCACCCCGGCCCGCGCGCATCAGGACATTCTGGTCGAAGGCGAGCGCATTCTGGCGGTCGGCCCGCACGGCTCGCTTCCCGCTGGCACGGCGCGCAGCGTCGATCTTGCCGGTCGCTGGGTGATCCCCGGCCTGATCGACACCCACGTCCACATGGCCACCCCGCCCAACCCCAGCCGCGCACAAGGTGAACTACGCCGGATGGTCTATGGCGGTGTCACCTCCGTGCGCGACATGGCGGACGACTTGCGATCGGTCAGCGAACTGGCGCGCGCCTCGCTGGTGGGTGAGATTCCGGGGCCGGACATCTATTCCGCCGCCGTGATGGCCGGCCCGCCGTTCTTCGGCGATCCGCGCGTCAACGCGGTCAGCATGGGCTACAAGGCCGGCACAGCGCCCTGGGCGCAGGCGATCGACGAGAAGACCGACATTCCCACCGCCATCACGCTGGCACGCGGCACCGGGGCCACCGCGATCAAGATCTACGCGGACTTGCCCGCCAATCTGATTGCCGCGCTGACGGCGGAGGCGCACCGGCAGGGCCTGATGGTCTGGGCCCATAGCGCAGTGTTCCCCACCCGCCCGGCGGACGTGATCGCCGCCGGCGTCGATGTGGTCAGCCACGCCTGCTATCTGGCCTATCAGCTGGAGCCGGTGATGCTCGCCTCTTACGAGGATCACACCCCGGTCCACGAGAACCTGCTGGCAAAGAAGGGCGACGATCCGGTGATCGCCGGGCTCTACAAGGCAATGCTGGCCAAGGGCACGATCGTCGATGCCACCGGCGGCCTGTTCGTGCGCTATGACAAGCTGCGCAAGGAAAAGCCCGAAATCCGCCCGCTGCGCTGCACCGGCACGACCACCGCGCGGCTGGTGCGGCAGGCGTGGAAGGCCGGCGTGCCGGTTTCCGCAGGCACCGATTTCGAGGCGGACGTGTCCAGCCCCTGGCCCGCGCTTTACGACGAACTGGACTTCCTGGCGCGCGACGTTGGCATGCCGCCGCTGGAGGTGATCCATTCGGCCACGCTGGTCGGCGCGCAGGCGGCAGGCCAGGCGAAGAACACTGGCTCGGTCGAAGCCGGCAAGCTTGCGAATTTCGTGGTGCTCGCCGCCGATCCCACCAAGGACATCGGCAATGTACGCACCATCACGCTGACGGTGAAGCGCGGCAAGGCTTTCGCGCGGACGGACTACAAGCCGGTGACGGTAGAAGAAATGGGGACGGGTGATGAAGATTGATCGGCGCGCATTGATCGCAGGCGGCGGAGCCGCGATGGCCGGCGCCGCGATGGCCCCGCGCGCGATGGCGGCGGCGGTGGCGAAGGGCGATCCGGTGGCGGACCGCATCGTCGTCAACGCGCTGGGCGGTCTGGGCGACCCGAACGGTCCCGAAGGTGCGGATGCCGTGCTGTTCAGCCCGCGCGTGCTGGCAGAGGCGCGCGCTTCGGGGCTTACCGCCGTCAACGTCACGCTTGGGTACGTTTCGGGGCCGTCCGAGCCCTTCGAATTCAGCGTGCGCTCCGTTGCCGAGACCGATGCGGCAATGCGCGCCCATCCCGACCGCCTGCTGAAGGTGCTGACCGCCGCCGACATCCGCCGAGCCAAAGCGGAAGGCAAAGTGGGCGTGATCTACGGCTTCCAGAACGCCGCGATGATGGGCAGCGACGCCTCGCGCGTGGACATCTTCGCCAACTTGGGCGTCAAGGTGATCCAGCTGACCTACAACCCGGCAAACCAGCTGGGCGATGGCTCGATGGCGCCGGAAAATCGCGGATTGACGCCGTTCGGCCGCGAAGTGGTGGAGCGTCTGAACGCCGCCAAGGTCATGGTGGACCTGTCGCACAGCGGCGAGCAGACCTGCCTTGAGGCGGCGCGGATTTCCAAGGCGCCGATCTCGATCAACCACACCGGCTGCCGCGGCGTGACCGACCTGCCGCGCAACAAGACCGACGCCGAACTGCGGCTGGTCGCCGAAAAGGGCGGCTTCATCGGCATCTATTTCATGCCCTTCCTCAACGCGTCCGGCCACGCCAGTGCCGAGGATGTGGTGCGCCACATCGACTATGCGGTGAATCTGTGCGGAGAGGATCACGTGGGCATCGGCACCGACGGGACGGTGACGCAGATCGACGACCTCACTGCCTATCAGGCGACGCTGGCCAAGGAGATCGCCACACGCCGTGCCGCTGGGATTAGCGCGGCGGGCGAGCGGCCGGATACCTATCCCTTCGTCGTCGACTTGCGCGGACCGGACCAGTTCCGCAAGCTCGCCGGGCTGCTGAAGGCCAAGGGCTATTCGCAGGCGCGGATCGACAAGATCCTGGGCCAGAACTTCCTGCGCTACGCCGAAACCATTTGGGGCGCCTGAAGTGCGGCTGATCGACGCCGAGGAAGTCGCCCGCAGGCTGGATCACCGCACGGGGATCGAGCTGGTGCGCAAGGCGATGATCACGCTCTCCACCGGGGGCAGCAAGCAATTGCTGCGTGGAATCATCGACCTCGATGAAGGCAACGCCTTCGGCGCCATGCCCGGCGCGCTGACTGGAGCCGGCTTCGGCGCCAAGATCGTCAGCGTCTTTCCTGTTATGGCGGCGCACGGGCACTCGCATCAGGGCGTGATCGTCACGTTCGATCCCGAAACCGGCGCACCCGCCGCCGTGATCGAGGCGGGCGAAGTCACCGCAATCCGCACCGGCTGCGCCACCGCCGTCGCCACCGATGCGCTGGCCCGGCC
>FTBS01000164.1_pt1 | contig 18609 bp, 18 predicted proteins | sample 1639441 | NCBI WGS metagenome assembly FTBS01 (sample SAMEA3914864, study PRJEB12502) | metagenome | biome: forest; material: soil | place: USA | collected 2012-03-12 | depth 0.3 m
CCTCAAGATGGCCCATCGCGGCACCCGCGTGGTGTTCGTGGCCGGCAATCATGACGAGATGCTGCGCGATTACGCCGGCCTCACCTTCGGCGGCGTGGAACTGGTGCTGGAAGCCGTCCACGAAACCAAGGACGGCCGCCGCCTGCTGGTCACCCACGGCGACGCGTTCGACGGCGTGGTGCTCTACGCCAGGTGGCTCGCCTTCCTGGGCGACAAGGCATACGGCCTGCTGCTGCGCGCCAACATCGTGTTCAACGCGGTGCGCCGTAAGCTGAAGCTGCCGTACTGGTCGCTCTCGGCCTACATGAAGAAGAAGGTTAAGAACGCCGTCCAGTACGTGTGCAGCTACGAAGAGGCTGTGGCGAACGAGGCGATCTCGCGCGGGTTCGATGGCGTGGTCTGCGGCCACATCCACTGCGCGGAAATCCGCCAGTTCGGCGGCATCACCTACTATAACGACGGCGATTGGGTGGAAAGCTGCACTGCGCTGGTCGAAGACGCGGTGGGCGAAATCACCATCATCGACTGGATCGCGGAGACCGGAGGGCATACCGCCCCGGCTGATACCCTTGCGGAGGCCGCCGAGTGAAGCTGACGCTGGCGACCGACGCCTGGCTTCCCCAAGTCAACGGCGTCGTCCGCTCGCTCACCACCACTCTTGATGAACTGACCCGGCGCGGCCACGAAGTGGATACGCTGACGCCGGATCTGTTCCTGACTTTGCCGATGCCGGGGTACGCCTCGATCCGTCTGGCCATGGCGCCACGCTTCGGGGTGCGGCGGATGCTCGACCGGACTCGGCCGGATATCGTTCACATCGCCACCGAGGGCCCGATCGGCTGGGCGGCGCGCGGCTGGTGCCTGGCACGCGGAGTGCCGTTCACTTCAGCCTTTCACACGCGCTTTCCCGAATATGCCGCCGTGCGTACCGGCATCAGTGCGGAACGCTTCTGGCCGATCATGCAGCGCTTCCACGCGCCCAGCCAGGCCGTACTGGTCTCCACCGATGGCCTCGCCGCCGAACTTGCGGGACGGGGTATCGGCCATACCCGGCGCTGGAGCCGGGGCATTGACCATACGCTGTTCCGCACCGATGGCCCGCGCCATCCGGCGATGACCGCTCTGCCCGGACCGGTTCTGCTCAACGTGGGCCGCGTGGCGCCGGAAAAGAACCTTGAAGCGTTCCTCGACGCCAACGTGCCCGGCAGCAAGGTGGTGGTGGGCGACGGCCCGGCGCTGGAAACCCTGAAGCGCCGCTATCCGCACGTCCTGTTCATGGGCGCCTTGGCGGGCAAGGAACTCGCCAGCGCTTACCGCGCCGCCGACTGCTTCGTGTTCCCCAGCCTGACCGATACCTTCGGCCTTGTGGTGATTGAGGCGCTGGCCTGCGGCACGCCCGTCGCCAGCTTCCCCGTCACCGGCCCGGTCGACATTCTCGGCCACGACGGTTGCGGGGTGGACGAACCGCTCGACCGCCCGGCAGGTGCCGTGGATGAGGATCTTGCCGTTGCGATCCGCGCCGCCTTGCGGATCGAACGCAAGGACGCGGCTGCGCTGGGCCTGCAATTCTCGTGGGAACGCGCAACGGATCAGTTCCTTGCAGCGCTGACGGCAGCCTTGGAAGGCGATCGCGGGCTGCTTAGCGCGGCTTGAAGACGCATCCTCCCCTTGCAGGGGAGGACCTGACGGTTACCGAAACCCCAAACTGCGCGAGATCAGCGCAGCCTCGGCCAGCACCATCTGCGCCAGTTCCGCCAAGCGATCCTTCGCCCGCGCCGTTGGTGCGGCGATCACCAGCGCACCCACGACCTGCCCGGCAGCATCACGGATCACCGCCGCCGTGCCGGTAACGCCCTCAGCCGCTTGATCGACGGTTTGCGCAAAACCTTGTTCGCGCGCGGCTTCGATCGCCGCCTTCAGCCCCGCGCGATCGATCAGTGTAGTCGGCGCAAGGCGTTCGGCGGTCACCCGCTTCAAATAGCTGTCCACCGCCTCGGCCGAACACGTCGCCAGCAAGGCACGCCCGCCTGCCGTCGCATAGAACGGTCGACGGTCGCCGATCGAGACGAGATAGCGCACGACATGCGCGCTCTCGATCAGATCGACATAAGTCATGCTCTCGCCCTGCGGCTCGCCGACCCCCAGCAGCACCGTCTCCCCGCTGGCCGCACTGAGCCGGCGCATGCCATCGCGGATCAAGTCGGAACTCTGAAGCCGCCGCCGCGCCTCAGTCAGCGCGCTGCCAAGGCCGAAGGCACCGGGACCAAGCCGCCAGGCACCCTCCGTGCCGATCACGAAGCCCTCGTCCGCCAGCCCGCGCAGCAGTGCCGCCAAACTGCTCTTGGGCGTAGCCAGGCGGCGGCTGAGATCGGCCAGCGAAACCGGCTCGCTGCTGGCGCAGAGCACCTCCAGCAAGCGGATCACCCGCGTCACCGACTGCGGAGAGGCTGCCCGCCGCTCACTCACCTGAATGCTTTCCGGCACCCCGTTTTCCATCCTGCCTCACCGAAACGCGGGCACCACTTCGTCCGCGAAGAGCTTGGCATAGGCAAGGAAACGCTCGGCAGGAAGCCCGGGCGGCTTCATCATCGTCACATGCTCGATCGGGGCCTTGTCGCGCAGCCGCTGGAAATGAGCGATCGCCTCGTCCGGCGTCAGGATGCGCAGCGCGCCGCTGGCCTTGAAGGTATCGAGATCCATCGCCTTCATCGTCGGATCGTCGATGCCGATCGCGCTGTCTTCCGCCATCCAGGCAGCATAGGAATTGCTGACATGCAGGAAATGGGGCGCCAATTCCTCCATCGCGGCCGCCTTGTCGTGCGCGACCACCAGCATCAGTTCCTGGATCCAGACTTTTGCAGAGCCGGCATCCTTGCCCTGATCCTCAAGCTTTTGCCGATAGAGCGGCCAGACGTCGGCGTTCCCGAAATAGCCATCGCCAAACTTCGCCACGCGCTCCATCGCCTTAGGGGCGAAGCCGCCGATGTAGAGCGGCACCTGCCCCCGGCTCGACAGCGCCGAAACCCGCGCACCTTCCAGCCGGAAATGATCGCCCGCAAAATCGACCGTCTCGCCCGCCCAAAGGCGCCGAACCACCTGAAGAAATTCGTCGAACCGCGCGCCGCGCTTGCGGAAATCCAGCCCCTGCGCCGCATACTCCCGCGCGCGGTAACCGATGGCGAGGCCCATTCGCAGCCGCCCGCCGGACAGAGAATCGAGCACCGCGCAATCCTCGGCAAAGCGCAGCGGTTCGTAAAGCGGGGCAAGCGCGATGCCCGATCCGATCGCCATGCGCTTCGTACGCGCAGCGATGGCCGCCAGCATGACCATGGGGGAGGTCATGTAGCCATCCTCGGCCAGATGATGCTCCGGCACCCAGGCCCCATCGAAACCCAGCGCCTCTGTCTCGGCGATTACATCCAGCACTTCAGCATGAAGCACCTCCGGCGACTGCCGCCACGGCGCTGGATTGCGCATGTCATAGAGATAGCCAAAGCCCAATTCGTTCACGCCAGCCTCTCCCGATTGTCTTCGCCTGATTCTAGCTGGCAGCGAGCGGCGGGAACATTGGGCGGAGGGGCGCCGGGGCGATGATGCTTCTCGAAAGAATCGGTATGAGCCGATCGGGATCGGTCTCTCTCCATCGCAGCGTTCAAATTATGCTCGTTTTCAGGCATGTTACGCGCATTGTTCGGCCGACCAGCCCGCAGTGCCGCAGGCGACTAATTTCTACATCGTTTACAATGAATTGCACGTACAGGCTTCGGCGCAACCGGATGCGAAAGCTGGTTAATTTTTTAAGCCAGCGGGTTAACTTTCTGTAGCGTAGCATTCCCACGAACAACAACTGTTGCCACAGGCGATTGATACGATGTTTTATTCGTGCGGAGGCAACAAAGGGGGAAAATTGGTGCCGATTCCATTACAGAATTTAGATACACGCGAGGGGCGTGAAACACTCGGCCATATGGGCGAATGCTCTACGAGCAAGGACTGGCTGAATCGTAGAATAACAGAGGTTACGCAAGAGTATCACCAGCTCATCCAGCGTGAGCAGGCAACGAATGTGCGAGATATCACGTTCATCAGTCCAACTCCGGGCCGTCGTCCCACGGCCGATCTCAGGAGCCTGGGCGAACTGGCGGACAAGATCTACAAAAGCCGGCGCAAGCGTAGCGAAATAATGCCGGGCGACATATTCGGCGAACCTGCGTGGGATATTTTGCTCGATCTGTTCGGATCGGAATGCCGGGGGCGGCAAATTTCCGTTACTTCAGCCTGTATTGCATCGGCGGTGCCGGCAACGACAGCTCTTAGATGGATCGCTGTTCTAATGGACGCTGGATTGGTTGCACGCCGCGAAGATCCCGCAGATCGAAGGCGAGCCTATGTAGAACTTACACCGAAGGGCCGTTCTGCAATGGCACAACATCTCGCGGAGCATCTTGATACGTAAATCTCCCTCGCCTTTGGGTCGCAAACCCTTTATCAACGGGATCGCCCCCCGTTATTCGAGAAAGATAGAAAATGGGCGCACAAAATATCTCGCTAGACGATGCAAGGAATATTCTGGAATGTTTGGACAAGGCGCTTGTCCTCCTTGACGCCCACGATCAACACTTGATTGGGGCTCACGTCCAGATGGCAATCGATTTACTACGCGCATCTTCCGACATTAATGAAACAGCGAACGCTCAGATCGATCCCTGATCAGGCGCCCCATGCGCGCTGACGAGACTGGGGCACGCAAGCCTAACCAGATCCCAAACAAAACCGATCGACGCGCCAACACGACCGAAGGCGCTACACCCATGCACTTCTCTTGGGGCATGGGTGAGGCTGGCCACGTATGTTGAACCACCTTACGGATGACGAAACGTCGGGAGCGCTCCTGCAAGCGATGAAAGCTGCCCGGGAAACGTGAAAGAAAAGAGGGCGAAGCCCACAAGCCCCGCCCCCCCGTTTTGCTTCCAGTCGGACGCCGCAGGGTAGTTTGCGTCCCTGCCCCCTTGCGTGCCCCGCCCGGAAAGCCCCCCCCTGAATCAGTCGAGGTACATGGCGCGCAGCTTGGCGATCTGGGCCTGATCCATGCCCATCTCGCTCTTGAAGTAACCCATCGCGCCGCCCGGATAGGCGTCCAGCTTATTCAGCGCGGCCTCGATGTAGCTGCGGTCTGCGCGCATGAAGGCGCCCTGCACGGCCGGCGGCAGTGACAGGAAAGCCTGGCCGGTGGCGGCGTTCGGGCTGGTCTTCGCCTTCTTCATCGCCTCAGGCAGGTAGGTGTTGGTCAGTAGGTAGTCCTGGATAATCGTGTCACGCGGAACGCCCAGAGCGGCCAGCAGCAGTGCAGCCGAAACGCCGGTGCGGTCCTTGCCGGCCGAGCAGTTGAACGCCAGCGGGGCGTTGCCGGCCAGCAGCTGCGCGAACATGCGCTTGAACTGCGGCGCGAAGGTCTTGAGCATCATCGGATAGCTGGTGGCCATCATCGTGGTCGCCCCTTCGGGGGTGATCTTGCTCAGGTCCTTCGGCATCAGGCCGATCGCCATACCGCTGTAATCGTCTGCAAAGACGGTGGGGCCGGTGCCGGCCGCCCAGGGCATCGGCTCCGCCTTGCGCTCGCCAGTGTCGCGATAGTCGCACACGGTCTTCAGGCCCAGCTTGTTCAGATAAGCAAGGTCGCCTGCGGTCAGGTCCACCATCGAGCCGGAGCGGAACAGCAGGCCCCACTTCACGGTGTGGCCGTCGGTCGTGCGATAGCCGCCCAGGTCACGGAAGTTGCGGCCGCCTTCCAGCGGCAGCAGACGCTGATGCGCGGGCGCGGCGACGGCGGCCGGCGCTTCATTCGCGGCTTGCGCCGCGAAGAAGGCCGGGGTGGAGAGCGCGACCACAGCGGCGCCGAGAATGGCGATCTGACGGATCTTCATCGTTGTTTTTCCTTGTTTTCTTTATCGATCAGAACTGCACGGTACCGGTGAGGCCGAAGGTGCGCGGATCGTTGAAGATGCCGTAGTAACCCAGCGACGAACCGCCATTGGCCTTCACGAAGGCATAGCTTTCGTTGAACAGGTTGCGTGCCCAGACCGAGAGTTCCAGCTTGGCGCCGGTGCCCGGCATCTCGATACCGCCCAGCGCGACGCGGCCGTTGACCACGAACGAGGAGTCGGTCTTCGTCGGGTCGCTCGCCATCGAGTACTGGCCCGAGGAATAGTTACCGTCGAGGTGGAAGCGCAGCGTGGCGTCAGCCACCGGCAGTTCGTAATCGATCGCGCCGCTGGCGGCATGGGTCGGCGTGTAGACGACGTAAACCGACGTCAGCGCGTTGTTCTGGAACGGGTTCTCTGCCGGCGGCAGGTGGGTGTGGGTATAGGCGTATGAACCGGTCAGAGTCAGGCCGTGCACCGGCGTGACGGTAAGGTCGGCCTCGATACCCTTGATGCGACCGTTGCCTTCGGCATTGGTGGTTTCAAGCGTAGTGCGGGTGGTATTCAGGACCGGCGCGATGAAGTCCACCTGCATGTCCTTGTACGCGGACGTATAGGCAGCCAGGTTGAAACGGGCGTGGCGATCGAAGAATTCGGTCTTGGCGCCGATTTCGAAGGTCGAAACCGATTCCGGATTGAACTTGCGATAAGTGAGCGAGCGGCTGTTGGCACCGCCGGCCTTATAGCCGGTGCTCCACTTACCGTAGAGGTGGACGTCTTGCGTCGCATCGACGGCAAGGTTCACCATCGGATCGAAGCGGTTCCACGATCCATCGAGCGTGTATGGGGTGGCGACGCCGTTCACTTCGTCCAGTGCGCCGGTCTTCTTGTCATGCGTGTAACGGCCACCGGCGGTGAGGTGGACGATCTCGCTCAGCATTTCCGGCGTCCAGGTCGCCTGCCCGAACACGCCGATGCTCTCGGTCGTTGCATGGCTGGCGCGGTCCGGGAACGGGATCGATGAGGTGGGCGTGGCAAGAATGGTGTAGCTGGTGCCGTCCGCGTTCCACTTGTTGGTGTAGGGCGTCCAGGCGTTGTCGTTCACCTTCTCATGGTAATAGAACGCACCGCCCACGAAGGTGACCTGCTTCATCGTGCCGATCAACTGCAGTTCCTGGCTGTACTGCTTCTGCCACGTATCGGCCAGGCTGAAGCGGCTGAAGTTCGTGTTGTTGCTATAGCCCTTGATGAACACGCCCAGGTTGCTGGAACCATTGTCGTTCTGCGTCTGGCTGAGCTGGCGGTACGACGTGATCGACTTCAGTTCCAGCTCGGGCGAGACATTCCAGTCCAGCGTCAGCAAGTGGCCGTGCGTCTTGCCGACGGCCCAGGGCTGCGGCACGCCGATGTTCGCGGTCTTGGCGCGATCGGGCTGCATCTGGAGCAGCGGACCGGTGGTCTTGGTCAGCAGCTGGAGGTAATAGGGCGTGCTCTCGTCGCGCGAGATGTCGAACGAGTAGAGCGCGTTGAAGTTGCTGCTCGGCTGCCACAGCACGCCGGCGTGGAAGCCCTTCTTGTTGTAGGCGTTAAAGTCGTGCTGGCCGGCCAGCGGGTTGTCCACGGTGCCGTCGCGCGTGGTGATCAGGCCGTCCAGCTTGACCGAGATGTTGGCGACGCTCGGCAGGTCGAGGTGAAGGCTGGCTTCGCGCGATCCGTAGTTGCCTACGCCGACGCTGGCGCGGCCGTCGAATTCGCCGCTGGGCTTCTTGGTGACGATGCTGATCGCGCCGCCTTCGGTGTTGCGGCCGAACAGCGTGCCCTGTGGGCCCTTCAGCACCTCGATGCGCTCCACGTCATAGAGCGCCGAACCCAGGCCCTGCGCGCGGCCCATGAACACGCCGTCGATGTAGACGCCAACGCCCTGATCGCGTGCCGGCTGGTTGGCATCGCCCAAAGTACCGATGCCGCGCATGCCCACGGTGAGGGCCGAGCTGCGCGAGAACATCGGCGCGATGCGCAGCGACGGGATCGAGCCATCGCCCAGCGATTCAAGGCTGACGACGTGGCGGTTGGCCAGGTCTTCTGCACCGACGACCGAGATCGAGATCGGCGTGGTCTGGAGGTTGGTTTCACGCTTCTGCGCGGTCACGACGATATCGGTCAGGCCCGAGCTGCCATCGGCAGCGCCGTCTGCAGCGGGATCGGCAGCAGCGGCAGCAGGCTCAGCGGCGTGGGCAGCGCCGGCGATGGTGAGCGCGACGAGCGCGGTGCCAGTCAGCGCGGCGGTACGGAAAGAATCGGCGATACGAACGAACATGGGCAACCCCCTGTGATGTCTTCGGGGCGGCCTCTAGAACGGTTGTATGGCATACTTGTTACGCTTGTATGCAAGTTCAAAGACAGTCGGAACGTAGCAATTGTCATAACTTCGTCGCACATGGCATGATAAGGCGCAGTATGCCCGATGCGGCATGGCGGGGATGCAGCAACAGGCCGTTTTGTGTGATGGATGCAGAATTTCAGGACTTTTCTACTCAAAAGCGCTTGATCACGACCGTTCTGGAACTGTGGGCGACGCAGGGCCATGCGGCGATTTCTGCTCGCCTGCTAAGCCGGATGACGGGCGTGCCGACATCCAGCATCTATCATCACTTCGGATCCATGGAACACTTGTTCCACTCCGCACAGGGTCACGCGCACGAAGCTGCGCAGGCATGGTGCGCCGATCGCCTGGCCGATCTGGACCGCTGGCCGGAAGCCGGTGGCGGCGATTCGCTGGCAACCGTGGTGGCCGTGCTGATCGACGACTGGGCCACCGATGCCCGCACACTGGCCTTTGCGTGGACGCAGTGTCATCTGCTGGCCCTGCGCGACCCCACATATGTCCCCGCGCTGGACGCATGGCGCGACCTCTGGGCCGGTTTCTGGCGCGACGTCTGCGCGCGCGCGCGCCTTGGCGAATTCGCGCGATCGACCGGCCACTTCTTCGAAGGCGCAGCGCACCTACACCTGATCCGCTGGCGCCGCACGATCGATCGCGCCGCGCTGGATGAACTCTGCCGCGGCTGGGGCCAGTGGCTGGACGGCAGCCTGTCCGGCGAAGGCGCGTGGCGCGGGCTTGCACGCCAGGCCGCGCAGGAGGCTGAACCACCGCGCCAGAGCCGCAACAACGTGGCGGACGCGGTCGCGCAGGCCGCCGCCAGCGTGGTGGAAGAAGGGGGCGTTGCCGCCCTCACCCACCGTGCCGTCGCCACGCGGGCGGAAGTGACGCTGGGCGTGGTCTCCTACAACTTCCGCACCAGCGCCGATCTGGCGCAAGTCGCGTTCGAGACGATCTACCGCAACATCACCGATCACGTCCGCGAGGCTGTGAAGGCCCGGTTGGACCGCGAAGAGGCGATCCTGGCGTGGAAGGACTTCCCCTCGCAGCCCAGCCCGCTGGTCGCCATCGAGGAACTGATGCTGGCCGTCGCGCGCGATCCCGCGCTGGCCGAGTTCGGCCCGCAATTGCGCTATCTGCGCGGACGTACCAGCGGCTTGCAGCTGGCCGCCCTGCTTGGGGGCAATGCGCAAGTCTCTCCGCTGGACATGGCGGTCTATTCCAGCTTCGTGAGCGGCCAACGCCGGGCGCTGATCGGGCGCGATGTTGCCGAAATCCACGCCAGCCTGGACGAGACCGACCGCCTGCTTGAACGGTTACGGCCCGCCTGAACATCGACCGGAACGGCGGACAGCAAAAAGGCAGCGTTTCCGCTGCCTCCATGCCTTCGATACTGTACCGGTCGATGACCGATCAGAACGGGATATCGTCGTCCAGATCGTCGCCGAAGCCGCCGCCCGAGGACGAGGGCGTGCGCCCCCAATCGTCGCCGCCCGAGGACGAACCGCCCGACGATCCACCCGAACGGCCCCAGTCGCCGCCACCCGACGAACCACCGCCCGAACGGCCGCCACCGCCGAAGCCGCCGCCCGAACCGCCCGAGGAACCGCCCTCGTTCCAGCCGCCGCCGGAGCCGCCACGGGCACCGCCACCGCCGCCCTGCGCGCCGTCCAGCATGGTCAGCACGCCGCCGACGCCGCCCACCGAAACTTCGGTGGTGTAGCGGTCGTTGCCGTTCTGGTCCTGCCACTTGCGCGTGCGCAGCTGGCCTTCGATGTAGATCTTCGAACCCTTGCGCAGGAACCGTTCGACCACGCCGACCAGACCTTCGCTCTGGATCACGACCGAGTGCCACTCGGTGCGTTCCTTGCGCTCGCCGGTGGCGCGGTCCTTCCAGTTTTCCGAGGTCGCGATGCGCAGGTTCGCGATGCGGCCGCCGTTCTGGAACGACTTCACCTCGGGATCGGCACCCAGGTTGCCGATCAGAATGACCTTGTTGACACTGCCTGCCATGATGGAATCGCTTTCTTCTGAATCTTGGCGCTTGGGGTAGCCAATGGGGGCCGGCGATGCGAGTCTGCCGGCCTCGGTTTTCTACAGACCGGTATTCTAGAGGCCCGGTTTCCTACAACCCCGCGCTCACCGCGATCCAGTATGTTGCGCCCGCCGCCACATAGGCAAGGCCGAACAGGTAGGCGAGCATGAACGCCGGCCACTTCCAGCCATTGGTCTCTCGCCGGGTCACGGCGATGGTGGACATGCACTGCGGCGCAAAGACAAACCACGCCAGGAACGCCAGCGCCATCGGCAGGGTCCAGCGGCCCTTCAGGCGGTCACCCAGTTCGACGGCCTGCTCGTCCTCATTATCGCCCGCGTCCACGGCGTAAGTCGTCGCCAGCGAGGAGACGGCCACTTCGCGCGCGGCCATGGCCGGGATCAGCGCCAACGCCATGTCACGGTTGAAGCCGATCGGCTCCACCACCACGGCCAGACCATTGGCGATCTTGCCCGCGATCGAGGCATCGACCTGGCTCTCGCCCGGCTTGGCCTGCGGGAAATTGAGCAGCACCCACAGCACCACGGTCACCGTGAAGATGATCGTGCCGGCGCGGCGCAGGAAGATCCAGGCGCGCTGCCACAGGCCAATCGCCATGTCCTTCAGGCGGGGCATCTGGTACTTCGGCAGCTCCATGATGAAGCCGGAGGCCGCGCCCTTGGTGATCGAATGGCGCAGCACCAGCGCCACGATCATGGCGCCGACGATACCCGCAACATAGAGGCCGAACAGCACCAGCCCCTGCAGATGCACGCCGCCACCCACGTCCTTGTTCGGGATGAAGGCGCCGATTATCACCGCGTAGACCGGCAGGCGGGCCGAGCAGGTCATCATCGGCGCGATCAGGATCGTGGTCAGCCGGTCCTTTGGATCGGTGATCGAACGCGTCGCCATGATGCCGGGAATGGCGCAGGCAAAACTGGAGAGCAGCGGGATGAAGCTGCGGCCGGACAGGCCGACGAACGACATCAGCCGGTCCATCAGGAAAGCCGCGCGGGCCATATAGCCCGATGCTTCCAGCGCCAGGATGAAAGCGAAAAGGATAACGATCTGCGGCAGGAACACGATCACCGCGCCAACGCCAGAGATCACGCCATCGGTCACCAGATCGCGTAGCAGGCTGGGCGGCATCGCGGCCTTCACCGTGTCGTGCAGCCAGCCGGCGCTGGCATCCAGCGCGTCAGCAAAGGGCGTCGCCCAGGCAAACACCGCCTGGAACATCACGAAGAACACGCCCATCATGATCAGGAAGCCCAGCCAGGGGTGCAGCAGCACCTTGTCGAGCCGGGCATGAAGGCGATGCCGCTTCGATTCGGACAGGATCGCCGCGTCGGCCATGGCATGGGCGGCCACGCGGCGCTCGGTCGAGCCCAGCGCGGTCAGGCCCGGCCCCGGATGGCGGGTTTCGGCAGACGCGATCGCCTCTGCCAGTTCAACCAGACCCCGGCGGCGCACGGCCACCGTGGAGATCACGCGCACGCCCAGTTCTTCCTCAAGCACCGCAGGATCGAGCACCAGCCCATCCCGCTCCGCAAGGTCGACCATGTTGAGCGCGACGACGGTGGGCTTGCCCAGCGCCAGCACTTCCTGCGCGAAAACCAGATGCTGTTCGAGATTCGATGCGTCCAGCACCACCACCAGCACATCGGGCATCGCCTCGCCCGCGAAGTGGCCGGCGATGACCTTGGCGGTCACTTCCTCGTCCGGGCTGGTCGCATCCAGGCTGTAGGCGCCCGGAAGGTCGGTCATCTCCACCGGCTCGCCAGTCGGCAGCACCATGCGGCCCGACTTGCGCTCCACGGTGACGCCCGGATAGTTCGCGATCTTCTGCCGCGCGCCGGTCAGCGCGTTGAACAGCGCGCTCTTGCCCGCATTGGGATTGCCGACGAGGGCGACTTTACGCTGGCGGCTCATGCGGCGATCCCCGGCTTGCCGGAGGTTTCGGCCGGCTTTTCAGCCTCGGCAGACTTGTTTTTCGCGCCGCCGTTCTCGATCGCCTCGACGGTCATCGCGGCAGCATGAGCACGGCGCACAGCCACAGTCATGCGGCCGACCGTGATGGCGATGGGATCGCGCCCGACGAAAACACCGCGATGCGCGACCGAAACGCGGGCGCCCTCCTCCAGTCCCAGCGCGCGCAAACGGCGCGCCTCCTCTTCAACGAGTACGCTCCAGTCCACCGCAACGATGCGGGCGGTCTGGCCGAGGGGAAGCCTGTCGAGAGTAAGCGAATGAAGACTCATGGGGCTGCGCTGCCAGATATGCACATCGATTGCAACTGGTTCGCAATAGCCTCGCAATTACGGGAGGATAGCGGCACCTGCCCACTTCCCCACCCGATCTCCCCTACCGGGTAGAATCTGGGAGGTCGGCCCCCTCAGTAAAATGGTCCCCCGGACCTTTTTATGTTCTTCGGGGCGGGAGTGGGCTGGTGCCGCAAGCCTTCGACGGATGTCGAAGGCGCATAAGTATCAACGCGCGGGGTAACGCAGGCGGCCCATCAGGCGGACCAGGCTGATCCGCTCCTCACTTGGGCGGAAAAGCTGCGCCTTGGTCTTTTCGAAGCGCATGATCCCTTCGATCCGGCGGTCGAGGAAGGCGCGGGTGTCGGCCTTGGGGCCGGTGGCATCCTCGCTGGTGTCGCTGGCGAAAACCTTCAGCGTGGCGGCGTAGATTGCACCCAGAGTCGCCCGCTTGGTATAGTGGTTATAATCGGTCGCAGTATCGCCGGCCAGGCGCCACATGGCGTCCGCGCTGCGCCAGCCCAGCCGCGTGGCCGCGATCACATTGCGCGGCAGCGCCATGATCGCCAGCGCGCGGCTCAGCGCTTCCTCACGCCCGGCCACGGCATCGAGCCGGGCCATGACGAGGCGGCGGATACGTTCGCGGATCGGCAGGCCCGACAGCGAGGAAGCCGGGGTGGTGCGCGCCATTTCGGCATCGACATGGCCGATCCAAGCCTCGATCATCGCCATCTGCGCCGAGTGAGCGGAGTCCGCCCGGAACGCAAAGCGCGCCAGTTCGGGATCGACGCCGGCAAGGCGCGCGGCTTCCGTCACGGCCTTGTCGGTCCAGCCATCGAACACCGCCGCATCGGCGATAGCCGGGGCAAGCTGGCGGCGCAGTTCCTGAAGCGTTGCGGGTTCTTCCATCTCTCGTACTTTCGCCGCCATCGTGCCGATTACATTACCGGGCCGTAGACGGCCTTGGCCTTGCCACCCTTCACGCCGTAGGTCTCCACGGTCTGTGCAAGCTGGCTGCCCTTGCCGCCTTCGCTATTGGCATAGTCGCGCGCGCTGCGGCCGGAATTGTCCGCACGGTCGGCATTGGCGCCGGCCTGGAGCAGTGACTTCACCATATCCACGTCCTTGCGGTGGACGGCGAAGATCAGCGGGGTTTCGCCCGCATCGTTCGAAACGTCGGTCGAAGCCTTGGCGTCCAGCAGGATCAGCACGCCATCGCGCCACCCCAAGCTGACCGCCAGTTGGAGCGGGGTGCGGCCATGATCGTCGGCCAGATTGACGTTCGCGCCTTTGCCGATCAGGAAGTTCAGCCAGGTGGCATCGCGGCGCTGGGTAACGATCAGCAGCGCGGTCTCACCACTCGTCACGTCCTTCGCGTTGACGATCTGGCTGTTGTCCATCAGCTGCTTCTCGACCTTGTCGCCTTCCTTTTTCTTGACCGATTCGAGGAACTTGTAGCCCTCCGAATAGTCCGCATAGGCGGGCGAGGCGATCGTCATTCCGGCAGCGAGCGCGGCCAATCCCGACGCGAGGATCCTGCGCGAAAACCTTGAGGCATTCCCGGAGATCGTCTTCGACACGTTTGAATTTCCTTCCAGACTGGGCCTGCAGTGCCCCGCGGGCGGCCCCGTCCGTCTCCGGCGGCCAGCCCCGGTGCCTGATAAATCGCACCCTTGCACGCAGCGCTCTAGCAGAGCATGAAGCGCGGCGCCATGACCTACCTTGCCAAGTTCCGCCGTCCGTTTGCACTCGCCGCAATTGCGCTGGCCTGCACGATGCCGCTCGCCTCCTGCGGGAAGTCCGGCGGAGAGGCGCCGCCGCTGGAAGGGGCGGAGATCGGCGGGCCGTTCACCTTGGTGGACAAGGCCGGAAAACCGCACACGTGGGATTCGTTCAAGGGCCAGTGGCGCATCGTCTACTTCGGCTACACCTTCTGCCCCGATGCCTGCCCGATGGACGTTCAGGCGATGATGCGCGGCTTCTCCCTGTTCGAGAAGGAGCACACCAAGGCGGCGGAAAAGGTGCAGCCCATCTTCATCACCATCGATCCCGCGCGCGATACGCCGGAAATCGTCGGCCAGTGGACCGCCGCCTTCGGCCCGCGCCTGCTGGGGCTAACCGGCAGCGCCGCGCAAGTGAAGCAGGCGGCCGATGCCTTCGCGGTCTATTACAAGAAGGGTGAGAACACGCCCGGCGGCTATCTGATGGATCACAGCCGCATCGCCTTCCTGATGGACCCGGATGGTGAGCCCATCGCCATGCTTCCGGTGGACAAGGGCCCCGAAGCGGTTGCCGCAGAACTCGCCAAATGGGTGAGCTGAGCGTAGAATCGATACCCTGATGTCCAAAGAACGGCCCTTCTGGGAGCGGCCGCTCCACACCCTGAACCGTACGGAGTGGGAAGCCCTCTGCGACGGCTGCGGTCAGTGCTGCCTGCATAAGGTGGAAGATGCCGATACCGGCGAGATCTATCACACCAATGTCGCGTGCAAGCTGCTGAACCTGAAGACGGCGCAGTGCAGCGACTATCCCAACCGCCGCAAGTTCGTGCCCGATTGCCTGAAGCTGACGCCGGAAACGGCGGGCAACCTGTCATGGCTCCCGCCCAGTTGCGCCTATCGCCTGCGCGCGGACGGCGATCCGCTGCCCGAATGGCACTACCTGATCAGCGGCGATCGCAATTCCGTGCATGAGGCAGGCATGTCCGTCGCTGGCAAGGCGATCAGCGAGACGGTGGCAGGGCCGCTCGAAAACCATATCGTCTGGCCTTATGGTGAAGACGAGATGGAGGATTGGGAAATCGAAGCCGAAGGCCCCGCGCCTTGGAGCACCGGGCGGGAAAACGAATAGGCGTGCTGGACTGGCTGCGCCGCGCTCCCGATGAAGACCCGGTGGTGGAGATCGCCGGACGGCAAGTGCCCGTATTGATCCGCCGCCTGGCAAACGCGCGGCGCATGACGATGCGCCTGGCACCCGACGGCAGCGAGATTCGCATCTCGGTCCCCCGCTGGACAAGAACCGAGGACGCCCTCGCCTTCGCGCGCGCCAAGCAATCGTGGCTGGCGATCCAGATCGAAGCGCTGCCCGAAGCGCAACCGCTGGGCGACGGCATGACGCTGGCCTTCCGGGGCGAGACGCTGGTAGTGCGGCACGATGCCTCCTACCCACGAAAGCCGGTGCCCGACGATGGCGAACTGCTGCTGGGCGGGCCGGCATCCTCGCTGCCCACGCGGCTGAAGCGCTGGCTGGAAACCGAAGCGCGCACGCTGATGGCGGGCGATCTGGAGCACTACTGCGCGGTGGCCGGGCAGGCGGTGCCGGGGCTTGGTCTATCGAGCGCGAAACGCCGCTGGGGCTCCTGCGCACCCGATGGCTCGATCCGCATCAACTGGCGGCTGATCATGGCGCCCGATTCGGTGCGGCGATCGGTGGTGGCGCATGAGGTGGCCCACCTCGTCCACTTCGATCACTCGCCCGCGTTTCATGCTTTTCTGGCAAAAATCTTCGAAGGCAGCGTACCTTCCGCCAATCGCTGGCTGAAAGAGAACGGTAGAACCCTCTATGTGCCGTTCGGGTAGCGCTCGGGGGAAATTTGCTTGATGCGCTCGTCACATCCGTGACCAGCTTGCGTCACCGGCCCACTCCCCCACCCGACCGCCCATCAGGGTACGCTCGTGGGCGGTCGGGTGGGGGAGTGGGCCGGTGACGCTAAAATCCGCCTGCGGCGGATTTTCAAACACGCCGTTAGCGCCTACATAGCGGCGCATGGGTCTACTAAAGCGCACCGGTTACTGGAAAGACGTCAATCCCGTCGGCATGATCGCGGATTTCCGCGCGGTGTGGAAGCAGGCCGGGCATAACCGCTGGCGCATCGCCGCGGTTTCGGCCGCCTGCACCTTCGGCGTGTTCTACCTGATGGTGAATCAAGAGGCGAAGGGCCCGCACCTGCCACCCAAAGTAACGTACATCACCGTGCTACCTGAGCATCGCAGCGATCAGGAGATCATGGACTCCAACCTTGCGAACCAGCAGCGCAAGGAAGCCTGGGCCGCCGAACTGGCCCGGCGCGACAAGGATGTGCGCGAAATGTACAAGGTGATCGGCCGCTATTCCGGCATGGACGTCGACAAGATCGCTCGTGAGGCAGAGGCCGACGAGGCCGCCCGCAAGGCTGCCGAAGCCAAGCGCATCGGCGCGCCGAAGCTGCCCGAAGGCGTGACAATGCCGAAATACGATGAGCTTCCCACGCCCGAAAAGGCCCCGGATCAGGCTCAACAACAGGCCCAGCAGCAACAGTGAAGGAAGACGCGCGCTGGCTTTCGGCAGCGGCGGCGCTGGCCGCTCGGGCACGCCCGCTCAGCCGCCCGAATCCCGGTGTCGGCGCGATTCTCGTCAAGCAGGACAAAGTGATCGCACGCGGCTGGACCCAGCCCGGCGGCCGCCCGCATGCCGAGGCCATGGCGCTCGCAGCCGTCGGTGAAGCCGCGCGCGGGGCCACGCTCTATGTCACGCTGGAACCCTGCGCGCATCGGTCCGAACGCGGCCCGGCCTGCGCCGATCTCGTCAGCGCATCGGGCGTGGCACGCGTGGTGATCGGCTGCATGGACCCCGATCCGCGCACCTCCGGAGCCGGCCTTTCCCGCGTCCGCGAAGCGGGGATCGCGGCGGAATATCTGCCCTCCCCTGCTTGCGAGCGCAGCCTTTCGGGCTACCTGCTTTCCAAACGTCTCGGCCGTCCGGAAGTGACGCTGAAACTGGCGCTTTCGCTCGACGGCTGCATGGCCATGGCGAATGGCGAGAGCCAGTGGATCACCGGAGCGCAAGCCCGCGCCCATACTCACGCGATGCGCGCGAAGGCGGACGCCATCCTCGTTGGCGGCGGCACCCTACGCGCGGACAATCCGCGCCTGGACGTGCGCCTGCCCGGCCTAGCGGATCGCAGCCCAGAACGCTGGGTGCTGACGCGCGGCGAAGCGCCCGAAGGCTGGCGCGCCCTGCACTCACCCGAAGCGATCTCGTCGATGGAAGGCGTGCAACACCTCTTCGTCGAAGGTGGCGCGGTCACGGCAACGGCTTTCCTCGCTGCAGGGCTGGTCGATCGCCTGCTTCTCTACCGCGCGCCGATCCTTGTCGGCGGCCGCCCCGCGCTCGGCGACTATGGCCTCGCCCGCCTTGCAGACGCCCACGCTCGTTGGAACCTGACCGAACGACGGCAGCTTGGCAGCGACACACTCGAAGTCTACGACGCCCAAAATTCTAACGGAAAATAGCCCATGTTCACCGGAATAGTCACCGCCGTCGGCGAAATCCGCGAAGCGCGCCAGTCGGGCGACCTGCGCGCCGTCATCACCTGCCCCTGGGACCCCGCCGGGATCGCCATGGGCGCATCCATCGCCTGTTCGGGCGTGTGCCTCACCGTCGTCGACAAGGGCGGAGTAGCGGGTGACGCGTGGTTCGCGGTCGACATTTCGGCCGAATCGGTCTCCCGCACGGTAGGCGGCCGCTGGGCCGAGGGTACGCCGCTCAATCTGGAGCAGGCGCTGAAGCTGGGCGACGAACTGGGCGGCCACATCGTAACCGGCCATGTCGACGGCGTCGGCACCGTGGTCAGCATCACGCCCGAGGGCGATTCGCTGCGGTTCGTGATCGCTGCGCCGAAGGAATTGGCGCCCTATCTCGCCCCCAAGGGTTCGATCACGGTGGACGGCGTTTCGCTGACCGTGAACGACGTGGCGGACCAGAGCGACGGCACCTGCCATTTCATGCTCAACATCATCCCGCACACCGCCGAAGTGACCACCATCGGTGCGTTGAAGGCCGGGAGCGGTGTGAATTTGGAGATCGACGTGCTCGCGCGGTATTTGCAACGGATGCAGTCGCTGCGCGGATGACAGTTTCGCGCGGAGGCGTGGACTAAGGCCTGTGGACATTCACTTCGCGGCGAGGATTGTCGCGACGAGGTGCCAGTTGGCGGTGTAACTGCAGGCAGTTTTCTCGTAGCGCGTAGCG
>FTBS01000504.1_pt1 | contig 18201 bp, 21 predicted proteins | sample 1639441 | NCBI WGS metagenome assembly FTBS01 (sample SAMEA3914864, study PRJEB12502) | metagenome | biome: forest; material: soil | place: USA | collected 2012-03-12 | depth 0.3 m
TATAACGCTCGATCCATTGACGATTTCGGATCGCAACGATCCCGAACCGCACCTGCCCGGCAACCGGATGAACGACGGCAAGGCCGACCGCCACGGCGCGATCTGGTGCGGCACCCTGGAAATGGCGGAAGAGAACGCAATCGGCACGCTCTATCGCCTCTCGCCCAGCGGCGACTGGCAGGTGATCGATTCCGGCTACACCGTGCCCAACGGCCCGGCCTTCTCGCCCTGCGGCCAGTGGCTCTACCACACCGATTCGGCGCTGCGCACGATCTACCGCTTCAAGCTGGACGAGAACGGCGCCCCGCACAGCGAACATGAGCGCGAGGAATTCATCCGCTTCTCAGAAGAGGACGGCTATCCGGACGGCATGACCACCGATGCCGAGGGTTTCCTGTGGGTCGCCCACTGGGACGGCGGCAAGATCACCCGCTTCGCCCCCGACGGCACGCGGGAACGTTCGATCGAACTGCCCGCCAAGCGCATCACCAACATCGCCTTCGCCGGCGAGAACCTCGACCGCATGTTCGTGACTTCGGCGTCGAAGGGCCTGCCGGAATCGGAATTCGACGGCGCGCTGTTCGAAGTGGAATCGGGTGTGACCGGCAATCCGGCGGGCGTCTATCTGGGCTGATATCTGAGCTGAGGTTTGGGAGGCTCTGCCGCCCCAAACCAACATGCCTTTTGAAAAAACGGACCGAACCCAACAAACCCCGTCGTCCCCGCGAAGGCGGGGACCCCGCTTGTTCTTGCAGCGTGGCGAAAGGGAAGCGGGGCCCCCGCCTTCGCGGGGGCGACGAGAAGTTGGCGGTTAAGGCGTGCACTTCCCGCCCCCCATCCTTCGTCATTGCGAGCGTAGCGAAATAATCCAGCGACGCGAGACGCCCCCTCACACAATATCCGCCACGCCCTCCAGACTCTCCCGCAGCTTACCCAAGGCCTGCGCCTTCAGCTGATGCACGCGCGGGATCGAAACTTGCAGGACTTGCGCGATCTCGGCCAGATTCAGCTCCTCCACGAAGTAGAGCTGCACCACCAGCATCAGCCGCTCCGGCAATTCGGCAATCGCGCTGACAACCGCCCCGCGCAGTTCCTCGTCCGCCAGCAATTCCAGACTGTCCGGCCGATCGTCGGCAAAAGCCATGCTCTGGTCCGAATAGGTCTCGTCGATCGAATCAAACCGCAAGGGCTGGCTGGAATCGCGAAGGCCGGCCAGTTCCGCCTCGTCGATCCCCATCGCCTCTGCCAATTCATGAGCATGAGGTTCGCGGCCGAGGGTGCCGCGCAAGTCGCGCTCCTTCTCCGCCAGTTGCCGCCGCCGTTCGTTGGCCCCGCGTGACATCGGCACGGTGCGGCGGATCAGGTCCACCATCGCCCCGCGCACGCGCATCTTGGCATAGGCGGCAAAACCATCCTCGCCCGGGCCCTGATGCTTCTGCGCGCATTCGGTAAGCGCAACGAGGCCGGCTTGCATAAGGTCTTCCACCTCGATCCCCGGCCGGCCGGAGCCCTGCACGTGCCAGGCGAGACGCCGGACCATCGGGAGGAAGCGGCGCACCCGGTCGGCAACGTCGCCCTGATAGGCCCCGGCCACGCGGGCGCCATAGGCTCCAAGAACACTGAAGCCTCTTTGATCCTGTTTCATGCAGCCATGCTTTCAGCTTGGTCGTTATCGAAATCGGGATGCGGCAGGCCCGGCGCGGCAACCGGCGCGCCGACAACGTCGATCACCTCGATCGGTTGGGTCGGCGGTAGTTCGGCAATGGAAAGCACCAGGCAGCCCGGCGCGCGCAGCCGCAGCAGCGCTGCCAAGGCCCGCCGCGCGCGGGGCTGGACCACAAGGGCCAGCGGCGTCGCCCCGGTGCCGCGCGCCGCGATCAGCGCGGCAATCCGCTCCCCGATCATGCGGGCAAGATCGGGCTCGATCACCGGTTGCCCGGTGGTCGGATCCTGCATGCCCTGGATGATCGCGGATTCGAGCCCGGCGTCGAGCGTCAGCACCGGCAGCCGCTCATTGGGCGGGCAGACGCGGCCGACGATCAGCGCACCCAGATCGGCGCGCACCAGATCGACCAGCCGGTCATGCTCCACCGTCTGCTGAAGTGCGCGGCCAAGGCTGGCGAAGATCGGCAGCGGATGGGCGATGGGAATGCCATCCTCCAGCAATGCGCGCAGCAGGCGGGTCAACGCGGCAAGCGAGAGCGGCTGCGGATGCACCGTCTCCACCAGACCTGCCGAATGGACCTTCAGTGAATCGACCAGCGCCTTCACCTCGTCCGGCCCCAGCAGATCCTGCGGGCGTTCGGACAATAGCTGGTTGAGGTGCGTGGCGATCACCGTGCCGGCGTCCACCGTCAGGAATCCCTCGGCGATGGCGTGATCGCGCGAGGCTGGGTCGATCCACAGCGCCGGGCAGCCGAAGCTGGGATCGTGCGTCGCCTCTCCGCGCAAGGTGTGCCCTGCCCGCGCTTCTCCGGCGTCGATCGCCAGCACGCGGTCGACGCGGATCACGGCACCGCCGAGATTCACGCCGCCCAAGGTCACGCGGTACTCGTGCGGCGGCATGTCCAGCGCATCGCGCACGCGGAACTGCGGGATGATGAAGCCGAAAGCCTGGCTCAACTGCTTGCGCACGCCGGTAACGCGGCTGACCAGCGGCGATCCGCGCCGTTCGTCCACCAGTTGCACAAGGCCATAGCCCAACTCGATGGTGACCAGCGTGTGGTCGGACACATCCTCAAGATCGATGCGCGACGGATCGGCGGCGGGCGGCGCTTCCATCACCGGCTCGGCCGCCAGCGCCTGCCGCTGGCGCATCTTGTGCCAGATCCAAAAGGCCAAGCCGGCCGCCGGCAGAAACACCGTCTGCGGCATGGCCGGGATCATGCCGATGGCACCCAGCACCACGCCCACCGGCAGCCATGTCGCAGGGGAGGCGAACTGGCCGCCGATCTGGGCGGCAAGGTCGCGCCCCTCACCCAGCCGGTCGTCGGACACGCGGGTGACGATCACGGCGGCGGCGATGGAGAGCAGTAGCGCGGGCACCTGCGCCACCAGCGCGTCACCGATGGCCAACGTGATGTAGGTCTGCGCCGCCTCGCTGGCCGAAAGCCCGTGGCTGATCATGCCCAGGCAGAACCCGGCCACGATGTTGACGCCCAGGATCAGCAGCGCCGCGATGGCATCGCCCTTCACGAACTTGGAAGATCCGTCCATCGATCCGTAGAAATCGGCCTCGGTCGCCACTTCGCGGCGGCGGGCGCGGGCTTCGTCGGCGGTCATCAGCCCGGCGGCAAGGTCTGCGTCGATCGCCATCTGCTTGCCCGGTAAGGCATCCAGCGTGAAGCGCGCGGACACTTCCGAAACGCGCCCGGCGCCCTTGGTCACCACCACAAGGTTGATGATGATCAAGATCAGGAAGACGAAGATGCCGACCGCGAAATTGCCGCCGATCAGGAAGCGCCCGAAGCTTTCGATCACCTTGCCGGCCGCCGCCTCGCCCTCATGCCCGTGGACGAGCACGACGCGGGTGGAAGCGACATTGAGCGCAAGGCGCAGCAGCGTGGCGAACAGCAGCACCGATGGGAACGAGGAGAAGTCCAGCGGCCGCTGCGCATTCATCGCCGCCATCAGCACCGCCAGCGACAGCGCGATGTTCAGCACGAACGACACGTCCAGCACGAAGGCCGGCACCGGCACGATCATCAGCACGATAAGCGTCAGGATGCCTGCGGGCAGCGCCGCCGCCGCCGGATTGCCGAAGCGGGTGAAGAGGTTCCGGTTCACAGTCCAAGCCCCGCAAGTCGGGCATAGGCCGCGCGTACATTGGCGGGCGCGGCCGTGCCGGTGGCGTTGAACATGCTTTGCAGCGCATCCGCCATGGTGCCGCCGCCGCCCGATTGGGCGACTTGCGGCGCGTCCCCGGCGCGGCGGCGAAATGCACGCGCCACCGGGCCCATCGGCATCTCGGGCTGCTGGGCCACCGACTCATAGGCGATGCGCGGGCTGGCCGAACTGGCCAGCATGTCGATCGAGGGCAGACCGTCGGCGCCGCCCATCGCCGTGGAGACTTTGCCGCGCATCAGCGACATCACGTCGCCAAGGCTGCGCGCGCCGCCGCCCGAATAGAAGATCGTGGGATTGGCGGCCGCCGCGCGCGGCAGGATAGATGCGGCGCTTTGCGAAGGGTCGGCGGAGAGCGCCGAAAGGAACTGGTTCGCCCCGCCCACGCCCAGAAAATGCGCCAGATAAAGCTCGGTCGCGTCGGGTTCCCGGCCCAATTGCGCGGTCAGCCCGGCCTTGTTGTCGCTGGCGAGTTCGGCGGCCATCATGGCCGAGGCATCGGCGTCGTAGCGCAGGCCCATGACTTGCGCGCGCATGCCGGGGTCGGTCATCTGCCCGCCGGCGATCGCCTGCTGAACCCAGGCCATGCCGTGGTCCGCCGCGTGGCGCCCCAAGGTCTGCAACCAGGTTCCATCCGTAAACTGGAAAAGGCCGGTGGCGCTGGAGGTTGAAGCGCGCGCGGAGGGGTCCAGGCTCGATTCAAGCTTCGCCTGCGCCAGCAGGTAGCGGAAATCCACCCCCGTCGCCTGCGCGGCGCGGGCGATGGCGCCCTGCACCCTTACCGCCGTATTCGTCGCGCCCGCGCCGCTGGCGCCCGCAACTTGTCCTTCGCTCAAGACTTCGCTCCCGATCCGGATCGTTTCGGAAGATGTTCAGCAAGAGCCGTGCCAGACGGTTTGCGCCTTGATGGGAAAACCGCACCGCCGCGAGGAGGCAGAAACGACGAAGCAATCCAAGGCGGCAAGAACCGCCCTGGATTGCTTCGCTAAGCTCGCAATGACGATGAAATCGTGGCCGAGAGCCTACCTGCGCCCGGCAGCGAGGGCATAATTCGCCCCGGCGCGGTAGAGCCGCGAACTGCCGGTAAGCACGTCCAAGCGCTTGGCAACATTGGCGGCGATGATGTTGCGAACCTGGCGGTTCACCTCGTTCAGGCGCTTGGCCGTTTCCACCATCCCGCGGCATTCGTCGTCGAGGTCGTCGATCGTCGCATGTTCCAGCTCGCCGCAGAGGCGGTCCTTGACCTGAGTGGCGCCAATGATCGCGTCGAGATCCAGACCGGCAAGCGCCTGCCGCTCGTTTTCCAGAACGGCAAGCATTTGCCGCAGGGTTTCGTGCAATTCGCTACCGCTGCTGGCCGGATTCGTTTGCGTCATTACTCGTGGCTCCTGAGCAGCATGCCCGCCGCAATGATGGCGTCCGCGATCTGGGTCGGGATCACCGGGTACGTGCCGTTCTCCACCGCCTTGCGGATCAGGGCCACGCGGTCGCTGTCGACCGGAACCTGGCCAGGATCGAGCGCCGCAGAGGCCTCTACCGCCGTGCTGGCAGTGGCGGCAGTTGACCGCGCCTCGCTCGATTCCGCGCTGACGGTAACGCCGTTGGCGCCGGACAAGGTTTCACCGCCTGCCGTGCGGGCAGGCCGTGCACTGACCGCGCTGGTCGCTCCCACTTCGATAGGTGGCATTGTGCCGCTCCTTCCTAAAATCGTGCCCGTCGGGCCCAAGTCTTGCCCTACAGGACGGTGCGGCGCGGAAAGTTTTAAGGATCGCGGCGAGATTCTGCTCGGGATTTTGCCGGAAGTTGGAGGAATCCTGCAAAATCAGCGACGAAGAAAGGTTAAGGCAGCGGCACCGCCACCGTGCCGGGGCTGACGATCTGCGCGCGCAGTTCCTGCGTGCGGTTCGTAGGGCCCGCGCCGGAGAGTGGGCGCACGCGGATCCAGTCGCCCTCCGCCCCGCCTTCCAGCGCCATTCCGGGCTGGGTTACCGTGAACCCCTCCCCGGCAACAGAGATGGCCACCGCATCGCCGCGCTTCACCACTTGCTCAGCCGGGGCTTGCGCGACGGTGGCAGGACGGCGCACCGGCACGAACAGCCGCCAGCCACCGGGATCGCCGCATTGGACGACAACGCTATCCTGCCCATTGCCCCGCCAGGATAGCGCAAGGCCGCTGCGGCACGGCGCCAGCCGCAACCTGCGATCGACTGGGGTGAGCGCGCCGCCAATCTCACCCACCGGTGCGCCGGTGAAGGCGGCAACCTGCCGATCGATCGCTTCGAGATCGGCAAACGGGCTGGTGGCGGCGGCACTCAGGATAAGCAGGGCAGGAATCATTGCGACACAGGTCCATGGCTTGATTGTTGCCCGGACGGACGCAAGCTTCGTGCCACGCTTTGGGTGGAGGCGTTGGCAGGCGCATCGAAAGCAAGTTCCGCGCGCGGCGGCCCCCCGCCGGGTTCGATGACGATCCTGGCACCGGCCGCTTCCCCGCTCGCATCCCCAACCGCATCTTGGCGAAGCTCAGGAACCCCGGCTTTTGCCTCCCGCAACATACTCGCCGCCGTTTCCAGCGCCTGCGCTTCCGCGCCGGGGGTGTAGGCAACGGTTATCGTAAGCTGCTGGCGCGGATCGCGCGGCTGCTGGCTGAGCCAGCGCGCCAGCGGCGGCGCATCGGGCGCGGCGATATAGACCGCCATAGCCGAGCCCCGATCTGACGGGCCCGCATGCGGCCTTGCGGCAGCCGGGCGTTCGGCCGGACGCTCAGGCTGTCGTTTCGGCGGTGGCCTGTGAGTCACAGCCGCCGCGGTGATCATGAACAGGATCAGCGAGAGATCGGCGAGCGAGGTCTGCCAACTGACGGCGGTGCGTGCGCTCACCAGTTGCCTCCCCGGCCCCATTCGTCACTCTCGTCCAGCACCGTATCGGCGGGATCGTGCGGCGCTGGATCGGGCCGTTCCGACACCATGGGATCGTCTTCACGCGGGATCGCCATGCGGCGCGGCTTGAGGTCGGATGGCAGAGCGTCGACCACTTGCCCGGCCAGCCAGTCGATCACTTTCTGGCGCTCCGCCTCCTCATCCGCCGCGCGGCGCGCCACCACGCGGGCGAGCGGCGCGAAGACCAGATTGCCCAGCAGCAAGCCGTAAAGCGTGGTCAGCACCGCCAGTGAAATCACGCGGGTGAAATCGTCCATCGCCGCATCGCCCCCCGGCATCTGCGCCAGCGAGATCAACGTGCCGGCGAGGCCAAACACCGGCGAGAGGTCCGCCGCCTGATGCAGCGTGCGCACCGCTCGCGCGGTCAGTTCCCCGCGCCGCTGCTTGTGCGTGGCATGGGCGATGTTCAATGCATCCAGCGATCGGCTGGCGATGAACAGGCTGGTCGCCTCGTCGAATTCGGGATCGCCCGAATTGAAAGGCTGGGCACGGATCACCCCGTCCCGCTGCATCTCCTGAATGTGGACGGCCAGCGCCGTCTTCGCGCGCGCCGCGCGAAAACGAGGCTGGAACAGTTCACGCAAGGCACCGCCGGCCAGCCGAACATCGGCCAGCCCGCAGCGCAGCAGAGTCCCCAGCAGGGTGCCGCCAACGACGATGACGGCGCTGGTGCCGTCCAACAGGGTACGCGGATCGATCACGCGGTCCTTCTCCTTTTTCCAGACAAGAACGGCGGATCGCGCAGGCTTTCAGGCGGAGGCCGCGATTTGCCGCTTTCCGGCAAGCGATTGCCGCCTGCGCCGCGGCCCCACCCCCGCCATCCGGCCCGAACCGCGATTGGCACACCCCTTGCTATCCGGAAGCGGCAATGCCCGCTCAACTGGGGCCCCCTCGACCGGGGCCCCCTCAATCGGAGCCAAGAACAATGTCGCAAGATCTGTTCGGGATTCACGCACAGGCGCTGGAACTTCAATCCCGCCGCATGGGCCTGATCGCCTCGAACATCGCCAATGCCGCCACGCCGGGATACAAGGCGAAGGACATCAATTTCACCGCCGCGCTCAAATCCGCAGAGCGCGGGGGGAACATCGATGCCGCCGCCGACGATGCCACGCAGTACCGCATCCCCGTCATGCCCTCTCTCGATGGCAACACGGTGGAGATGCAGAACGAGCAGGTGGCGTTTTCCGAAAACGCGGTGGGCTATTCCGCCACGCTCCAGTTCATCAGCGCCCGCGTCAATTCCGTCACCCGCGCGCTGAAGGGCGAATGACGATGGCCAGAGATCCCTTGGGCAATCAACAGCCGATGACGATGTTCGGCCTGGCCCAGCGGGCCATGTCGGCACAGCTCGTGCGGATGAACGCGGCCGCATCGAACCTGGCCAACGCCGGTTCGGTAGCGGGTAGCGAGGACGGCACCTACAAGCCGATACGCCCGGTCTTCGCCACCGATCTGGACCGCGAAAGCGGCCTTGCCTCGGTCGATGTCGAAGGCGTGCAGCGCGAACAGGCCGCCGCCGTGCGGCAGCATGCCCCCACCCACCCGCTGGCCGATGCCAACGGCGACGTCTGGGTCGCCCCCGTCGATGAGAACGCCGAGATGGTCGAGATGCTTGAAGCATCCCGACAGTACCAGAACCTGGTCGAAGCCCTTTCGACCGCCAAGCAGCTCATGCTCGACACTGTGAGGATGAAATGACCGTCAGCAACGTCAACAACACCAGTAGCGCCGCGTCTACCACGACCACAACGAAGACCTCGCTCTCCGATCTCGATCAGGGCGATTTCCTGAAGCTGATGGTCACGCAGATGCAGCAGCAGGATCCATTCAACCCGGTCGACCAGACGCAGATGCTGGCCCAGATGGCCCAGTTCACCTCGCTCGCGGCGACCTCCACGATGTCGAGCACGCTAAGCACGATCTCGTCCAAGCTGGACACGCTCGTCTCCGCGCAGACCGCCTCGCAGAACTCGCTCGCCGATCTGGTCAGCGCGGTCACCAACGCGTCCGGCACGTCCGACAGCAGCCAGACTTCCACGAGCTGACACCCATTTATCCAGGAGCCATCCCATGTCTTTCTACACTTCGATCACCGGGCTGAAGAACGCCCAGACCGACCTGAACGTCATCGCCAACAACATCGCCAACTCGGAAACGGATGGCTTCAAGAAGAGCACCGCCTCGTTTGCGGACATCGTCTCCGCTTCCGTGCTCAGCGATCCCAAGACCACCGTGGGCATCGGCGCACGCGTCTCCTCTATCAGCCAGAATTTCGATCTTGGCGCGATCGAGCAGACCGGATCGGCGCTGGATGTGGCGATCAAGGGCGACGGGTTCTTCACGGTCGTCTCGCCCACTTCGGGCGACACCGAATATACGCGCGCCGGATCGTTCACGATGGATGGTGACGGCTTTATCAAGAACCCGCAGGACGCGCGGCTTCAGGTCTTCCCGGTCGATGCCAGCGGCGCGATCACATCGACCACGCCGCAAAGCGCGCAGATCCCCACCACCAATGCCGCCGGATCGGAATTCGCCGGCGTTACCATCGGTTCTACCGGCGAAGTCGTCGCCACTTATGCGGACGGCACCAATACCACCGTCGGCGTGCTGGCGCTCGCCTCGTTCGTGGCGCCTACAGGCCTGAAGCAGATGGGCGATGCCAGCTGGAAGGCCACCGGCGTATCCGGCGCGGCCACTTACGGCCAGCCGGGATCGGGGCAATACGGTTCGCTGCTGTCCGGTTCGCTCGAACGCTCGAACGTCGATCTGGCGGAAGAACTGGTCTCGCTAATCACCGCGCAGCGCGATTTCCAGGCCAATGCCAAGGCGATCGATACCGCATCGCAAATCTCGCAGACCATCATCAACCTGCGGACCTGAAGCGGCGCCTGAACCATGGATCGCCTGATCTACACCGCCGTTTCCGGCCTCAACGCCTCGCTCAACCGCGAACGCGTGATCGCCAGCAACATGGCCAACACGCACACCACCGGCTTCAAGTCCGAAGTGTTGCAGGCCGCGCCGACGACGCTGGAAGGCCCCCAGCTGGAAGTGCGCGCGCTTTCCAGCAGCGGGGTCATCGGCGCCTCCATGAAGCAGGGGGAGATCGCCCGTACCGGCAATCCGCTGGACGTGGCGCTTCAAGGCCAAGCCCTGCTGGCGGTGCAGGCGAGCGACGGTCAGGAAGTCTACACCCGCCGGGGCGACCTTTCGGTCACTTCGACCGGGGTGCTCCAGAACGGCGACGGCCTGCCGGTGCTGGGGGACAATGGGCCGATCACGGTGCCGCCCGGCGGCACCGTGACCATCGCCGACGATGGCGGCATCCTGGTGGCCGATCCCACCACGCCGGACGAACCGCCACAGCGGGTGGACAAGCTGCGGCTGGTCAGCGCCACCGGCAGTCAGATCGCCAAGGACCTTTCGGGCACATTCCGCGTCGTCAGTGCGAATGGCCAGCCCCCCGGCGCCCTGCCGGTGGATGAGAACGCACAGGTGATTCCCGAGGCCCTGGAGCAGTCCAACGTCAACGCATCGGAGGTACTGACCGACATGATCTCGGCCCAGCGCCTTTTCGAGATGCGCACCAAACTGGTCGAGACCGCGCGTCAGGTCGACGAAGGCGGCGTCCGGCTCATGCGCATAGATAGCTGAGGAAATAGAAGAAATGCCCAGTTCCGCACTACAGGTCGCCCGTACCGGTCTTGAGGCGCAAGACACGCGCATGCGCGTGATCGCCAACAACCTGGCCAACGTATCGACCACTTCGTTCAAGCGCGATCGCGCCAACTTCGCGACGCTGGCCTATCAGGACGCGCGCGTCGCCGGCGCACAGTCTTCCAATGAGACGGTCTACGCCACCGGGCTGAACCTCGGCACCGGCGTATCGATCCAGTCCACCTCGCGCATCGACACGCAGGGGACGTTGCAGACCACCAACAACACCTTCGACCTGGCGCTGGACGGCGACGGCTATTTCCAGATCAGTCTACCGGGCGGCCAGCTGGCCTATACCCGCGCGGGCAACTTCACCCGCTCGTCCGAGGGCCAATTGGTGACCACGCAGGGCTATATCGTCCAGCCGCCGATCACCGTTCCGGAGGGCGCAACCTCCGTCACCGTCTCGCAGGACGGCACCGTCTCCGCGCAGCTTGCCGGGCAGTCCGACCCTTCGCAGCTGGGCCAGATCACTATCGCCAACTTCACCAACCCCTCCGCGCTTCAGGCCGGTGCCGACAACTTCCTGCTGGAAACCGCCGCCAGTGGCCCCGTTCAGCTCGGCATCGCCGGGCAGGACGGGCGCGGGCAGATCCGCCAGGGCATGCTCGAAGCCTCGAACGTCAACGTGGTCGAGGAACTGGTGGACATGATCGAGACGCAGCGCGCCTACGAGATCAATTCCAAGATGATCTCCGCCGTGGACGAGATGCTGCGCAACGCGAACCAAACGTTGTGACGATGGCCGCGCGTCCCCTTCTGCTGGCGGCCTCGGCACTGGCGGTCCTTTCCGGGACGCCCGCGCTTGCCAAGAAGCCGCCCCAGCCTTCCGGCTTCGAACCAACGTTGCCCACGCCACTGCCCGCGCCCGTGCAGGAACCTGCCGGGCAGCCGACCGGCGGGATCTTCAACGTCTCGCTCGGATACGCGCCGCTCCACGGCGGCACGCGCGCCGCGCATGTCGGTGACGCGGTGACGATCCTGCTGGTGGAAAGCACCAGGGCCGCCAAGACAGTCAGCTCCAAGAGCCAGAAGGGTGGCGGCGCAGCCATCGTGCCGCCCACCAAGGGCCCTTTGTCGTTCCTGAAGGCCGATGCGCTTAATGCCAGCAGTTCCTCGACGTTCAATGGTCAGGGCAATGCGGCGCAGACCAGTTCGCTGGTTTCCACCCTTGCCGTCACCATTGCGGAAGTCCGCCCCAACGGAACCGCGCTCGTCAAAGGAGAAAAGAAAATGCTGGTCAGTCAGGGCGACGAATGGGTCCGGTTTTCCGGCATCGTCCGCCTCGCCGATATAGACGAGGATAACCAGATCGCCTCAACCCGCGTTGCCGATGCGCAGATCCAGTATACGGGCAAGGGCGCGATCATGCGTTCGGGCCGCCAGGGCTGGCTTGGCCAGTTCTTCAACATGATCTCGCCGTTCTGATGCGCGATCGCCAACTTCTTATCCACCGGGTGACCGACGCCATCCTGGGCATGTTGCTGATCGCGATGATCGCGCTGATCGTGTTCCTGGCCCCGGTCCAGGCCCATGCGGAGCGCGTGCGCGATCTGGGCCAGTTCCAGGGCGTGCGTGAGAACCAGCTGACCGGCTATGGCATCGTCGTTGGCCTGCCCGGCACCGGGGATGACAATCTGGAATATACGACGCAGGCGATGAAGGGCGTTTCCGGCCGCATGGGCCTGACGCTGCCGCCCGGCGTCTCGCCCGGTCTGAAGAACGCCTCTGCCGTGATGGTCACGGCCGAACTGCCCGCCTTTGCGAAGCCCGGCCAGCGGATCGACGTGACCGTCTCCGCCATCGGCAAGGCCAAGTCGCTGCGCGGCGGATCGCTGATTATGACGCCGCTCTACGGTGCGGACGGGCAGATCTATGCCATGGCGCAAGGTAACCTTGCCGTCGGCGGGCTGGGCATTTCCGGCAAGGATGGCTCCAACGTCACCGTCAACATCCCCACCGTCGGCCGCATTGCCGAAGGTGCCAGCGTGGAGCGTGCAGTCTCCACCGGGTTCGATAGCAACGCGGTGCTGCGCTGGAATCTGTTCGACGCCGATTTCCTCACCGCCGCGCGCGTGCGCGATGCCATCAACAACCGTATTCCCGGCACCGCCTCTGTAGAGGACGGCGTGACGCTGGCCCTGCACTTGCCGGCAGAGCCCGACACCCGCGCCAGCGTGATGGCCGCGATCGAGATGATCGAGGTCGATCCCGCCGAAACCCCCGCCCGCGTGGTAGTGAACAGCCGCACCGGCACCGTGGTCATCAATTCCGCCGTGCGTCTTGCCCCGGCCGCGATCAGTCACGGCAAGCTGACCGTGCGCGTGGAGGAACGGCCGATGGTGGTCCAGCCCGGACCGTTCAGCCAGGGCCGCACCGCCGTGGAGCAGAACTCCACGCTCTCGGTCGACGAGGAAAAGCGCGCGGTGATGCTGTTCAAGGGCGGCGCCTCGCTCGCCCGCGTGGTCGATGCGCTGAACCTGCTGGGCGTCACCCCGTCCGACCTTGTGGCAATCCTGGAAGCGCTGAAGCAGGCGGGCGCGCTCAAGGCAGAGATGGTGGTGATATGAGCACGATTGACACCGCCCTTCCCGGCATGACCATCACCCCCGGCGCCACCGATCGGGAAAAGCTGAAGGCCACCGCCAAGCAGTTCGAATCGATGCTGGTGCGCCAGATGCTGGCCGCCGCGCGCAAGACCGACTTCGGCGGAGATAGCGTGTTCGGCAGCCAGGCGATGGATACCTTCAACCAGATGCAGGACGAACACTTTGCCGACGTGACGGCGCAAAGCGGCGTGCTGGGTCTGGCCTCCATCCTGGAAGCGCAAATGCAGCGTTTCCTGCCCGCATCGGAAGCCGGCGAAAGCGCCGATTCCGCCACATCTAGCACGGGAGCCGCCTGAGATGGCCTCGAACCTCATCTCGATCGCCAACTCGGGCGCCCGCGCCGCCAAGGCCGCGCTCGACATTACCGCGCAGAACATCTCCAACGCATCGTCTGATGGCTATGTGCGGCGCAGCGTCTCGCTGTCGGAAATGGCGGTCAACTCGGTCAGTTCCTCGCCCAACGCCATCAACCTGGCGGGCGTTCGCGTCTCCGGCCTCGTGCGCAATGCGGACATGTTCCGCCAGTCCGAAGTACGCCGCACCGGCGCCGATGCAGCGCGCGCCGATGCCGAAGTGCAAGGGCTGGAGAATATCGAAAGTGCGGTGGAGCAGACTGGCGTCTACGATTCCGTCGTCAATTTCGAAGCCTCTTTGAAGCAGCTCTTATCCGATCCCACCGATGGGTCGCTGCGCGCTTCCGCGCTGGAACAGGGCCGCACCCTGGCGCAAACGATGAACACCGCCGCCTCCAGCCTGGACGCCGCCGGGCAAGGCCTGCGGTTTGAGGCGCAGGACGGCGTCGATCAGGTCAACACGCTGTCCACCGAACTGGCGCGCGTGAACCTGCGCCTTGCCCGCTCGTCCGATTCCTCCAGCGACCAGTCCAGCCTGCTGGACCAACGCGATTCGCTGCTGGAAAAGATCAGCGGCTATGTCGATATCTCCACCAGCTTTGCCGACGACGGCACGGTGGAAGTGCGGCTGGGCGGCACGACCGGGCCCGATCTGGTCAACGGCGGCACGGCCTCCACCTTGGCCGCGAATACGGAAAGCGACGGCACGCTCAGCTTCACGCTGGACGGCAATGCCGCCACGATCTCCTCCGGATCGGTCGCGGGCAAGAACCAGGCTTTGTCCGAACTCGCCGGTGTCCATTCGCAGCTCGATTCCATTGCCTCCGGCGTGATGACCGCGATCAACGGCGCGCAGACCGCCGGGGTGGACCTAAACGGCAATGCCGGGCAGCCCATGTTCTCCGGCACCGACGCCGCCAGCATGTCGCTCGCCCTTACCAGCGGCAGCCAGATCGCCACCGCCCCAGCCGGGGCAGGTGCAAACAGCCGCGATGCCTCCAACCTGGAATCGATGCGCAGTGCGCTCGACGCGGCAGACCCTGCCGGTGCCATGGATTCGCTGCTATTCGGCATTTCCAGCGCTGTCGCCGGCCGCACGGTCACACGCGATTCGCTCGCATCGATCGCCAGCAACGCCAAAGTTGCCCTTGAAGCGCAGGCGGGCGTCGATCTCGATCAGGAAGCGGTGAACCTCACCCTGTTCCAGCAGGCCTATCAGGCCAACGGCCGGGTCATGCAGGTCGCCTCCGACATTTTCAATTCGATCCTCTCGATCAGCTAGTCCGACCGGAGCCTTTCCCATGACTATCGTTTCGACCAGCACCAGCGCCTTTTTCGAGAGGTCGCGCAATGACATGAAGAACCTGCGCACGCAGGCGGAAAACTATCAATCGCAGATGTCCAGCGGGCTGAAGTTCGACAAGTCATCGGACAATCCGGTGGCGGCATCGCGTCTGCGCACCCTGTCGCGCCAGGAAGCGCTTTCGGGCATCGACAAGACCAACGCCAGCCGCGCCAATGCGGATCTTTCGCTGGCGGATTCGACGATGTCGGACATGTCGGACGCGCTGATGCAAGTGCAGGATCTGGCCACGCAAGCGGCCAATTCCACCCTAACCGACGATCAGCGCGCCTCGATCGGCACCCAGTTGGACCAGATTTTCAGCAACCTGCTGGCACTGGCCAATGCGCGCGATTCCAACGGCCATGCGCTGTTTGGCGGGGCCAGTGCGGGGGATGCCTATTCGCTCGATTCGTCCGGCAACGCCGTCTACGTGGGCACCGGCAGTTCGGACAGCTTGCCGCTGGGCGATGGGCAAAGCGTCACCCGATCGATGACCGGCCCCGAATTTCTGAGCTTCACCAATTCCAGCGGCAACCAGACCGACCTGCTGGCCGTGGTAAAGGGCTTGGCCGATGCACTGAAGGGCGGCTCTACCGACCCGACCGGCGCCGCATCTGCCGCGCTGACCGACCTGAAGAGCGGGCTGGACACGCTGACCACCGGCCAGACCGTGGTCGGCACCCGGCTTGCCTGGATAGACGTGGTGAACGACCGGCGGACCAACTTGTCCGAACTGCGCTCTACCGAAGAATCGGACATCGGCGGTGCCGATCCCGCCACCACTATCGCCAATCTTCAGGAAACCATGACGGTTCTGGAAGCGGCGCAATCCACTTTCGGCAAGCTCGCCTCGCTCAGCCTGTTCAACGCGATCAGCTGATCCGCAAAAACCAGCCGCGCTAGCGTGAGGGCGCAGCGGCCGGTCTTCAACACCACGGGGAACGTTAACCATGTTTGCAGTGATCGGCGTCGTCATCTTGCTGGTGATGGTGTTCGGCGGCTTCGCGATCACCGGCGGCGCGCTCGGCCCGGTGATGGAGGCGATCCCGCACGAAATGCTCATCATCGGCGGCGCCGCACTGGGTGCCATCGTCACTGGCAATTCGATGCACGAGATCAAGGCCCTGGGCAAAGGCGTGGGCAAAGTCTTCAAGGGCCCGCGCCACAACAAGCAAGACCATGTGGACGCGATCATCCTGACCGTGAAGCTGATGAAAATCCTGCGTTCCGAAGGCCCGGTGGCGCTGGAAAGCCATGTGAACGAGCCGCAGAACTCAGCATTGTTCGCCGAATTCCCGCGCTTGCTGGCCAATGATGCGCTGGTCCACCTGATCTGCGACACGCTGACCCTGATCGTCGTCTCGTCCGGCACGCTGGAAGTCCACGCAGTGGAAGACGTGATGGACAATTCGATGAAGACCCACTTCCACGAATTGCATGAGCCGCAGCACGCATTCCAGAACCTGGCCGATGCGCTGCCGGCGCTGGGTATCGTCGCCGCCGTGCTGGGCGTGGTGAAAACGATGGGCTCGATCGACAAGCCGCCCTCCATCCTGGGCGGCATGATCGGCTCCGCGCTGGTCGGCACGTTCATGGGCGTGCTGCTGGCTTACGGCATCGTCGGCCCGATGGCCGGCCGCATGAAGCAGATCAACGAGCAGGACGAACAGATCTTCCACGCCGTGAAGCAAGTGATCATCGCCAGCTTGCACGGCTGGCCGCAACCGCTGGTAGTGGAAAGCGCGCGTTCCGGCCTGGGTCACGCCTTCCGCCCCGGCCTTTCCGAACTGCTCGACGCGATGAGGGGCCGCTGAGGTGGCCACCAAGAAGCCGAAGGAGGCGCCGCGCCCGATCATCGTCAAGAAAGTGACGGTGGTGGAAGCCGGGCACCACGGCGGCGCCTGGAAAGTGGCCTATGCGGACTTCGTGACGGCCATGATGGCCTTCTTCCTGCTGCTATGGATCGTGGGCGCCACCACCGAAAAGCAGCGCAAGGGCATCGCCGACTACTTCTCCCCCACCCTGGTCAAGACGCGGCAGGGCAGTGCGGGATCAGCAAACGGTCTGCTCGGCGGATCGTCGCTGACCGAGAAGGATAACCTGCCCCATGCCGGCGGCACTGGCACCAAAACCATCACCATCCCGCGTGATTCCACCGGCGGCAACCGCGAGGGCGGCACCCCGATCAAGCGCACCTCGCTGGCGCGGGAAGCGCTAAACCGCAAGCTGCAATCAACGGCGGAACTGCGCAAGCTCGCCAAGCAGATCCGCATGGTGGACACCACGGAAGGCATCCGCATCGACATGGTGGACGATGCCGATTTCTCGATGTTCCGGCTGGGCACCACGATCCTGACGCCGCAAGCGCAGGAACTGCTGAAGGCGATTGCGGAGGCCATCGGCAAGGACGGCGGCCCGCTCACCGTGCGCGGCCATACCGATGCCGTGCCCTATCGCGACGGCGTACCCGGCAACAACTGGTCCCTCTCCGCCGGCCGCGCCGAAGCGACGCGCCAGCAGTTGATCGGCGACGGCGTGCCGGACGATCGCTTCAAGCGAATCGAGGGCGTGGCCGATAAGGAACTGCTTATCCCGCAGGATCCACATGATCCGCGCAACCGGCGGATTTCGATCACGATTGCGAATTAGCGGCGAGGTTTGTTCTGCTTCACGCAAACCTGAACGCCAAAACTCCGTCGCCCCCGCGAAGGCGGGGGCCCCGCTTCCTTGCCCCCTCGCCCCACACATAAGAAGCGGGATCCCCGCCTTCGCGGGGATGACGGGTTGAGGAAGGGAACGGACGTTGCGCATGCACAACGCCTGCGACAATCAAGCCGCCTCCAGCACCATATTGAACGGCCCCTCCGTTGCGCGGCGCACATAGGTAAACCCAGCCTCGCGCATGATCGCCGACAGCCGCGCCTCACCGGCCTGCGCGCCCAGCCCCTCACCCACTTCCTGATCGAGCGAAGTCGGTACGCAGATCATGGTGGAGGCGTTGTAATAAAGCCGCCCCACCGGATTGAAGTTCTGCTCCGGCGCGTCGCCCGCGATCGGCTCCACCACCATCCAACGCCCATGCGGCGCCAGGATTTGGTGGATATGTGCCGCGCAACCACGCGGGTCGCCCATGTCGTGCAGGCAATCGTACATCGTCACCAGGTCGAACCCGTTTTCGTCGATAGCCTTGGCGGCAGAAACCTCGAACCGCACGCGATCGCCCAGCCCATGCGCCTCTGCATGACGGCGCGCTTCCTCGATCGAGGGTTCGTGGAAATCGTATCCGATGAACAGGCTCTCCGGATAAGCTTCCGCCATCAGCATGGTCGAAAAGCCTACGCCGCAACCGACATCGGCCACTTTCGCGCCCTTGCGCAGCCGGGCCTCCA
>FTBS01000171.1_pt1 | contig 17880 bp, 19 predicted proteins | sample 1639441 | NCBI WGS metagenome assembly FTBS01 (sample SAMEA3914864, study PRJEB12502) | metagenome | biome: forest; material: soil | place: USA | collected 2012-03-12 | depth 0.3 m
ACCGGGGTGTGCACCTGACCGAGGTGCGCGCCACGGCGGGCTGACATGCTCGGTGTGGATACCCTCGGCGAAATCGCGAATGCGGATTGGCCGCTGTTCGGTTGGATCGACGATATCCGCGCTCCACTCAGCGCCGCCCGCGCTTCCGGCCGATCTTGCGCCCTCGCCACGCTCCACCGCGTAGAAGGTAGCGCCCCGCGCGGGCCAGGCGCGCAGATGCTGTTCACGGCATTGGCGGACGGCTCGATCGAGGCGAGCGGCTATTTCTCCGGCGACTGCATAGAGGGCGACGTGGCCCACCACGCCGCGCAAGTGCTGGAAGACGGCCGCCCGCGCCAGCTCCACTATGGCCAGGGCAGTCCGTGGATCGACATCCGCCTGCGCTGCGGCGGCGCGCTCTATGTCATGGTGGAGCGGGTGCCGGCCGATTGCCCGGCGGTAGCCGACCTCCTGCGCCACGCCGCAGAGCGCCGCCCCTGCCGCTGGCACAGCGATGGCGTGACCCGCCGCGTGACACTGGACGATGGGCCGCTGCTGGAAACGACGGCCGAGCCCTTCTCGCTCATCCGCCGCTTCGATCCCCCGCGCCGACTGATCGTTTCCGGAGGCGATCCGGGGGCGCTTGCGGCAGCGCAATTGGGCGCGCTGGCGCGGTTCGAGACGGTGCTGGTGCGGCCGGACGGCCCGGCCTCTCTCCCGCCCTTCCCGCTCGCCCGCTACATCCGGGCCCGGCCCACGGACGCCGTGGCAGAACTCGGCATCGATCGTTGGACCGCCTACCTCGGCGCCACGCATGAGGATCACCACGACCTTGGCGGCTGCCTCTCAGCCCTGCGCGGCGGGGCGGCGTGGGTAGGCATGATCGGCGCGAAATCGCGGACCGAGGGGCGGATGGCCGCGCTGCGCGCACTGGGTGCGAGCGAGGACGAACTGGCGCGATTGCATCTATCGCCCGGCGTGATCGGGCTGGGCAAATCGCCGTTCGAGGTGGCGACCGGCATTATCGCCCAGATCATGCAGGCGATGAACCCGGCGGCGGAGCGGGCGTGAGCTACGCCGCGCTGGTGCTGGCGGCCGGGCGCGCCAGCCGGTTCGGCAGCGACAAGCTTTCCGCTCTACTCGATGGCGAGCCGCTGCTGTTCCACGCCATCCGTGCCGCCCGCGCGGCGCCGGTCTCCCAGGTGATCGTGGTGGCGCGGCAGGGGCTCGATGTCGGCGAATGGCCGGATGGTACGCCTGTCGAGGTGGTGCGGATCGAGAGCGAGGCGCTGTCGCAATCGCTCCAAGCCGGGATCGCAGCCGGAATAGGATCCGAGGGGGTTTTCGTATTCCTCGGGGACATGCCGCGCGTGCCGCATGATGTGGCGGCGGTTCTGGCCGAGGAGATCGGGGATTCGGTTGCCGCGCTGCCTCGCTGGCAGGGACGGCCGGGGCATCCGGCCCTGCTATCGGCGCGGCTCTTTCCCGAGATCGCCAGTTTGAGTGGGGATGAGGGCGCCGGACGTCTGTTGCGTTCTCGCGGCGACGTGGCGTTCGTCGAAGTGGATGATCCGGCGATCCTGCTGGACGTGGATCGGCCGGAAGACTTGCGCGCGATTCAGGACGGCACTTCCTGATCCGTCAGGCCGGCACCTCTCGCGACCCCCGCATCACCTTACCCCCGTCATCCCCGCGAAGGCGGGGATCCCGCTTGTTCTTCGATACGCAGCGCCACCACTCAAGAAAGCGGGATCCCCGCCTTCGCGGGGATGACGGGGGATATTTGGTTGGCTGAGGTGTTGGATCGAAGTGATAAACTGAGGTGTGGAGGCCGATAAGAGGCCGCCACCGTAAGCCTCCCCGCCCTAAGCCCGGCCGGTCTCACTCGCCAACAGCGACGGATCGATCCCCTCCGCCCGCCACGTCGCGCTCCAGCGCGCATCGACCGGGGTGTCGAACAGGATTTCCGGATGCGGATCGGCGGCGTACCAGCCGTGGTGGCGCATCTCGCCCTCCAACTGGCCGGCGCCCCAGCCCGCATAGCCCAGCGCCATCAACCAGCGCTTTGGTCCGCGCCCTTCGGCAATCGCGCGCAGCACGTCCATCGAGGCGGATAGCGCGCAGAGCGGGTGGACCTGCAAGGTATCCGTACCGCCCCAATCGGTGGAATGGAGGATGAAGCCGCGCCCGGGCTCCACCGGGCCGCCCTCATGCACTTCGCAATTCGGGGCCTGGCCCGGATCGATGTCGAGTTCTTCAAGGACATCGTGGAAGCGAACGCCATCGCGCAACCGGCCGATGCCGATGCCCAGCGCGCCGTTCTCGTCATGCACGCACATCACGCTTACCGTGCGTTCGAAGCGGGGGTCGAACATGCCGGGCATCGCCAGCAGCAACCTTCCGGCAAGGTATTGTTTCTCGGTCACACTGTGAATGTAAGCGCTTGGGACGCCACGGCAAGCGGCTTACCGCTTTTCGCGTCGGTCCGGGCGCTCTATGCGATGGCGAAATCGAGGGAGTGATAAAACTCGTGACCCTGCTATTCCAATTGCCCGAAGTGCCCAGCGTCCCCGTCGTCGGCGAGAGCGCGCGCTATCCCGTGCGCCGCATCTTCTGCGTCGGCCGCAACTATGCCGCCCATGCCCGTGAACTGGGCAATGCCGTGGATCGCGAGGCGCCGATCTGGTTCAACAAGGCGCCTGCCGCGCTCTGCAACACCAGCGCGCACGCCCCGGCGACGATCCCTTATCCGCCCGGCACGAAGGACTGCCATTATGAGATGGAGCTGGTGATCGCTCTGGGCGGCGAGGGCTTCGAAGTCTCCACCGATGCGGCGATGGACCTTGTCTACGGCTATGCCTGCGGCATCGATCTCACCCGGCGCGACCTTCAGAACGCATCGAAAGCCAAAGGCTATCCCTGGGACACCGGCAAGGACTTCGAGAACGGCGCGATCATCGCCCCGATCACCCGCGCCTCCGATTTCGGCACGCCGGCCGCGCAGCGCATCGCGCTGTCGCAGAACGGCATCGTGAAGCAGGACGCGCCGCTGGATGAGATGATCTGGTCAATCCCCGAACTGATCGCCGATCTGTCGCGCATGTACCATCTGGCGCCGGGCGACCTGATCTACACCGGCACCCCCGCCGGCGTCGGCCCGATCGCGCCGGGGGACCGGCTGGAGGGCAGCGTGGAAGGGCTGGAGCCGCTCGTCCTGACCATCGCGGCGGCCTGATCGAATGCACGGCACGTTCCGATTCGCCCTGCTCGCCACCGCCGCCTGCGCAACGCCCGCGCTGGCCGATGAGCCCGCAAGCCCGATCATCGTCACCGGCCACGGCCTTGACGATGGCCCAGCCACGCCCGCCTACGATGTCCAGATCATCGACCGCGACGCGATCACGGCCAGCGCATCGGGGCGGATCGAGGACGTGCTCTCCTCCGTCGCCAGCTTTTCGCAGTTCCGCCGGTCGGACAGCCGCTCTGCCAACCCTTCGGCGCAAGGGGCGAACTTGCGCGCGCTAGGTGGCAACGCCGCCAGCCGTACGCTGGTGCTGCTGGACGGGGTGCCGGTGGCCAACCCGTTCTTCGGCTACATCCCCTATAGCGCCATCGCGCCGGAACGGATCGGATCGGTCCGCGTGACGCGCGGCGGCGGTTCGGGTGCGTTCGGATCGGGCGCGGTGGCCGGCACCATCGAAATGGTGAGCGCCGGGCCGGACCAGATCGGCACGCTGCAAGGCACCGCGCTGGTCGACGATCGGGGCGAGACGCAGGCATCGCTCACCGCCGCGCCGAAGCTGGGCAGCGGTTTCCTGATCGCAAGCGTACAGTGGGATCGGGGTGACGGCTTCTGGACAACCCCGAAGGACCAGCGCGTCGCCGCCTCCGCCCGCGCCGCCTTCGAGACGCTATCGGGCAGCTTGCGCGCCGTCGCGCCGATCTCCAGCGATGTCGAAGTGCAGGCCGCCGTGATGGCATATGACGATTCGCGCACCTTGCGCTTCAAGGGCGCCGATTCGACCTCCGAAGGCCAGCAGGCCTCGCTGCGTTTCGTCGGGCACGGTGCGTGGCAGTTCGACGTGCTGGGCTATATCCAGGCGCAGGACTTCTCGAACATCGTGATCAGTTCCACCAACTACAAGAAGACGCTGGACCAGCACCGCACGCCGACCACGGCGATCGGCGGCAAGGCCGAACTGCGCCCACCGGTGGGCAGCGACCATGTTCTGCGCATCGGCACCGACGTGAAGCTGTCTTCAGGCCACTTGCTGGAAATGCCCTATTCCACCGTCACCGGCCTCGCCACTGCCACGCGGCGCGCGGGCGGTGACCAGTCCGACCTTGGCTTCTATCTCCAAGACGATTGGACGCTGGGCAATCTGGTGCTCACCGCCGGCGGCCGGGCAGACCGCTGGACGATCCGCAACGGCTTCTACACCTCCGTCTCGCCCGCCGGCGTAACGACGCAGGACGATGCCTATGCGAACCGTTCCGGCTGGGAAGGCAATGCGCGCGGCGGGATCGTGTGGAAGGCGACGCAAGCGATCAGCCTGCGCGCCGCCGCCTATACCGGCATGCGCCTGCCGACGCTGAACGAGCTTTACCGGCCCTATGTGGTGTTCCCCGTGACCACCAACGCCAACCCGAACCTGAAGCCCGAACTCCTGCGCGGGTATGAGGCCGGGATCGACGTGACACCGATCGCACCGCTGACGCTCTCACTCACCGCCTTTGACAACCGGTTGAAGGACGCCATCGCCAACGTCACCGTCGCTACCAACGTGCAGCAGCGCCAGAACGTGGACGCCATCCGTGCGAGAGGCATCGAGGCGAGCGCCGCGCTGAATCTGGGAACGGTGCGACTGGACGGATCGCTGGCGTGGACCGATTCCAAGGTGGAAGCCGCAGGCAAGGCATTGGACGGGATGCGCCCGTCGCAAGTGCCCAAGCTGGTCGCCAGCGGCACCGTGGCCTGGCTGCCGCGCGAGGGCTGGCGCTTTGCGGCGACGGTCAGCCACACCGGCGCGCAGTATGAGGACGATCTGGAGCAGTACGTGCTGCCCGCCGCCACCACGCTCGACGCCTATGTGCAGGTGCCCGTCGCCGGGCCCGTCTCGCTGGTACTGCGCGGCGAGAACCTGACCGACGAGACTATCGTAACGCGCAACCAGGCCGGATCGATGGACCTTGGCGTGCCGCGCACCGTATGGGCCGGCGTGAAGGTCATGCTCTGATGCAGATCGCCGTACTCTCCGACATCCACGGCAACTTGCGCGCTCTGGAAGCAGTGCTGGCTGATGCGGCGCGGCGCGGGATCGGGCGGATCGTCAATCTGGGCGATATCCTCAGCGGCCCGCTCGATCCAGTGGGCACGGCGGATCGGCTGATGGCGCTGAACCTCGAAACGATTCGCGGCAATCATGAGCGGCAATTGCTGAACCTTCCGACCGAGCGGATGGGGCTTTCCGATGCCGCGACGATCGGACGGCTTGAGCCGCGGCATCTCAAATGGCTGGCCGCCCTGCCCGAAACGCTGTGGCTGGAACACGACCTCTACGCCTGCCACGGCTCGCCGGCATCGGACCTCGAATACCTGCTGGAAACGGTCGAGCCTGAAGGCTGCCGCCAGGCGCGCGAAGACGAAGTGGCCTCTCGCCTCTCCGGCATCGATGCACCGATGATCCTCTGCGGTCACACCCATTTGCCGCGCCATTTGCGGCTTGCCGATGGGCGGCAAGTGCTCAATCCCGGCTCGGTCGGGCTGCCCGCTTATGCCGACGATCATCCCTTCGCGCATGTGATGGAGAGCGGCACACCGCACGCACGCTACGCCGTAATCACCCGCGGTGCCGAAGGCTGGAGCGCCGAACTGATCGCCGTCGCCTACGACTGGCAGGCCGCCGCTGGCGATGCCGCCGCGGCCGGGCGTGAGGACTGGGCCCGTGCCCTTGCCACTGGCTTCGCATGATCGATCGCCATGTGATCGTGGACAGGCCATTGTTCGCAGGCTGGAATCCGGCCCGCACCATGGTTAAGGAAAGCCGATGGCGCGCCTGACCCTCAACGACCACCCGGTCGAGATCCGCATGGATCCGCAGACACCGCTGCTCTGGGCCCTGCGCGAGGGAGCCAACCTCACCGGCACCAAGTACGGCTGCGGCACCGGCGATTGCGGGGCCTGCTCGGTGATCGTCGACGGCGCCGCACTGCGGTCCTGCCTCGTCACTCTGGGCGAGTGCGAGGGCCGCTTCGTCACCACGATCGAGGGGCTGTCGCAGGACCGTTCGCACCCGGTGCAGCAGGCCATGGTGGCCGAACAGGCGATCCAGTGCGGCTTCTGCACGCCCGGCATCGTCATGTCCGCCGCCGCGCTGCTGGCGCGCAATGCCAACCCCAGCGAGACCGAGATCGGCGCCGCCATCCCGAACCTCTGCCGCTGCGGCGTGCAGCCGCGCCTGCTCGCCGCCGTGCAGCGCGCCGGGCGGGTGATGCGGCGCGAGGAAACCATCAGCGCCGCGCCTGCCCCCGGCATCGCCCCGCAGGATGCCGCCCGCGCGGTTCCGGCGCTGAACTCCACTTCATCCGAACGATAAGGAACAGCCCATGAAGGCGACCATCTGGCACAATCCCAAGTGCGGCACCTCGCGCAAGACGCTGGCCGTGCTGGAAGAGACCCCCGGTGTGGAGGTCACGGTGATCGAATATCTGAAGACCCCGCCCAGCGCCGAAAAGCTGGCGCAGCTTTACAAGGATGCCGGCCTCACCCCGCAGCAGGGCCTGCGCATCAAGGGCACCGATGCCGAAGAACGCGGCCTTCCCGGTGCCGATGACGCCGCCGTGCTGGCCGCCATGGCCGCCGAACCGATCCTGATCGAACGCCCCCTGGTAGAGACAGACAAGGGCGTTCGCCTGTGCCGCCCTATGGAAAAGGTCCACGAGATTCTGTAATCGCTCTGCAACATTGCACCGCGCCTTGCTTGCAATGTAGCCCCTGATCTGCCACGCCTTCGCCCTTCGCAGGACGACAACAACGCGAGAGTTTTCGCCAGCATGACCAGTACCGAGCTTGCCCGAGAGGCGCTCCCCCAGCGAATCAAGCGAAAGATCAAGCACAGCCTCGGACCGTGGGGCGTGTTCATCGAAGGATTTCTGCGCAACCCGGTGATGGTCGGTTCGATCGTCCCCTCGTCGCGCTTCACGATCAATCGCATGCTGGCGCCCGTCGACTGGGCGAACACCAAGCTCTTCGTCGAATACGGCCCCGGTGTCGGCACCTTCTGCCGCCCGGTGCTGGATCGCCTGAGCCGTGACGCGCAGCTGATCGTGATCGACACGAACCCGCTGTTCATCGACTATCTGCGCCGCACCATCACCGACAGCCGGTTCATCCCGGTGCTCGGCTCGGCAGCGGACGTGGAAGAGATCGTGCGCGCGCACGGCCATGAGAAGGCGGACTACGTGCTTTCGGGTCTGCCGTTCTCCACCCTGCCCGACGGTGTCGGCCCGGCCATCGCCGCCGCCACCTACCGCGTGATCCGCAAGGGCGGCGCGTTCCTGGTCTATCAGTTCACGCCCAAGGCGAAGAGCTTCATGGCCCGCCATTTCAAGCGCATCGATGACGCGATCGAGCCGATCAACGTCCCCCCCTGCTTCATGTGGTGGGGCTGGAAGGACGAGGACTGATACGTCCCGCCATCGGCGAAACGAAAAAGGCCGGCGCCCACGCGCCGGCCTTTTTCGTTTGTACGCTTGGAGCGCCGCTTATTCGAACGGGCCGGTGATCCTCTCCACGGAATCGCCCGTAAGCTGGCGGTGCACTTGCCCGATCACCGCCACCGAATAGATCCCCGCAACCATTGCCACCAGCGCCTGGAACGCGCCCACGGCCAAGTCCGCAATGTGCTTGGGCGCCAGCAGCGAAATCGGCAGCGTGACAACGTTGGCCAGGATCATCAGCACCATCATCGCCAGCAGCAGCAGCGCGTAGAAGCCGAAAATTCGCGCCGTATTGCCGCGCGTCAGGCCCCAGGATCGGACCATGGCGCCTACCGGGTTGCGCAGCTTGTCCACGCCGATCACCGGCGCGGTCAGCGATAGCCGCACGCCGATCAGCACGGCGCCACCGAAACCGATCGCCATGCCCACCACGCCGCCGGCTATTCCGCCGACCATCGAAAACAGCGTCGCCGGTACGAGCAAGACTGCAAGCAGGCCCACGCCCAGCACGATCTGGGCCAGGATGTACGCTACCAACCCTTTAAGGCCGCCGCCGATCGCCTCTCCCACGGTCGGGCGCCGGTCGGGATCGAGCAGACAGAGCAGCGAAAGCGTGCCCAGGCACTGGCACACCAGCATCGGCACCACGATCGGGAGAATCGATGCGTAATAGGGGGCCGCAATGTTCATCATCTGCTGCTCGGTCACCCCCTTGGGGATTTCCGGCGCGGGAAAGAAGATCGAGAACACCAGCTGCGGCAACAGGAAAAAGACCCCCGCGATGGCGAGAACCACTTCCTTGTTGGCGGAAACCGCGCGGCTTGCCTCGTTCCAGGCCCGGTTGCTGTCGAACGTCATTGCTGCTCCTGGCACCGCCGCGATGGGGCGGTCATCTCAAAGTGGCTTGATAACCGCAGGGAATGACGCCACGCAACGCAACATGACTTTCCCCACGACTTTGGCCGGTGATATCGAGCTGCGCATCAGCTCCGAACCGGTCCCCTACCGCGCCGCCCTTGAGGAAATGACCGCCCGCAACGCCGCCATCGCCGCGGGTGAGGCGCGCGAGCTGATCTGGCTGCTGGAACATCCGCCCGTCTACACCGCCGGCACCAGCGCGGCGGTGGACGAACTGCTGGACCCGCGCTTCGAAGTGGTCGAGGCCGGGCGCGGCGGGCGCTACACCTACCACGGCCCCGGCCAGCGCATCGGCTACGTCCTGCTGGACTTGCGCAAGCGCGCCCGCGACGCGCGCGGTTTCGTCCATGGGCTGGAAGGCTGGGTGATGGATACGCTGAAGGACTTCGGCGTGGACAGCTTCCGCAGCGAAGGCCGCATTGGCATCTGGACCCAGGACGTGGACGGGCGCGAGGCGAAGATCGGCGCGATCGGCGTGCGCATTCGCAAGTGGGTGACGATGCACGGCTTTTCGGTGAACATTCATCCCGATCTGGGCCACTTCACCGGCATCGTGCCCTGCGGGATCGACGAATTCGGCGTCACCAGCCTGAAGCGGCTTGGCCACGATACCGACTATGCCCGCTGGGACGAAGCGATGCTGGCCCATGCCGACGCCTTTCTTTCCGCGCTGGACCGCCCTTGCCCTCCTCCAGCCTCACCGCAAAATCCTTCGGAGACGCCCGCATGAGCCTGCCGTTTCGTTCCGCTGCCGTGCTCCTTCCGATGTTGGCGGCCGTTGCGCTTTCGGGCTGCAACAAACAGCAGGCCACGGACAACAAGGCCGCCGCCGGCACTGCGCTGCTGCCGCGTTCGGTAAGCGACGACATGCCGGCCTACGACACGGCGCGATCGCAGAATCCGCATATGGCGCCCGATGAGGGGCTGCCCCAGCCGCGCCGCGCCGCTGCCGCTTCAGCCAGCGATGCTGCCGTGGATGCCGATGCGGACGCCGCAGCCGCGGCGGCTGCCGATGTCGACGCCGCAGCGGGAACCAGCGCGGTCAAGCCGGCCGGAGAATAACGCTCCGCCGGGGATTTTCGGCAACCCCGTAGCCGCCCGCCAGATTGCCGACGGCCACATTGATGCCGCCCCCATTGACGCTGGGGCCACCCACGGTGCGCTCCGCCTGTGCCAGCGTATTGCGCGCCAGCTCCAGATCGGCACGGTCGACCATACGGCCGCCCACCGCCAGTGATCCCAAATGCGGGCTGGCGGCGAAGGCGGCAACGACTTCACGCGCTTCCTCCACTTCGCCCGCCACCGGCGCGAAGGCGCGGTTGATCGCCGCGACTTGCGCGGGATGGACAGCGAACATCCCGGTGAAGCCATCGGCGCGGGCCCGCAAGGCCGCACGTTCCAGGCCCACCTCATCCTCAAAATGCTCGAACGGCGCTTCTACTGCGCGCAATCCACCGGCATGGGCGGCGAATAGGACTTGCGCGCGCACGAAATCGACCGGATCGCTCCAACCGCCTTGTGCATCGCGGCGCTGTCGCACGCCCAGCGCCGCGCCGACGCCGTTCGCGCTCCAGGCCAGGCCGTCCAGCCGCTGATGCGCCGATTCGAGATAGCGGGGAATCTGCAGGGCGGCGGCAGCCGTCTCACCGGCGATCGGCATAATCCGGGTGGTACCAACGGCGATGCCGTTGCGTTCCTCATGCTGATAGATTTCGCTGGCCAGTTCGCGCACCGCATCCGGTCCGGCGGCTTTCGGCAGGATCACCCCTTCCGGCGCGGAAGGCATGACGGCGGCCAGATCGGCCAACCAAAGGCCCGATTCGAAGCTGTTGATCCGCACCCAGCGTGCGGAGGGCCGGGCGCCGGGGGCCGAGCGACTGGCGGCCAGCCATTGGGCGGCAAGGCGGCAGCCGACATCACGCCCTTCGCGGGGGATGGTGTCCGACAGGTCCACCACCACCACATCGGCGCCGACGCCTTGCGTCATGCCAAGCCGTTTTTCGTTGTTGCCGGGTACGATCAGCCAGGATCGATACTTCATCGCGCGCCCCCCTCATTCCTTCGTCGGCGCGGAGCCTAGCGGGCGAGCGATTAAGAAATGGAGTCTGTGTGAGGGCATACGGCGCCAGGGCATATTGTCCAGACAACCGACGGCGAACAACCACTCCGTCATCCCCGCGAAGGCGGGGATCCCGCTTCTTTCCCGCAACGGTGGCTCGGTGGCGCAAGTAAGCGGGGCCCCCGCCTTCGCGGGGGCGACGAGTGTTAAGTGAGCAGTAACGGGTGGAAAGAGCGCAAAGACAGGCGCGCGTAGACGTAAGTGCGCGGAAAGGCCCGGGGAAAGTGCGAGTGAGGCGGGGCCAATGCCCCGCCGCCCCTCAAAGCGCCTTTTCGTAGACCGCGTATTCGCGGTTCACCTTGCTGTCGATGGCGTCGGCGATGGCGACCATCCCCTGGTTGTCGTCCAGAATCCAGCCGATCTCCGCCCGCTTGGCTCCGAACTTGGCGGTGGCGGAACGGCGGATGTATTCGATCATCATGAAGGCCAACTGGCTGGCCAGGCGTGAGGATTGCAGCTTCTTGCGCACGCCCATCAGCGGCACGCGCATGTCCGCCGGGTTCGGCTTGCGCAGCCACAGCAGCAGCTTGATCAGGCCGAAGATCCCCGGCTTGCCCTTCGGCCCGTTGAACCGCTTCTGCGCCTGGTTGAGATCGGGCCAGGTCATCATGAAGGCCACCGGCTCGCCCTCATACTCCGCGATGCGGATCAGGCTTGGGTGGACCAGCGGCTTCAGCGCCTTCCCGGTATATTCGATTTCCTTTTCGGTGAAGGGTACGAAGCCCCAGTTGTCCGACCAGGCATCGTTCAGAATCTCGCAGATCAGCGCCGCTTCCTCGTCAAACCGCTTGGGATCGACTTCGCGAATGCGGATCTTGGCGTTCTTCTCGCCGGACGAGACGATGCGCTGGACCAGCGGCGGGAACTGCTTCGATACGTCCAGATCGTAGGTATAGAGCGTCTTCACGCGCTCATAGCCGGAGCCCTCGATCCACGGTTGGTAGGCGGCATCGTGGTGGGCCATCATCACCATCGGTGCATGGTCGAAACCGCGCACCTGCAGGCCCGGCTCTTCCCAGACGGACAGGTTCATCGGTGCCAGCACGCGGGTCATGCCCTGGCCGCGCAGCCAATCCTCAGCCGTGGCGATCAGCGCCTTGGCGACGTCCTCGTCCTCCGCCTCGATCGCACCCCAGTTGCCGGTGCCCGGGCCCATGCCCTGCTCCAGCGGCTGTTTCAGCGCCAGTTCATCGATGTGCGCGGATATGCGGCCCACAACCTCATCCCCGCGCTTGGCCAGGAAAAGCTGGCCGCGGGCGTGATCCCAGAACGGGTTCTTGCCGGGGGTGAACTTGGAGACTTCTTCCGAGCGCAGGTTGGGCACCCAGTTTTGATCTGACGCATTGTGCCGATAAGCGTAATCGACAAAGGCGTTCCTGTCGGCCTTGCTGGAAACGGGTGTGATGACTAGTTCGGCTTTGGCCACGATCCTGCCTTTGTTCCGCATTATGGGGACTATCAGGATCGCGACCTGCGGCCGCACCCGCCACCTTGTCAAGCAGATGCACGACGCAGGCACTCGCAAAACCCGTACCCGGCCGGATTTATGCCCGGAGACTATGGAACCAGACGTATGATTGCCCAGGATGCCACCACCCTGTCCCCCCCTGCGCCGCGCGAAGTGGCGGGACACGTGCGCTCGTCGGAAATCCCCGACGACAAGGAGATGCTGCGCGCCGCCGTTGAGCTGACGCGCGATATCTCCACCGCGCGGCCTGAGATCTACTGGCCGGACATGCTGGCCTCCACCATCGTCGGCTATGGCGCCCTGGCCGGGGCCATCCTGGCGAGCAATCCCTGGGTGGCGGTGGCCTGCGGGCTGCTTTCGGCGCTGGCGCTCTACCGCGCGCTGCTGTTCATTCACGAGCTGACGCACATCCACCGCGATGCCCTGCCCGGCTTCCGCTTCGTATGGAACCTGATCGTCGGCATTCCGATGCTGATCCCCTCGCTGATGTATGAGGGCGTGCACACCATCCACCACACCCGTACCCGGTACGGCACTGTGGAGGATCCCGAATACCTGCCGCTGGCGCTGATGAAGCCGTGGAGCTTACCGGTCTTCGCGCTCACCGCGATTCTGCTGCCGGTGGCGCTGCTGATCCGTTCCGCCGTGCTGGTGCCGCTGGGCGTGGTGATCCCGCCGCTACGCAAGCTGGTGTGGGAACGCGCCTCTGCCCTCGCGATCAACCCGCAGTTCGGCCGCCGCCCGCCCGAAGGCAAGTTCGCACAGATGGTGTTCTGGCAGGAACTGGGCTGCTCGGTCTGGGCGATTGCGGTGCTGGCGGCCAGCTATGCCTATGGCTGGCGCCCGCTGCTTATCGCGCTGGTCATCATGTCGTTGACGGCCTTCCTCAACCAGGTCCGCACGCTGGTGGCGCACTTGTGGGAGAATGACGGCGATCCGATGACCGTCACCGCGCAGTACCTTGATTCGGTGAACGTGCCGCCGCCGGCCCGGTTCTCCGAACTCTGGGCGCCGGTAGGTCTGCGCTATCACGCGCTGCACCACCTTCTGCCCTCGCTGCCCTATCACTCGCTGGCGGAGGCACATCGCCGTCTGGCCGCGCAGTGCGGTTCGGGATCGACCTATTCCAAGGCGAACTACCCCGGCCTGATGCCGCTGCTGGAACGCCTGGCGAAGAGCACGATGCAAGCCCACTGAGGGCAGCATCGGGAGGCGACATCTCAGGCAAACAAAAAGGGCCCCGCGACGCAAACGCGGGGCCCTTTTTCGTAGCACAACGCTGGAACGGCGCTGCGCTATTCCTCGGTTCGGATCAGCACCGTCTCACCGATCAGCGCGAACAGCACAAAGGGCGCCCAGGCCGCGATCAGGGGCGGATATCCGCCGAAATTGCCCATGGCGAGCGCGGCATTGTCCAGCACGAAGTAGGCGAAGCCCAGCGCCATGCCGATCACGGCGCGGATCAGCAGCTGGCCCGAACGGGCAAGGCCGAACGCGGTCACCGCGCCCAGTAGCGGCATCAGTACCGAGGAGAACGGGCCGGAAATCTTGTGCCACCACGCCGCCTCAAGCTCGCTGGTGCGGCGGCCGGCCACCTTCATCGCCTCGATCGAGCGGCTGAGTTCGAAGATGTTCTGCGAATCGGCGTCGACCTTGGAGATCATGATCTTCGCGGGCGTAATCCCCGGCGCCACCACCAGCGATTCGATGCGGGTCGTCGTCGTCTTAGCCACATCGAAGCGGATCGGGTTTTCGAACCGCCAGCCCGGATTGGCGAAAGGCGCGTTATCGGCGCGGAGCATCTGGGTGATGATGCCGCTCTCGTCCCGCTGATAAAAGGTGACGTTGTGAAGCGTCAGGTCGTTGCCGGTGCCATCGATGCTGCCCGCCATCATCAGATCGCGTCCATCGGCCAGGTAGAGATTGGCTCTGGCCGCCGAATCTTTCGGTATCGGGCCGTACTTCACCCCCTGCCAGGCATCCAGCATCGCCGAAGCCCGCGTCACCACCCGTTCGTTGAAGGCAAAACTGCCCACCGATATGACCAGCGCGGCCAGCATCAGCGGCGCCAGCACCTGATGCGCCGAAAGCCCCGCCGCCTTCATGGAGATGACTTCGCTGTTCTGGTTCAACGTCGCCAGCGTGATGATCGTTGCCAACAGCACCGAGTAGGGCAGGAAGCGCGCGACAAGCTGGGGCACACGCAAGGTGACGTAGTAGAACAGCTGCGCCTGACCGTTGCCGGGATAGGCCAGGATATCGCCACTCTCACCCAGCAGGTCGAGCACCTGCAACACCATCACCAGCATCAGCAGCACGGCGAAAATACGCGTGACGAACAGGCGCGCCAGATACCAAGTCAATGTGCGCGAAGGGAAAAATTCCATCTGCATCCCAGGTCAGGCCCCGCTCTCGGGGGCGGGTTCGGGCAGGATCGGGCCTTGCCGGTGGCGCTTCAGCAGCGACTTGAACCGCTTGACGATGATTTCCGAACCCTTTTCCAGCCAGCCCAGCGGTTGCCCGCCTGGAACATAGGCCACGCGCCAGTACATCCACACGATCATTGCGGCGAACACGGCGAACGGCCCCCATAGGCCCAGAATCGGGTTCATCTTGCCCAGCGAGGCAACGTCGGCCGCGTATTGGTTGACCTTGTGATAGGCCACCACCATCACGATCGACACGAACAGGCCAAGTGCCGAAGTCGAACGCTTGGGCGGGATCGCCAGCGCCACCGCCAGCAACGGCAGCAGCAGCATCATGATCACTTCGACAAGGCGATAGTTGAAGTTCGCTTGGCTGGAGACGCGCTCCTCCTTGGGAACGCCCTTGTTCCAGCCCAGCTTCATCAGTTCGGGCAGCAGGTATTCCCGATCCTGCCCGCCGCGCTGGCGGAACTTTTCCACCTGCGGCAGTTCGATCGGCAAGTCATGCCGCGTGAAAGTCAGCACGCGCGGGTCCTTGCCCGGCATGTCCTGGATGATCTGGCCGTTGTTAAGCCGCAGGATGATCGTGTCCGGCGCCCCCTTCAGCGCCAGAAACTGCCCCTCACGCGCGGAAATCGAAAGGACCTGCCCCTGATCGTTGGCCACGCGGGCGAAGATGCCGATCAGGCGGCGGCCGTCGTCCTGGCTCTCATCGATGCGCAGGGCAATGCGGTCCTTCAGCGCGGTGAACTCACCCACCTTGATCGAGGCGCCCAGCGCACCCGACTTCAGCTCGTAGTTCAGCTCTTCATAGTAGTACCGCGACAGCGGCTGGAGATAGCCGACGATGGCGAAATTCACGCCCGCCAGCAGGATCGCCAGAATGTACGGCACGCGCAGCAGCCGGGTGTAGCTGAGGCCAACGGCGCGCATCACGTCCAGCTCGCTGGAAGTCGCCAGCTTGCGGAAGGCCAGCAGGATGCCAAGCATCAGCCCCAGCGGAATCGCCAGGCTGGCATATTCCGGCAGCAGGTTCGCCAGCATCTTGAAGACGACGCCCACGGGCCCGCCCTCCGTCGCTACGAAGTCGAACAGCCGAAGCATCTTGTCGAGCACGAGCAGAGAGGCCGCCAGCAGGAAGATGCCGAGCATCGGCATCACCACCAGGCGGAGAATGTATCGATCGATGGCGCTGAGAAATTTCACGCTGGAAGGTTCACCGGAATGTCGTCACAAAACCGTTCATCTCTGGCCCTTAAACGCTTGCCGCAGGTGGGCAAAGCGAATTGTCCACGATGGTGTGAAGAACGCGCCGGCGCGAGACCCTGGAAAGGCGGATGGCCGCGCATTTCGGCCGATGCCGACAAGGTAGGGCAAGGACCGCTCGCGGCCTGCAACTGCCAGTGATTGGCCGATTTCACCGTTAAACGGGGCCGTTTCACGATTGCGCAGGGGTGCCAAGTTCCGAAGAGCGGCAGCGAATTGCCCTGCCCCGCGAATGATCGCGAACCAGGGCCCTCCCTCCCTTCGAACATGGATTCCCCCAACCATGCCGCCTGAACATTTCGATACCCGTGCCTTCTTCATGCGCGACCTGGACATTCTGAGATCCTCCAGCCCCGATTTCGCGCGCGATCTGGAACGCTTCGCGCAGCGCGCGGAATACGCCGAAAGGTCGCAGGCTGGAGTTCTGGTGCTGGAAGCGCTGGTGGTGTTCGGACAGGCCGGGCGCGGGATAGACGAACCGCTCTGGAACGCGCTGTCCGCCCTGATCGCCACACATGTGCGCAAGGGCGAAGATGAGGAAGCCGCGCGGCTGCTGGTACCGACGGGCGCGCTGATCATCGTCGATACGCTGGCGCCGACGGCGGAATCCGCGCGGATCGTCAAGGAAGACATCGCGGTCGATTCGGAAGCCGTGGCCTATTCGCGCGGGGCCGCGATCGTGGCGGCCCTGTTCCGCGCACTGTCCTGCCATTTCGAAGACAATGCCGCGACGGTCGAAACGGTGAGCGAACTGGGCGACTGAGCAACCACACGCACTGGCCGGGCAAATCGCCGGAAACGCGTTGTCGAAGCGTTTCGGTCTATGCCGTTTCGGTCAATGCGTGCGCATCAGAGGATGCGAATCAGGCCTTTTCCAGCGTGCACTGAAGCGGGTGCTGGTTCTGCCGGGCGAAATCCATCACCTGGTTCACCTTGGTTTCGGCGATCTCGTAAGGGAAGATGCCGCAGACGCCGACGCCCTTCTGGTGGACGTGGAGCATCACGCGCGTCGCCTGCTCCAGATCCATATGGAAGAAGCGCTTCAGGACCATCACCACGAATTCCATCGGGGTGTAATCGTCGTTCAGCATCAGCACTTTGAACTGGCTAGGCTTCTTGGGCTTGGCGCGGGTCTTGGTGGCAATGCCGACCTGCTCGTCACCATCGGTATCGTTCCCGCCGGAATCGGGGCCACTGAATTCAGGGCCACCAATAGTGAGACCGGATTTCGGGCCGCCTGACGCATCCGCGCAGACCGATACGGCGCGCAGGGACGCGGGAAGGTTCGGAAAGGAATCGAAATCGGGGGAGTACATGGGTGGAGAATATCGTATCGCCCCCCCGGGAAACAAGGTCTGCGTAGAACATTGTCGCGTCGGGGCCCGTGAAAGCCAGAACTTCGGCCGGATGGAGCTTCCATCCGGCCGATGGATAGACGTCGACAAGAACCGCCCGAGAAGTCTGCCGGCACCCGAAATCGGGCACCGGGAAGACCCGAGGGCGAAAGATCAGACGGCTACGTGGCGCGCCTTTTCCATCGCAATGCTGACGCGGCCCGAAATCGGAGCAGCCACATCGCTGAACAGCTTCAGGAAGGTTTCGCTGTTCTTCGAACCGTAAGCGACGGCGGTGTCGAAGTTCTTGCGCAGGATATCGCCCTGCAGCTTGAAGAAGTCGGTCGGCGACTTCACGGCAGCCAGTTCCTTGATGTCACCGGTCATCGTCGCGAACGAGGTGCGACCTTCGGCAACCAGTTCCGAACTGATGCCCTGAAGGCCTTCGGCCAGAATCTTGCCCGATTCCACCACGGCTTCAACGTTGCCCTTGGTGAAGTCGCCCAGTTCGCCGAACAGGCCCGAGCTCTTTTCGAAAGCGGCCTTGGCCTTGGCCTGGGCTTCAGTCACGGCATCCTGGAAAGCAGAGAAATTAGCGCTCATGTCCATCGTCGTATCCTCGAGCATGAAGTTGGATATCAGTCCTGCGAA
>FTBS01000425.1_pt1 | contig 15516 bp, 16 predicted proteins | sample 1639441 | NCBI WGS metagenome assembly FTBS01 (sample SAMEA3914864, study PRJEB12502) | metagenome | biome: forest; material: soil | place: USA | collected 2012-03-12 | depth 0.3 m
CTTCCGAGTAGATCCCGGTGAGAACGTCGTGTTCGAAATCGGCGACTTCGAGGATGAGCGAATCGGTCATGGCGGTCATAGCGCGCGCCTTTAGCCGTTATTGCGCCAGCGTGCGAAGATTGCCGTCGGCAGCAGGCGGCCATCATTGTCTTCGCGCACCGAAAGGTCGCCATGCTCGATGGTGCCCGGCAGATCGCGGAAGAGTTCTTCCATCAGCCCCGCCAGCGCCAGCGAGGACATGCGCACGGCATAAACGGTGAGGAACAGGAACTTGCTGTCGCCGTCCAGAAGCTGGCGGCAATCGGCGAGCAGGCCGGGAAGGTTCTCTTCCAGGCGCCAGGTTTCGCCAGTGGGGCCGCGACCGAACTTCGGCGGATCGAGGATGATGCCGTCGTACCGCTTGCCCCGGCGCACTTCGCGTGCGGCGAACTTGGCGGCATCGTCGATCATCCAGCGGACCGGACGATCCTGAAGCCCAGCCAGCGCCGCATTCTCGCGCGCCTGAGCGACCGACTTCTTGGACGCATCGACATGCGTGACCGGGCCATGCGCCGAAAGCGCCAGGGTGCCCACGCCGGTATAGCCGAACAGGTTCAGCGTATTCGCATCGTCGCGACCGGCCAGCATCTCGCGCATCCAGTCCCACACCGGCGCCATGTCCGGGAAGAAGCCGAGATGGCGGAAAGGCGTGCACTGCGCGGTGAAGCTGACTTCGTTCCAGGCAAGCGGCCATCCGTCGCGCGGCACCGGCTTGTCGAACTGCCACCTGCCGCCGCCGTCCTCGTCCGATCCGGGCACGAATTCACCGTGCGCGTCCCAGTTTTCGAGGCGCGGCCTCCACATCGCCTGCGGTTCGGGGCGCACGAAGCGGTAGTCGCCATAGCGCTCCAGCTTGCGGCCGTGGCCCGAATCGACAAGGCCGTAATCGTCCCAGCCCTCTCCGGCGAGGATGACGGGTTGGGTTTCCAGGCGTGCCATCAGATCTTCGGGCTCGCGTGCTGGGCCACGAAATCGGCGATCGAATCGTAGTCGCCGGTCAGTTCCACGCACTTCTCTTCACGCTCGAACAAGTCACCCACGCGCGCGGGCAGGCCCGAGCGCTGGCCAGTGGCACGTTCGACCGCATCCGGAAACTTGGCGGGATGCGCGGTCGCCAACGTGACGACCGGGATGCTCGCGTCGATTCCCGCAGTGCGGGCGGCGAAGAGGCCGCAGGCGGTGTGCGGATCGATCAGCTCGCCGCAGTTCTCCCAAGCCCAGCGGATGGCCTGCGCCATCTCATCAGCGTCGGTGCGCGCGGAAGAGAACAGAGCCGAGGCACCTTCACGCTGCGCGTTGGTGAGTTGCATGGCCTTGGTCGCTTCGAACCCGGCCATTTGCTCGGCCAGCGCCTTGCCGTCGCGACCGTTCAGGTCGAACAGCAGGCGTTCGAAGTTCGACGAGACCTGAATGTCCATCGAGGGTGCAGCCGTAGGCGTGACGGTGCCCTGCGAATAGTCGCCCTCGGCCAGCGCGCGGTGGAGGATGTCGTTCACATTGGTGGCAACGATCAGCTTTTCGATCGGGAGGCCCATCTGCGCGGCGACATAGCCGGCGAAGACGTCGCCGAAGTTGCCGGTCGGCACCGAGAAGGCCACCTTGCGATGCGGCGCGCCCAGTTGGAGGCCGGCGGCGAAGTAATAGACCACTTGCGCCATCAGGCGCGCCCAGTTGATCGAGTTCACTGCGCCGATGGCGAAGCGGTCGGTCATCGCCTTGTCGTTGAACATGCGCTTCACGGTGGCCTGCGCGTCGTCGAACGAGCCGTCGATGGCGATGTTGTGGACGTTGGGCGCCAGCACCGTGGTCATCTGGCGGCGCTGCACGTCGGACACGCGGCCCTTGGGGTGCAGCATGAAGATGTCGACCTTGGCGCGGCCAGCCACCGCGTCGATCGCCGCCGAGCCGGTATCACCCGAAGTCGCGCCGACGATCGTCAGGTTACGCTCCGAACGACCGAGGAATTCCTCGAACAGCAGGCCCAGAAGTTGCAGCGCCACATCCTTGAACGCCAACGTGGGGCCATGGAACAGTTCCAGCACCCACTGCTGCTCGTCGAGCTGTTTGAGCGGGGTTACCGCCTTGTGCGCGAAGCGGCCGTAGGCCTGGGTGGTCAGCTCCAGCAGGCGATCATAGGTCAGGCTGCCCTCGACGAAGGGGAACATGATCTTCGCGGCCAGCTCGGCGTAAGGCAGGCCCGCCATCGTGGCGATCTCTTCGGCCGAAAAGCGCGGCCACTCGCGCGGCACGTAGAGGCCGCCGTCGGAGGCGAGACCGGCGAGCGTGGCGCCTTCGAAATCGAGCGCCGGTGCGCTGCCGCGGGTGCTGATGTATTCCATGGTGGCGCGGTTAGCCGCAGGGGCGCGAAATGAAAAGCCTGTCGTTGGGCTGGCCCGCGAACAATTCCTAAAGGGGGGCGTAGTTCGGGAACCGGTACATGGGCCGAAAACCCGCGCCCAGATGCCAAATTCGATCAGCTCGTCGCCCCCGTAAAGACGGGAGCCCGCTATCTTTAGCCAGGCTTGCGGCGAATAGCAGAGCCATCGACTACGCATGGACGACGGGGTTGGACTTGGCGAATGCTACGCCCCCCTGAAGATTTGCCCGCGAGCGCCCTTACTTCCGCTCTCGTTTAACCAGCGCCAGCGCATAGATCACCAGCGCGGTCGCCGCGAAAAGGAACCATTGGATCGCATAGGCGAAATGGTTGTTGGGAATCTCGGAAGGATCGGGAATCGCGTTCGCCTCCAGCCCCGCCACCGGCGGCACGGCGACCAGTCGCGGCCCCGGCGCGATCACGCCGTGCAGCGTACCGCCGTTCCAGTCACCGCCCGCCATCGGCATCCGAGACCAACCGAGGACGACCAGCGCCTTGGAACCATCGGCCAACACGCATTCGGCCGTCTGCGCCATGCCCGATTCGCCGGCAGCGTTGTGCCCCGCCATGCTGGAACGGTTCGCCGCGCTGGCACAATCGATGCGCGCATGGCGATAGAACAGGTCTTCCTGCGCCGATTTATCTCGCGGCCATTCCACTTCCGCGCTCGTCGTCCGGGCCGACGCATAGTGCGCCAGCATGGCTTCCTTCTCGTCCAACCGACGCAATTGCCAGAAGCCAAGCCAGACCATCACGCCGGCAGCAGCGAGGACGAGAAGCGTCGGCAGAATGGGAATGCGGGGCAAGTTGGGATCCTCGTGCGGCCCTTCGTGGGCCAGAAACCATAAAGGGCAGCCGACGCTGGTCCGGCTGCCCTTGGGGATTCGGTTAAAACCGAATGCGAATGCCGTCGTCGGGCGATCAGTGCGTGGGGTAGCCCCAGCCGCCCCAGACATAGATCGCAACGAACAGGAACAGCCACACCACGTCAACGAAGTGCCAGTACCAGGCCGCCGCCTCGAAACCGAAGTGCTGGCGAGGCGTGAAGTCACCATTGTAGGCGCGCTTCAGGCAGACGATCAGCATGATGGTGCCGACGATCACGTGGAAGCCGTGGAACCCGGTCGCCATGTAAAACGCCGAACCGTACGTGTTCTGGCCGAAGGGGAACGGGGCGTGGATGTACTCGTAAGCCTGAATGCTGGAAAACAGCAGACCGAGCATGATCGTCACCCACAGGCCCTTCTTCAGCCCATCGCGATCGCCATGGATCAGCGAATGGTGCGCCCAGGTCACCGTCGTGCCCGAACAGAGCAGGATCAGCGTATTGAGCAGCGGCAGGTCGAACGGATCCATCACCGCTTCGATCGCCTTTGGCGGCCACTGGCCACCCACCACCTCTGCAATGGTCGATGGGAATAGCGAGAAATCGAAGAAGGCCCAGAACCAGCCGACGAAGAACATCACTTCCGAAGCGATGAACAGGATCATGCCGTACCGCTGGTGAAGCTGAACGATCGGCGTGTGATCGCCCGCATGCGCTTCCTTCACGATCTTGGAAAACCACATGAACATCGAGGCGAGCAGGATCGCCAGGCCCAGCCAGGGCACGAATGCGCCGCCAGGCATCTTGTGCATGAACAGCACCATGCCGGTGGTGAACGTGAATGCACCGATAGTGGTCGCCAACGGCGCGATGTCCGGCGGAAGAATATGGTAATCGTGGTTCTTGGTACCGGCCATGGTGCCTTCGTCCCCGTTTGCTCGAATCTGCCTGTTCGAATCTTTATCGGGAGGACCGTAGTTCCCCCGTGATTTATTTCCCGTTGAAGGCCTTAACCGCCCGTCTGCTTGCGGTCCAGTGCCTTCGCATTCGGCGCCGCATCGGCGATGCCGGTGACGTGGAAGGTATAGCTGAGCGTAATCTGCTGCACGTCCTTGTTATCCGGATCGTTCAGGATGCCCGGATCCACGTAGTAGATCACCGGCATCTTCACCGCTTCACCCGGTTGCAGGGTCTGTTCGGTGAAGCAGAAACACTGGATCTTGTTGAAGTACCGCGCTGCCTGTTCGGGCTCCACATTGAAGCTGGCGGTGCCGGTGATCACCTTGTCCGAATCGTTTTTCGCCCAGAAAAGCGCCATGTCGCGCTCTCCAATGGTGATCGTGTCGGTGCGCTGTAGCGGCTTGAATTCCCAGGGCATGCCGCGTTCGACATTGGCGTCGAAGCGGATCGACATGGTCTTGTCGGTCACCTGCACGGTGGCCGCCTGCACCTCGTCCACCCGGCGCGTGGTGCCGTCATAGCCGGTAACCTGGCAGAAGATGCGGTAGAGTGGCACCGAGGCGAATCCCAGCCCCAGCATCCCCACAGCCATCGACAGGGCGATAAACGCAACGCGCTTGTTGCTGCGCGTTTCGATTGCCGTGCCCCCCGGTTCCGCCACCACGATCAGCTCATCTTCGCGATGGAGATGAAGAATACCAGAATCACGAAAGCCGCCAGACCGAAACCGAGCACCCTGTTGCGGCTACGGCGGATATCCTGCGGTGTCCGCGGATCAGGCTGGCCGGGTTCAGTGCGCGATTCGGTCATGAGGCCTCTTTTCAAAAGACGATAAAGCGATCGACCACCAGCGCCGCGAACAGGGCAAAGAGGTAGACGATCGAATAAGCGAACAACTGCTTTTCCGGCTTCATCGCATCGTCAGGGCCATTGCGTTCACGCAGGCCCACGCGGACCGAAAGCGCCAGGAACAGGCTGGACAGGACGATTGCGGAAATGCCGTAAATCGCATGCGTGCCGCCAATCCACCACGGCAGCACGGCCAGCGGCAGCAGCAGCACGGCGTAGAGCAGGATTTGACGGCGCGTGGCCTTTTCGCCCGCGACCACCGGCATCATCGGGATGCCAACCTTGGCGTAATCGCTCTTCACAAACAGCGCGAGCGCCCAGAAGTGCGGCGGGGTCCAGAAGAAGATGATCGCGAACAGCAGCACCGGCATCAGCGAGACATGCCCGGTAGCGGCCACCCAGCCGATCAGCGGCGGAAACGCGCCAGCACCGCCGCCGATCACGATGTTCTGCGGCGTGCGCGGCTTCAGCCAGATCGTGTAGACGACAGCGTAGTAAAAGATAGAGATCGCCAAGATCGCCGCAGGCAGCCAGCCCACCGCAAAGCCCATCAGGAAGACAGAGGCGGCGCAGAGCACGCCCGCAAAGTCGCGCGCAGTGGTGCGGTCGATCCGGCCCTGCGGCAGCGGACGGTTGGCCGTGCGCTTCATGCCTGCGTCAAGATCGGCCTCCCACCACTGGTTGAGCGCGGCGGCACCGCCGGCGCCCATGGCGATGCAGAGGATGGCGGTGAACGCCAGGACCGGATGGATACGTTCCGGCGCGGCCAGCAGGCCGCAGATTCCGGTGAAGATCACAAGGGTCATCACCCGCGGCTTGGTCAGCGCGAAAAGGTCGCGCCAATCGGCGGGGAGAGGCGCCGCTGTGGGCGCGGCGTTCGTGGAAGTGGGACTCGTGGTAGTCATGGTCTTGGGCCCATACACCCGCAAGCGCCGCAAAAGCGAGGGCCTGCGTTGAGCAACGCGTGATGCCGGTATCGAAACGCCGCCCCAGACCGGATCCAGAGCGGCGTCTCAAAGCGACTTAGTGATGCACCGTTTCTTCGATGACGGGCAGCGTTTCGAACTGGTGGTAAGGCGGCGGGCTGGACAGCGTCCATTCCAGCGTCGTGGCGCCCTCACCCCAGTAATTGTCTTCGGCCTTCTTGCCGGCGACGAAGGCGTAGACGATGTTGATCAGCCAGATCAGGATGCTGAAGGCCATGATCATGTAGCCGATCGTGGCGACGTGGTTCCAGTGGTGATAGGCCTCCGCATAGTCCGGATAGCGGCGCGGCATGCCCTGAAGCCCCAGGAAGTGCATCGGGAAGAAGATCATGTTCACGCCCACGAAGAAGATCCAGAAATGGACGTGGGCGAGGAATTCGGAGTGCATCCGGCCGCTCATCTTCGGGAACCAGTAGTAGAACCCGGCGAAGAGTGCCGTCACCGCGCCCAGCGAGAGCACGTAGTGGAAGTGGGCGACCACGTAGTAGGTGTCGTGCAGCACGTCATCCACGCCGCCGTTCGCCAGCACCACGCCGGTCACACCGCCGACGGTGAAGAGGAAGATGAAGCCGATCGCCCAGACCATCGGGCTCTTGAACTCGACCGAACCGCCCCACATCGTCGCGATCCACGAGAAGATCTTGATGCCGGTGGGCACCGCGATGACCATGGTGGCGGCGGTGAAGTACATCTTCGTGTTCACCGACATGCCAGTGGCGTACATGTGGTGCGCCCAGACGATGAAGCCGACCACGCCGATCGCGACCATGGCGTAAGCCATGCCGAGGTAGCCGAACACCGGCTTTTTCGAGAAGGTCGAGATGATCTGCGAAACGATGCCGAAGCCCGGCAGGATCATGATGTAGACTTCGGGGTGACCGAAGAACCAGAACAAGTGCTGATAAAGCACCGGATCGCCGCCGCCGGCGGGGTCGAAGAAGGTGGTGCCGAAGTTACGATCGGTCAGCAGCATCGTGATCGCGGCGGCAAGAACGGGCAGCGAGAGCAGCAGCAGGAAAGCGGTGACCAGCACCGACCACACGAACAGCGGCATCTTGTGCATGGTCATGCCAGGAGCACGCATGTTGAAGATGGTGGTGATGAAGTTGATCGCGCCCATGATCGAGCCGGCACCAGCAAGGTGCAGCGCGAAGATGCCGAAGTCGACCGCCGGGCCGACCGAGCCCGAAGTGGAAAGCGGCGCATAGACCGTCCAGCCCGTGCCAGCGCCCATCCCTGTGCCGCCCGGCACAAAGGCGGAGCACATCAGCGAACAGAAGCCCGCGACGGTCAGCCAGAACGAGATGTTGTTCATGCGCGGAAACGCCATGTCCGGCGCGCCGATCATCAACGGGACGAACCAGTTGCCGAAGCCGCCGATGATGGCGGGCATGACCATGAAGAACACCATGATCAGGCCGTGGGCGGTGATCAGCACGTTCCACATGTGCAGCGTGGCGTTGAAGTCCGAAGGATTGTCACCCGCCAACTTCGCGAAGAAGCCCAGGTACTGGATGCCGGGTTCGGCCAGTTCGGCACGCATGATGCCGGACACCGCACCACCGATGAGCCCCGCGAAGATCGCGAAGATCAGGTACATCGTGCCGATGTCCTTGTGGTTCGTCGACATGAACCAGCGGGCGAAGAAGGCCGGCTTGTGATCGTGATCCGCGTGGCCGTGATCTGAGCCATGCCCTTCGGCGTGGCCCTGGAAGTGGTCTGCTGTGGTTGCCATGGTCTGGACCCTGTCCTTCAATTCGCTCTTATTCGGCAGCTGCGGTGGCGTCAGTCGCCCCGGTCGTAGCAGGCGCTTCGGAAGCTTCCGCCGTAGCAGCCGCGGCAGGCGCCGTGCCGGCAGTCGGAGCAGCGGCCGTAGCGGTTGCGGGCTTGGCCTGACCGTCGATCACGCCGCCGGCATGGGTCAGTACCCAGGCATCGTATTGCGCGCGGGGCAGTGCCTCCACGGCGATCGGCATGTAGCCATGCTTGGCGCCGCACAGTTCGGAGCACTGGCCGTAGTAGACGCCTGGCTTCTCAACGAAGAGAACCTTCTCGTTGATGCGGCCGGGAACGGCGTCGAGCTTGAACCAGAGCGAGGGGACCGCGAACGAATGGATCACGTCCGCCGCAGTGATCTGCAGGCGGATGGGTTCGCCCGCCGGCACGACCATGCGGTTATCCACCTCAAGGTGCGAGGGGCCGTCCCAGGGCTTGGAGCCCACTTCGCGCACACCGTTGTTGATGATCGGCTGGCCGGGGATGTTCAGCATGTTCGAAACGACTTCGAAATCGCCGTTATCGGGATAGCCGTAAGTCCAGAACCACTGGTTGCCCGTGATCTTGATCGTCAGCGCGCCCTTGGGCGCCGGCTTGTACTGTTTGGCGATCAGATCGATCGAGGGGACCGCGATGCCGATCAGGATCAGCACGGGAAGCAGCGTCCACACCACTTCGAGAATGGTGTTGTGACTGGTCTTCGAAGGAACGGGATTGGAGCGGCGGTTGTAACGCACCGCGATGACGACCAGCAGGAACAGCACGAATACGGTGATCGCAGTGATGATCGGCATCAATACGATGTCATGCATCCAGTAGCCGTCTTCGCCGATGCGCGAAAACTGCGGCTGAAGGCCAATGGCGCCGGGGACCGGCATGCCGATGCCCGGGGTTGGCTTCATCGGCGTATAGCTGCCAGCAGCAGCGACGCCGGAAGCAGCCCCGGTTGCCGCCGCTTCCGCAGCGAATGCACTGACGGAAGCGCCGAAAACGGCGCCAAGCGCAGCGGTTGCCAGTCCGAGAGCCTTTGCAGCCTCGCCCCAATTACGAACGGTCTTGCCCAATGTCATGGATTCAGCGCTTTCCCGTTTTCTTATTCGCGCCTGAGAGCCGTCTACTGTGAGTCGCCTCCCAAGCGCACACCCCTGTTGCGGAGGCTTTTGCCCCCCTTCTCCGGGGGCTATACGCGGCCTTGCCGCTCGTCTCAAGCGCCTCTAGGGGATTTTCGTTTCCCCATGGCGCGATATCGCGCCCGAACATTGCAAATTGCACCAAAGGATTACGCCCCGATGCAGGAAGAAGAAGTCCTCGCCGAGTTCCGCGCCAGCAAGGCCTTGCTTGAGGGGCATTTCCTGCTTTCCTCGGGCCGTCACAGTGCGCATTACCTGCAGTGCGCGCGGGTTCTGATGAACCCGGACCGCGCCGCGCGACTCGCAGTCGCTCTGGCCGCAAAACTCCCCCACGATATTCGCAAGTCGATCGAAAAGGTCGTCTCGCCCGCCATGGGCGGCGTGATTATCGGCCAGGAAATGGGCCGCGCGCTGCAAGTGGACGCGATGTTCGTCGAACGCCCCACCGGCACTTTCGAACTGCGCCGCGGCTTCGCGCTGGAGCCGGGCGACAAGGTGTTGATGGTGGAAGACGTGGTCACCACCGGCCTTTCCAGCCGCGAGGCGATCAAGGCGATCGAGGAAGCCGGCGGCGAAGTGATCGCGGCCGCATCGCTGGTGGACCGTTCAGGCGGCTCCGTTGATCTTGGCGTGCCCTATTTCCCGCTGGTCGCGCTGAATTTCCCCACTTACGCGCCGGAAGAACTGCCGCCGGAACTGGCCGCCACGCAGGCCGTCAAGCCTGGCAGCCGCGCCCAGCCGTAAGCGCTTCCAATGCTTCCGTGCGGCTTCCCGGAAAGCCTGCTATCGCTCTGGCGATACTCGCTTTCCCGGTTGCCGCATGGGACTTCCGATCCTGTTCGCGCCTGCACCGAATATTCTGCGGCGCGATCGTGATCGGCGCGCCGACGGGGATCGAACGGCAGGATTATTGCCGGGATTTATTGCTGGATTCGAAGATCGCAATTATCTGCTTCCTCGCACCGGGCGCGCGGTGATCTTCCTTTCGCGCCACCGTACCGCGAATTATGGCGATGCCCGGAAACAAGCGGGTTTCGCCTATGACGTGCTTTCCATGGTGAACTGCCGATGACTTCCGTGCTCAATCCGTCCCGCCTGCGCCTTGGCGTGAACATCGACCACGTCGCCACCATCCGCAACGCGCGCGGCGGCGAACATCCCGATCCGGCCCGCGCCGCTGAGATCGTCGCGGCAGCGGGTGGAGACGGCATCACCGTCCACTTGCGCGAGGATCGCCGCCATATCCGCGACGAGGATCTGGCCCGCGTCGCCGCCGCCACCGGCCTGCCGATCAACCTGGAAATGGCCGCGACCGACGAAATGCTGGAGATCGCGCTGCGTCACAGCCCGCACGCCGCCTGCATCGTGCCCGAACGGCGCGAGGAGCGAACGACCGAGGGCGGGCTGGACGCCGCCGGCCAGCACAACCGCCTTGCCCCGATCGTCGCGCGCCTTGCCGACGCCGGCGTGCGCGTCAGCCTGTTCATCGCGCCTGAGCCGCGCCAGATCGAAGCGGCGATGAAGCTGGGCGTGCCGGTGGTGGAGTTTCACACCGGCGAATATGCCCATGCCGAGGGCGAGCAAGTCGCGGTAGAGCTACGCCGAATCGTCGACATGGCAGCCCTCGCCGCCAAGAACGGCATCGAGCCGCACGCCGGCCATGGCCTCACCTATGACAACGTGCAGCCGATCGCAGCGATTCCGCAGCTCGCCGAACTCAACATTGGGCACTATCTGATCGGCGAGGCCATTTTCTGCGGGCTAGAGGCCAGCGTAAAGAAGATGCGCGCGCTGATGGACGAAGTGCGGTGAAAGAAATCCGCGCCTGCGCGCCCCGTCATCCCCGTGCAGGCCGGGATCGCGTGCCGCAGGCGCCGTGCCTGATCGCAAGCGACCTCGGCTTTCGTTGGGGCAACGATCTGGGAGGATCGCGATGATCATCGGCCTCGGTTCCGACCTCTGCAACATCGAGCGGATCCAGAACTCGCTCGACCGTTATGGCGAGCGCTTCCTCAACCGCGTGTTCACGGATGTGGAGCGCGCCAAGGCCGCCCGCCGCCCGCACACGATTGCCGGCACGCTGGCCAAGCGCTTCGCTGCCAAGGAGGCTTATTCCAAGGCGGTAGGCACCGGCTTCAAGGCCGGCGTCTTCATGAAGGACATCGGCGTGGTCAACGCCCCGTCCGGCGCGCCGACGCTGGCGCTGACAGGCGGCGCGAAAGCACGGCTCGACGCGATGGTGCCGGCAGGCTACGAGGCAGTCGTTCACCTGACACTCACTGACGACCACCCATGGGCCCAGGCCTTCGTGGTCATCGAAGCCCGCCCCCTTCCTCAATCCTGATTCGAGTTCTGTGCCCTTCACCATGGCCGAAGACTTTCCCCAGCAGCCCACACCTCGCAACGCACCCGAAAACGCGCCCGCTCCCCAACAGCCGGCAGCAAAGGAAGGGGTCAACTGGTTGCAGGAACTGCGCGGGCTGGCGCTGATGCTGCTGGGCGTGCTGGCATTCCATTCGCTGATCGCCAAGCCGTTCTACATCCCATCGATCTCGATGATGCCGAACCTGCTGGTGGGCGATCGGCTGGTGGTTTCCAAATATCCTTACGGCTGGAACTGGTCCTCCATCAGTTTCCACCTGCTGCCCCGCAGCACTTGGCATCTGTTCGAACACACGCCCGAATATGGCGACATCGTCATCGTCGTGCCCGGCAACCGCACGGCGGACCTGATCAAGCGCGTTGTCGCGCGGCCGGGGGACCGGATCGCGGTGATCAACGGGCGCATCCGTCTGAACGGCACGTTCGTACCGCGCCAGGTCGAGCCGCCGGTGCGGATCCTCGCCGACGATTCGCTGCGCTGCGAAGGCGATGCCGAGCCTGGCCACTGCTACGACGGCTTCGAAATGTTCCGCACCCGCCTGCCCAGCGGCAAGGAAGTGTACGAATTGCCGACTTATCGTGAAACCTTGCCCAACGGCGCCAGTTACGATGTGATCGACTACATCGATCAGGAGCTGGACAATTATCCGGAGATCAAGGTGCCCGAAGGCCATGTCTTCCTGATGGGCGACGACCGCGACCGCTCGGCAGACAGCCGCGCCCCGTTCGAAACCGATGTGTTCGGCCAGCCCAGCGGTGGGTTGGGCGGGCCGGTGCCGCTGACCAATATCGGCGGCCGCGCGGAATTCATTACCTTCTCGCTGGACGGCACGCAGACCTGGAACCCACTGACCTGGTGGAAGGCGCTGCGTGAGGGCCGAGCCTTCTCCAGCCTGCGTCCGCCGGTCGATCCCGCCAAGGCCTGGAAGTGAGCGGCACCGGGGGTTCCAGCCACGATCCGGCCCCGCTGGAAGAGCGGGCCGGGCCGACCGATATCTCCGACCCCCTGATCCGCACGGAGGCGCGTAAGGCCTTCGTCTGGATCGGCATGGCGGCCCTGTTCGCGCTGGTCGTATTCCTTTCGCAATCGCTGCTGGTGATCTTCGGCGGCGTGGTCGTCGCCGCGCTGATCGACGGCGGTGCGCGCGTGCTGGGCAAAGTGCTGAAGATCCCGCGCGGATGGCGCGTGGGACTGGTGCTGCTGCTGGCGCTGGCCTTCGTGATCTGGATGGGCGATTTCGCCGGCAGCCAGATCGCATCACAGGCGGCAGAGCTTCCCGCAACGCTGGAAAGCCAGTTCCATCGCGGTGCCGTCTGGCTGGAAAGCCATGGCTTCGTGATGCGCGTTACCGACATGCGCTCACTCGCGCGGGAGGCGATCAGCGGGGTCGGCGGCGGCATCGGGCAAGTCACGCGAATGGTCGGCGGCCTAATCGGCGGGATGACCACGCTGTTCCTGATCCTGGTCCTGGGCATCTATTTCGCGATGGAACCGCGGCTCTATCGGCGCGGCGTCGGATGGATGTTGCCGCAAGAACGGCGCGGCCATTTCGAAGAGACTGCCGAGGTCATGGGCCAGGCGCTACGCCGCCTGCTGTTCGGCCGCGTGATCGGGATGACGGTCGAAGGGCTGTTCACCTGGGGCATGCTGGAATTCTACGGCGTGCCGATGGCCACGCTGCTGGCGCTGATCACCGGATTGCTGGCCTTCCTCCCCAACATCGGCGCGCCGATTTCCGGCATGTTGATGATCCTGGTGGGCTTTTCGGGCAGCTATGAGATGGGGCTCTACACCATCTTCGTCTATGCGCTGATCCACCTGATCGACGGTTACCTGATCGTGCCGCTGATCGCCCGCAAGACGGTGGACCTGCCGCCCGCGCTGGTGCTGGCCGCACAGTTGATCATGGGCGTGCTGTTCGGCCTGCTGGGCTTGGCATTGGCCGATCCGCTGGTGGCGATGATCAAGATCTGGCTGGAACGCCAGGCAGAGCGCAACGACGACCTTGCGCCGGCTTCCCCGGAGCAGACCGTCTCTCTATGAGGGCGGCGAAATCGCTAAAAGGATAGCCAAAGTGGCAGACGGCACAGTGATCACCACCGGCGCGCTCGAATATCGGGACGCGCTGCCGGAAACCGGCGGCGCGCTGCTGGGGATCGATCTGGGCACGCAGACCATCGGCACCGCCTTCTGCGACGCCGGCTGGCGCTTCGCCTCCCCCGGCAAGACGCTGAAGCGCGGAAAGTTCGGCGCGGATAAGGCCCTGCTGGAAGAGCTGATTCGCGAGCGATCGATCAAGGGCATCGTCATCGGCCTGCCGCTCAACATGGATGGTTCCGAAGGCCCACGTTCGCAATCGAGCCGCGCTTATGCCCGCAACCTTGCCGCGCTGGGCCTGCCGATCCTGCTGTGGGACGAACGCTGGTCCACCACCGGCGCAGAGCGCGGGCTGATCGAACAGGACATGAGCCGCGCCAAGCGTGCCACCCGCATCGATTCGGCCGCCGCCGCCGTGATCCTGCAAGGCGCGATCGACGCGCTTTCCGGCGGGATGTTCTGACGCTTTACCAACGCAGTTCGCGCTGAAGCGGCCTGCCTACCCGAATTTACGGTTCAGCCGTCAGGCTATTCCTGCAGCTTCCCCCGCTGCCCCGCGGCGACTTGCGCCACCAGCCGGCTGCCGGCACCCTCGGCCGCTTCCCAGACCGCATCGCGTGCGGAAAGGTCGTGAGCCTGCGCTGCCAGCGCCTGCCATGCGACCAGCCGCATGCGATCGCAGGGATGAGTCTCCCCAAAGTGGGTTGCAAGCTGGGCGGCCTCCTCCCCGCCAAGCGCCACCGCGATCCGCAACAGGCTTTCCGAAGGGCCGTGCCCCAGCAGGTCGGTAACCTCGCCCCGCCGCACATCGAAAGCATGATGGCTGGCCCAGGCTTGCGCAGGACCGGTATGCACAAGGTCGAGCGAGACAGACAGCGCCTCGGCCGGATGGCGCAGGAGAACGTCTCGACCGGCGCGGTAATGGATCAGGCGCCCCTCATCCAGCGGCCCCCGCCCCACCAGCTTGAGGTCAACCCGTTCGCCCACGTAGCCGACCACCGTACCCGGCGTATATTCGTAGTCCTCCCCCAGGTAACCCGGGCCGAAGTAACCGAGCGAAAGCACGTCGGCGGCGAAGTCGCGCGCTTCCTCATAACCGCAGGCAGCCGGGCCGCTGGCACGATAGACCGCCTCCCGCGGGGAGGGCCATATGCGCGCGCGGATGGAGAAGTCGCCCCTGCCCGGCGGCACCAGCATGACGGTTTGCGGGCCGCCGCCTGCCAGCCCCTCGGCATCGGCTGGCACCGGTGCCAGCCCCGCCAGCAGGTCCACCAGCACATCGCCCAGAAAATGGCGATCGTTGCCCAGCCGTTGCAACCAGCTGGCCCCATGCGAAAGGCTCACTTCCTCCTGCGGATCGAAACCCCAACCCGCCAATGCCTCCGCACATTCCGCCAGCGAAGCGCTGGTCGGATCGCGCCGCGTCATCACCCGCGCCATTGCGACACCTTTTCCAGTTCCGGCCATTCCGCCAGCAGATCGGCGCGAACCGCCCGAGCTGCCGCACCAAGCGCCGCATCGTCACCGTCGGCAAGTTCGCTCAACAGGATCATGCCCGCGCGCGTATCCAGACCAAGCACGCCGCGCAGCGCCGACCAACGCAGGGCTGACGGGCCAGATCCGCTGACGATGCGCCCCAGCGCAGGTACCGCATCGCGCCGGCCCTGAGCCACCAGTACGGCGATCGCCAGTTCCATCCGGCTGTCTTCCGCTCGAGCGGCCGCGCGGTTCACCATGGCGCCGTCCTCAAGCCCGACCTCGCACACCGCGTCAGCCCCGGCGATACGACGCTGCAGACGCAGCACGACCAGCGCGCCCTGCGCAGAATGGACTCGCATCGCCTCTCTGCGCCCATCGCACCGAAGCACATCCCCCGGCCGCAAGGCCACTTCGACCCGATTGGGCGCGCCATCGCCTGTTGGATTGCGAGTGGCCAGTTCCGCCTCGCCGGTGCCCGCAACAACCCGCAGCCACGTTTCCAGCGGCGCAAAATCCGCACTGCGCGCGGCCGGTTGAGCGGCCGAGGCAGCGCCATCGTAGATCGTGACCGCCAGGCTCACCTCCCGCTCGCGCGCCAGCAGCAGGGTATGCGC
>FTBS01000341.1_pt1 | contig 15211 bp, 15 predicted proteins | sample 1639441 | NCBI WGS metagenome assembly FTBS01 (sample SAMEA3914864, study PRJEB12502) | metagenome | biome: forest; material: soil | place: USA | collected 2012-03-12 | depth 0.3 m
AGGCACCATCGCCGTCCATGAACCCCAGAGCGACCTGATCGCCCGCCTGCGCGGCTTCGGCCTGGCGTCGCCGACCGCGGTGATCCGCAAGATCATCCAGGAATCCAACTGCTTCCAGGTGATCGAGCGTGGTGTCGCCATGCAGAACATGATGCAGGAACGCCAATTGGCCGAAAGCGGCATGCTGCAATCCGACACCAACATGGGCAAGGGCCAGATGGCGACCGCCGATTTCCTGCTGACGCCTAACATCACCTTCTCCGAAAACAATGCCGGCGGCGTCAGCGCCGGCATGCTGGGCGTGTTCGGCGGCGCGGGCCGCGTGCTGGGCGCGCTGGCCGGCAGCCTGAAGTTCAAGGAAGCGGAAACCAGCATGCTGCTGGTCGACGCCCGCTCCGGCATCCAGGTGGCGGCCGTCGAAGGCAAGGCCGAGAAGACCGACTTCGCACTGGGCGGCGCGCTGTTCGGCGGCGGCATGGCCGGCGGTGGCGGCGGCTACACCAACACCAACGAAGGCAAGATCATCGTCGCCTCCTTCCTGGACAACTGGAACAAGCTGGTACGCAATGTGCGCGACAACCCGTCTCTGATCCAGGCCAAGAGCAAGTCCTCGCAGCAGAACGCGGCCAACAGCGTGCAGGCCAACGCCGCCAACGAAGGCGACATCCTGCTGCCGAAGATCGCCAGCGTGCGCGTGCTGAAGGCGCCGAAGGAAGGTTCCGGCGAACTGGTGGCGCTGGCCAAGACCGACGAGGTGCTGTTCCTGGGCGAGGAACGCGACGGCTACTACAAGGTCCAGGCCAGCAAGGGCGAGGGCTGGGTCAAGAAGGTCTTGATGCGCAAGCAGTAAGGCCGTCACTCCAGCGCGATCGCGCGCGACAAGTGTCCGAACACTGCCGAGACGCGGCGCAGATGCCGCGACTCGGTGTGGGTCAGCAGCCATAACTCGGTCTGGGCCTCGTCCAGCGGGGCGCTGATTTGCTGCAGGCCCTCGCGTCCCCGCGCCAGGAACTGCGGCAGGATGCCGATTCCCAGTCCCTGCGTCACCAATTCCATTACCGTCAAAATGCTGTCGACCTGGCAGACCGGCTGCACCTTGGGAAAATGCTTCTTGCGCCAGGTGACCGAGGGATGCTCGGGCAGCGTGTCGCCCCGGCTGACCCAGGGCGGCGCCTGCGCCAGCACGTCGTCCATGCTGCGCAGGCCGCTGCCGGCCGGCGCGTACAGCGCCACTTTCACCGGTCCCAGGTGCTTGCCGACCAGGTGCGGCGGCGGCCGGCGCGTCACGCGCACGGCGATGTCGGCGTCGCGCTTGCTCAGGTCGGCCAGCTCATTGCCGGTGTGGAGTTCGTAGCGCAGCAGGGGATGGGCGCTGCTGAGCGACTTGAGCGCCGGCGCCACCAGCCCGTGCAGGATGGTGTCGGTGGTGGTGATGCGCACCATGCCGCTGACCTGGTCCGGCTCGGCCTGCAATTCGGAGCGCGCCGCTTCCAGCGCGGCTTCCATCTGCTCGGCGTGTACGGCCAGCTTGAGCGCCAGCTCGGCCGGCCGGTAGCCCTGGCGCGAGCGCGCGAACAGGGTTTGGCCCAGCTGGCGCTCGATGCGCTGCACGGTGCGGAACACGGTGGAGGCGTCCACCGCCAGCCGTTCGGCCGCCGCGGCCAGGGTGCCGGTGCGCGACAGGGCCAGTACCACTTCCAGGTCGGCGCCGCTGAGGCGATATTGCGTTTGTGCAGTCATGGCCTGCTCCAGTGCATATATACATTGCGATTTCGCAATCATAGACTGCACCCATATTCGATACAAGGAGCATCGCCATGTCCCAACCATTGACCCTGATCAGCCATATCCTGTGCCCCTACGTGCAACGGGCCGCCATCCTGCTGGCGGAAAAGCAGGTGCCGTTCGAGCGGCGCGATATCGACCTGGCCAACAAGCCGGACTGGTTCCTGGCGGTGTCGCCGCTGGGCAAGACGCCGGTGCTGCTGGTGGGCGACCAGGCGATCTTTGAATCGGCCGTGATCTGCGAATACCTGGACGAGACGCAGGCGCCGCGCATGCATGCGGACGATGCGCTACTGCGGGCCCGGGAGCGTTCGTGGATGGAGTTCGGTTCCGCGCTGCTGAACAATATCGCCGGCTTTTACGGCGCCGACAGCGAGGCACAGCTGATGCTGAAAGCCGGGGAGCTGGCCGCCAAATTCCGGCAGGTCGAGGCGGCGCTGGGGCAGGGGCCATACTTTGGCGGGGAGCGTTTCTCGCTGGTGGATGCGGTGTTCGGGCCGATCTTCCGCTATTTCGACGTGTTCGATATGGTGGCCGATTTTGTCGGCTGGTCCGAACTGCCCAAGGTCAGTGCCTGGCGCGCACGGCTGGCGCAACGGCCGTCAGTGCGCAGTGCGGTGTCGGCGGACTATCCGGAACTGCTGCACGCCTTCCTGCTGAAGCGTAACGGCGCGCTGGCGCTGCGGATGAGGCAACCCGCACTGGCCGCCTGACGGTATTGGCCTGTATGATGTCATTTTCATCATACAAGGCTGGCCGATGCGCAAATTCTTGCTGGGATCGTTGCTGTTCCTGTTGGCGGCGTCGCCTGCGCGGGCGGGCTTGGTGGACCTGGTGAACGGCGTCTCTGTCGGCAAGCAGCTGCCGGCCAACGAGATGCGCTATCTGCGCGAGGCGCCCGACCCGCACGCACGCCTGACCCTGATCGATTTCTGGGCCACCTGGTGCGGGCCGTGCCGCGTTTCCATCCCCAAGCTGAACGCCTTGCAGCAGCAATACGCGGCCCAGGGCCTGGCCGTCATCGGCGCCACGCAGGAAACCGAAGCCGAGGTGCTGCCTTTCCTTGAAAAGGTGGCGATCCAGTATCCGATCGGGCTGGAAGGCAAGCCGGGCCTGCACGATTTGCTGAAAATCCGCGGCATGCCCTATGCGATCTTCGTCGACCAAGCCGGCAAAATCGTATGGCGCGGGCAGCCCGAGGAAATCACCGACGCCGTAATTACCGGCCTGCTTCAATGAAAACGCTCCTTCACTGCCTGCCGCAAGGTCTCGATAATGCCGCCTGTAATGACTTTATACAAAATGCGCCACTGACGGCCTGGTTGCCGGTACTGAAGCATCTTCAACAGGCGTTTCAGTTGCCGGACGATGGCTGGGAAAGAATCCCGCAAGGAGCCAATGCGCTGTTTGGATTGGGGGATGCTGTCATCGTTAAACTGGTGCCGCCCAATTGGCGCCGGCAGGGGGACAAGGAAATCCTGGTGGCCCCTCTGCTGGAGGGCAAGCTGTCGCTGCAGACACCGAAGTTGATCGGCAGCGGGGAAATCGACAATTGGATCTTCGTGATTTCAAGCCGCCTGAGTGGCGTGTTGCTGGCGGACGTGTGGCCGTCCCTGGATATGGAACAGAAACGTTCGATCATGATCCAGACCGGGCAAGTCCTGCGCGAATTGCGCACCGTGACTTTCGACGAGCATATTGCGATCAAGGTCGATTGGCCATCGTATGTCCAGGATCTGGTGGCCGGATGCCTGGCGCGCCATCAACGCCGGATGATGCCGGCAGGCTTGCTGGAGCAAGTCCTGCCGTATATCGAAGCGGCTGATGATTTTGCGGCAGCGGGCGAATTGCGCTTCATTCACATGGACATTCATCCATGGAACCTGATGGCGAAGCAGGAAGAGGGCAGTTGGAAACTGCACGGCTTACTCGATTTCGGCGATGCGATCGTTGGCGGCAGCGACCGGTTCGAGTTGTTGACGCCCATGATATTCATGGCGCAAGGTAACCCGGTGCTGCTCAAGGCGCTGCTCGAATCGTATGGCGCAATCGGCGATATCAGCGCAGCCGCTCTGCAGCAGCAACTGGCGGCCTGCATGTTGATCCGGCCGGACTCCGACGTCATGTTCTGCTTGCGGCAAGTCCCGGTCAGCGGTCCGCGCGACACTTGGGCGCAGATCGCTGCGCAGGTATTTCCCGTTTGACTCTCGGCCAGCAGCAGACCTTGGAAATCGATGTGTCAATTAGGAGTACTCGTTAGTGCAGTTGAAAATAAAGGTAACTTGTGGCGGCGAAGTGAAATGGGCCGGTGCTTCTCAAAGTGGGCCAGTCTATTATGGAGGCCCCCCTCCGGAAACTGGGATATGGAAGCTCAGCATAGCGAAAATTGAAGATTACTTCGATGCAGCTTTAAAAAATTTCGCCTTCGGCGATTCGATTGAAACGTTTGTTCTTGGTTTTGAAATCGGAGATTTAGAAGGTTGGGGTGATTTTTTCACTTCGATGAGCCACTACACGAGTTACCGCCCAAAGATGAAATTGGTCATCTCAGTGGGTCAGCTTAATTGGCCTGACGTGAAAGACCTTCCTGCAAGCGAACAGTTTCGAAGGTTCTCAGAAGTTTTGTTGGAAGCAATTGGACGCGTAGCTGAGATGAAGAGAAAGCCGAAGAGCTTCGATTCAGCTGCATTTTCCGTAGAGGTCGCTGAGCTATTGGCTCAGTGTCCGGTTGATAAGATGGAAGCATGAAGGACTTGCTGACCGTAATCGATAGCAGCCTGTCACAACGAAAGACGAATACATGCTGAGCTTGGAAGATAAAAAATGGCAGAGCAGAGCGGTCGGGGTCAGGTCGGGCGAAGCGCCAAGATTGCTTTTTGGGAGTTTCAGGCCTAGCTGCTAGCAGGCCGAGCCTGCACATTGCCCGACCTGACCCCGCCTTCCGATCAGCTAGTTAGGTTTGCCTGGCCACCCGGTGGCGCTAAATTTTGTTGTCGAGCGACCGCGTTGCCACAATCAATGTCGTGAGCAGTTGGATGAGGTTGTCGACAAACCCTGCAGTGACATCGAGGTCCCCTTCATATTCTGCCAGATTGCGCTTCTTATGCGCTTGGTCAAACACTCTCCATTGGGATGGACTGAATCCGACCGTATGTTCCAGGCACTGAAATACTAGGAAACGGTTTTCGCTGCGATAACCGTATGCACGCAGTGCTGCCAGAGCCGCTGCATGGGCGGCGTTATACGCCAAATCAAATCTGCTTTCCAATGACAAGATGGTTTGCTGTGCGTCTTGCAATCGGATTTCTGCAGAGCGCAACAGATTCTCCCGCTCGGCCTTATCCGGTGGCTCCGCCTTCAGTTTGCCAATCCGCGCCAGGTTCGCCAGCGCCGTTGAGGCTGGGGAGGTCATGTTCCGATCCGTGGATAAAGAGCTTGGGTTGGTCCAATATCCGTTTCAGGAAGGTGCGGCCGTCGCGCTGGCGCTGGGCAAATTCGTTTGCCGTGTACGCCGTCGGATTGATGGTGCGGCCCAATTGCGCTTGCGCAGCCGATAACGCGTCCAGCAATTGTGCTTGGGATGGCAGCTCGCCAATCAGAAGTAGATCAATGTCGCTGCCCGCGTGTTCGGTGCCCTTGGCGATGGAGCCGTAGACGAAGGCCAGCTGTAGCTGCGGAACAAATGCAGTGAGCGCCGCGCGAATGACGTCAGTGACGCCAAAGGTCTTGCGCACGATGCTGCACAGTTCCGGAAAAATTGGCGCGTCCTGATTGGCTTGGTAATGCTTTTGATTGCCCACTCGTCTTGAGGTCAGCAAACCTGCGCTTTCAAGGCGCGACAATTCGCGCTGCACAGCCCCGGATCCGATTGCAGCTAATCCGATGATTTCGTTGGCGTAAAAGGTCCGCGCCGGCTGGCCGAACAAAATCGCCAGCACGCGCTGCTGGGTTTTGGTGAACAGAACGTCAGAAGTGGTACCCATGATGGGTATGTTAATGCCCAATATGGGGTTTTACTAGCGATAGTTAGTGCCATTGTTCATGTCGATCACTTCGCCGTTGATGCAGGACGGCGCGTCGGTGGCCAGCCAGCACACGGTCGCGGCGACTTCCTGTGCGGTGCAAAAGCGCTGGCTGATGGTGGCGGCGCGCAGGCGTTCCTTGCGCTCCGGTGGGATGGCTTTCATCATGTCGGTCTCCACCGGGCCCGGCGCCACCGAATTGGCGATCACGCCGCGCGGGCCGTGGCTGCGGGCCAGCGAACGCATCGCATTCATGAGGCCCGCCTTGGCCACGCCGTACCAGATGTCGGGATGGCCGATTTCGCCGGCGATGGAACCCATGCTGACGATGCGGCCGCCACCGTTGGCGGCCATGCCTTCCGCAACCCGTGCGCTCAGCCGCACGGCTGACACCAGGTTGACTTGCAGCGTGTGCTCGATGGCTTGCTGGTCGTAGTCATTGGCCGTCATGGGATTCATCTGGCCGGCGTTGTTGATCAGGATATCGGGTGTGCCGATCGCATCGACGGTGCGGCAGATGGCTGCGTAGTCGGCCATGTCGGTGGGCCAGCAGATCATGCCGTCCGGCGGGGCGGCCATGCCGCTGCGCGACAGCACGTGCACCGTGTATCCCCGCGCCAGCAGGAGTTTGGAAATTTCCAGTCCGATTCCGCGGCTGCCGCCGGTGACGATGGCTTTCATGTCTTGAGCTGTCCCTCGTGATTAAAGCTGTAAGTAAAATATAAGATTAACATAAAATCACCATCGCCTGCCGCAGTCAGGATGTCAGGTAGTCGATCAGGACCCGCACCTTCAGCGCCACGTGGCGGCCCGGCGTGTACACCGCGTGGACGGCGCCGGTATAGGGATCGCAGAAATCCCATTCAGGCAGCACCAGCTGCACGCGGCCTTCCTGCAGCGCTGTGCGGGCAGCGAAATCCGGGACCAGCCCGATGCCGCCGCCGCTTTCCACCAGCGCCACGATGGCGGCGCTGTTGTTGATGGTCAGGCGGGCCGGCACCTCGATGCGGACTTGCTGGCCGTCGCGCTGCATGGTCCAGTGGCCGTCATAGCGGTCGTAGCCCAGGTAGCAGCAACGGTGCTGCGGCAATTGGTCCGGGTGGGCTGGCGCTGGATGGCTGGCCAGGTAGGCGGGCGACGCCACCAGCACGTAGCACATGGAGCACAGCGGCCGCGCCGCCAGCCCGGGCGCCAGCTCGCGCGCGATGCGGATGGCGAGGTCGACGCCTTCCTCGGCCAGGTCCACGGTGCGGTCGATCAGCGTCAGTTGCACGTCGATGTCGGGATAGGCGTCGAGGAAGCCAGGCAGTTTCGGCGCCAGCCAGGTCTGCCCGAACACCACCGGCGCGCTGACGCGGATTACGCCGCTGGGTCGGGCGCCGTAGTTGCCGGCCATGGCGTGCACTTCGCGCGCGGTGCCCAGCATGCGCACGCAGGCGCCATGCACTTGCTGTCCCAGCTCGGTCAGGGACAGCGAGCGGGTGGTGCGCAGCAGCAGCCGGCCGCCCAGGTGGGCTTCCAGCCGCGCCACGTGGCGGCTGACCGCCGAGGTGGCGATGCCGAGCTTCCGCGCCGCGGCCGAAAAACCGCCGCTGTCGACCACCTGGGCAAATACCGCCATTTCGTTGAGCATTTCCATGCCGGCCTCCATTATTGCGTTCAGGTTAACAAGCCTTTGCATTTTAGACGGATTGTTAATCCTGAGGCGCAGATCGATACTGTTCTCTCGAGGAGGAGCTATGGATTACAACGTTTTGCGCACCGATGGACAGGGCGGGCTGGTGCCCCGCCGCCAAGCCGCGCCCCGTTTGGGCGCGACCGAGGTGCGGGTGACCGTGCAGGCCGCCAGCCTGAATTTCCGGGATGTGTATTTTGTGCGGGGCAACCGCTTCCGCGGCGCGGTCGAGGACCGCATCCCGCTCAGCGATGCGGCAGGCATCGTCGAAGCGGTGGGGGAGGACGTGACCCGCTTCAAGCCCGGCGACCGCGTCACCACCACCGTGCTGCCACGCTGGCGGGACGGTCCGCTGACGGCGGCCGGACTGGCCAACGGCATGGGCACGCGCGAGCGCGATGGCGTGCTGGCGGAATTCATCCACGCCGACGAACAGGAACTGGTGGCCGCGCCCTCGCACCTGGACGATATCGAGGCGGCCACGCTGCCGGTGGCGGCGTTGACCGCCTGGCATGCGGTGGCGGAGCTGGGCGTGCTGTCGCCCGGCGATACGGTGGTGGTGCAGACCACCGGCGGGGTGGCGGTGTTTGCGATCCAGTTCGCGCTGGCGCTGGGGGCGCGCGTGATCGTGGTGTCGCGCTCGGCGGCCAAGCTGCGCAAGGCCTTGCAGCTGGGCGCCTCGGTGGCGATCGACACCACCGTCACCCCGGACTGGGACCGTGAAGTGCTGGCCCTGACCGGCGGCGCCGGCGCGCAGTTGGTGCTGGACATGGGCTTGAGCGATTCGCTGCGGCAGTCGGCGCGCGCGGCGGCGTTCGAGGGCACGGTGGCCATCATCGGCGTGGTGCAGGAGCAGACCAACCCGCTCGATATCTACACGGTGATGAACAAGAACCTGAAGGTGCGGGGAGTGGAAACCGGCTCGCGCGCGATGCTGGAGCGGATGTATCGCTTCATGCAGCAGCATGGGCTGCATCCGGTCATCGACACGGTGATCGATAGCGGCTTCGAAGATGCAAGCGCCATGCAGCAGGCACTGGACCGGCTAGGCGCCGGCCCATACGGCAAGGTGGTGCTGCGGTTTAGCTCTCAGTCTGGATAGCCCACAGGCCCGGCAGGTTGCGCCAGTAGCCGTAAGCGTCCATGCCGAAACCGACCACGAAGCGGTTCGGAATGACCAGGCCGACGATGTCGGCCTTGCATGGCTTGGCCTTGCCGATCGCCTTGTCGGCAAACACCGCCAGGATCACTTCGGCCGCGCCCATGTCCAGCAGGCGTTGCTTGACGTGGGCCAGGGTTTCGCCTTCGTCCAGGATGTCATCCAGGACGATCACGGTGCGGCCGGTGACATTCGAACGCGGCACGACCTTCCATACCACCTGGCCGCCCTGGTCCTCGTCGCCGTAGCGGCTGACGTGGATATAGTCGAATTCGAGCGGGAAGGTCAGTTGCGGCAGCAGGTTGCCGGTGAAGACCACCGCGCCGCCCATCACGCCCAGCACCAGCGGGAACTGCTCGCTGTCGGGGCGGTCGAAACGCTCGTTCAGGGTGGCGGCCATGGCGCTCACGGCCTGGTCGACGGTCTCTTTATTGAACAGCTCTTCCGCGTTCTCCAGCAAGGCGCGGGCGCGGTTATGGTGGAAGTCTTGCATGATCTTCTTCGGCTTCTGAAACAGGTGATAAGAGCGCTATTATCCGCCATATCCCCAACGCCCGCCTATCGTTGGATTTATGCCACATATCACTGTGATGTGTTATTTGTAATCCCTGGCGTCTTCGATCACCTTGCCGTCGCTGGGCAGGCTGCCCGGGGCGACGAACTGCACTTCGCCCCGCAGCTTGGTCAGTTCGCGTATCGATTCGACGATGGCGGCGCCCTGGCCGTTGGCGGTTGCCGGATCGGCCACTTCGCAATGCAGCGTCATGACGTCCTGCGCCATCTGGCCCGATACCACCAGCCGCGCCTTCAGGATGGCCGGATGGCGGCGCGTGATTTCGTTGACCTGGGACGGATGGACGAACATGGCGCGCACCTTGGTGGTCTGGTCGGCCCGCCCCATCCAGCCCTTGATGCGGGTGTTGGTGCGGCCGCAGGGCGAGGGCGGCGCATCGACCAGCATGGCCGACAGGTCGCCGGTGGCGAAGCGGATCAGCGGATAGTCGGGATTGAACAGCGTGACCACCACTTCGCCGATTTCGCCCGGCGCCACCGGGTCGCCGCTGCCGGGGCGGACGATTTCCAGCAGCACGTTCTCGTCCAGCACCATGCCGGGATTGAGCACGCCATCGGTGAAGGTTTCGTAGGCGATGCTGCCGATATCGGCCGAGGCATAGGTTTGCAGCACGCGCGGCACGCCATGTTCAGCGAACCAGGTGCGCAGCGAGGCGGGCAGCGCCTCGGCGCCCATCATGGCCTGCTTGACGCTGCTGATGTCGGCGCCCATTTCCTGCGCCTTCTCGATGATGATCTTCAGGAACGACGGGGTGCCGATGTAGGTGTCGGGCCGCAGCTCGGCCATGGCCTGCACCTGCAATTCGGTCTGGCCGGCGCCGGCCGGGATCACCGCGCAGCCGATGCGGGCGGCGCCGCCTTCGACCATGAAGGCGGCCGGCGTGAAGTGATAGGCAAAGCAGTTCTGCAGCAGGCCGCCGGGACGCACGCCGGCCGCGTACATGGGCCGCGCGAAGCGCCACCAGTCCTGGCCCCGTCCTTCCGGGTCGAAGATGGGGCCGGGTGACATGAACACCCGCGACAGCTGGCCCACCGGGGTGGCGTTCAAGCCGCCGAACGGCGGCTGCAGCGCCTGCAGCTTGTGCAAATCGGACTTGCGCGTGACCGGCAGCGCGGCCAGTGCGGCGCGGTTGTCGATGGCGGTCGCGTCCACCCCTTGCAGGATGCGCGCCCAGCCCGGCGCGCTCTGGGCGCGCGCTATCAGTTGCGGCAACTGCGCCAGCAGCTCGCGTTCACGCTGTTCGGGCGGGCGCGTTTCCAGGCTGTCGAGCGTATCGGCCATCATGCTTTCCCTTCAATCTCACGCTGCAGCTTCTTGGTCAGCTTGGCGAATATCAGTTCGTAGGAGCGCTTCAGCAGCGCCGCCGCTTCCGCATCGCTGACGGCCTTGAGGTCGTCGATGCGTACCCATTTGGCCCGCGCCAGGTAGGGCGCGGGGATGATGCCGGGGCGGTCGGTCAGCTCCAGGAAGCGGTCGTCGTCGACCTTGAAGCTGATGCCGCTGGCGTCGTCGCTGTTGCCGGTTACTGCGAACATTTTTTCACCGATCGTGAAAGTCAGGTCCGCGCCCCATTTGATGTCTTCGACCACGCCGGGTAGGCTGCGGCACAGGGCTTTTGCTTTGTTCAGGTTCATTCCATGCTCTTCTCAAGCCAGCCAGCGTTTGCGGCGGCGGTAAAACTTCATGTCGCGGAAGCTCTTGCGCCCGGCGCCGGACACGCCGAGATAAAACTCTTTTACGTCTTCGTTGCTGGCCAGGTCGCTGGCCGCGCCTTCCATCACCACCCGGCCGTTTTCCAGGATGTAGCCGAAATCGGCATAGCGCAGCGCGATGCTGGTGTTTTGCTCGGCCAGCAGGAAGGACACGTTCTCCTTGCTGTTCAAGTCCTTCACGATGCCGAAGATCTCGTCGACGATCTGCGGCGCGATGCCCATCGACGGTTCGTCCAGCAGGATCATCGACGGCTTGGCCATCAGCGCGCGGCCGATGGCGCACATCTGCTGCTCGCCGCCCGAGGTGTAGCCGGCCTGGCTGGCGCGGCGCGTCTTCAGGCGCGGGAAGTAGTGGTACACCTTCTCCAGCGAGGCTTTCAATTCGCTGCGCGACAGGCTGCGGGTGTAGGCGCCGGTCAGCAGGTTTTCCTCGATGGTCAGGTGGCCGAAGCAGTGGCGCCCTTCCATCACCTGCGACAGGCCGCGCTTGACCAGTTCATTGGGCGTCAGCTGGTCGACCCGCTCGCCCTTGAACTGCACCTCGCCCTTGGTGACGTCGCCGCGCTCGCCGCGCAGCAGGGTCGAGATGGTTTTCAGGGTGGTCGACTTGCCGGCGCCATTGGCGCCCAGCAGGGCCACGATGCTGCCCTGCGGGACTTGCAGCGATACGCCCTTCAGCACCAGGATCACGTGGTCGTAGATGACTTCGACGTTGTTGACCGACAGGTAGGGGGGCGTCGCCGCGGCGGCCGGAGCCGCCGCTTTGATGGTCGTATCAGGCATCATTTTGCGCAGGCCGGGGTGATTTTCTTTTCGGCGGCGTAGGCGTTGGAGGACTCCTCCAGCAGCTTGCGGGTCAGGGCCTTGTCGCCGACGATCCAGTTCGGCGTCACCGCAACCCACTTCTTGCCGTCCCATTGCTGGACCTTGACCGCGCCCGAGCCTTCGTGGTCGTCGCAGCTGGTTTTCACCACCGGCAGCATGCCGAAGGCGCCGATGGCTTTCTGGCGCGCTTCGTCCACGTTCAGGTGCTCCAGGCCCCAGCGCATTTGCTCGCCGTTGACCGGCTTGCCCTTGCCGAATTTTTCCTGCGCGGTGCGCATCGCTTCCACCCACAGGATGGCGGCGGTGACGCCGCGCATATGGTAGACCGAGCCGATACGGGTGCGGTCGGCCAGGTTGCCCTTGCCGGCGTCGTACAGCTTCTTGTGGATTTCATCCATCACCGGGTAGTTGCCGGGAGTGTTGAAGGTCATCGCGGAATAGCCTTTGGCGGCGTCGCCCGACGGCACGGTGTCCTCTTCCGAGCCGGCCCACCATACGCCCAGCATCTTCTCGCGCGGGAAGCCGTTGCGCTGCGCGGTCTTGATCGCGACCGAATTCATCACGCCCCAGCCCCACAGGATCACGTGGTCCGGATTGGCCTGGCGGATCTGCAGCCATTGCGACTGCTGCTCGCTGCCCGGCGGCGCCACGGCGATCTTGATCAGCTCAAAGCCGTACTGCTTGGACAGCGCTTCCAGCACCGGCAAGGGTTCCTTGCCGAAGGCCGAGTCGTGGTACAGGTGCACGATCTTCTTGCCTTTGAGCTTGTCCATGCCGCCGTTCTTGTCGCCCAGGTACTTGATCATGGCCGCGGCCTGGTTCCAGTAGCTGGTGATCAGCGGGAACACATAGGGGAAGACCTTGCCGTTGGCGGCGTCCGAACGGCCGTAGCCTATCATCGTCATCGGGATCTTGTCGGTCGGCAGGCGGTCCAGCACGCCGTAGGCGATGGAGGTCGACAGCGGCTCGAACATGGTGGCGCCGCCGTTCTTGGTTTTCAGCCGCTCGTAGCATTCGACGCCGCGCGACGGGTTATATTCGGTTTCGCATTCTTCCCACGAGATCTTGACGCCATTGACGCCGCCGCTCAGGTTGACCAGGTTGAAGTAATCGATGATGCCGCCGTAGAAACCGGAACCGCCCGCCGCATAAGGACCGACGCGATACGAGGGCAGGGCGACGAATTGCTCCGTCACTGCGGGCTGCGCGTAGGCCGGTGCGATGGCGCCGGCGGCAGCAACCAGCGCTGCGCCCAGCATGAGAGATTTGATGCACTTCATTTGCTGTCTCCTATTGGAATCAAACGAGTTTTGCTTTTATATGTACGCTCAGTGCGGGAAAGGCCACAGGCGCAATTTCTCTTTACCGATTTGCCACAAACGCGCCAAGCCGTGAGGCTCGACGATCAAGAAAAAGATAATCAGGGCGCCGAACACCATCAGCTCCAGGTTGGAGGCCACATTGGTGGGCAGTGCCAGGCCGTGCGCCAGCACGTTGAGCACCACCGGCAGCAGCACGATGAAGGCCGCGCCGAGGAAGGAGCCCAGCACCGAACCGACGCCGCCGATGATGATCATGAACAGGATGCGGAACGACAGGTCCAGGTTGTAGGCTTCCGGTTCCACCGTGCCGAGGTAGGCGAAGGCGTACAGCGCGCCGGCCACGCCGCAGTAGAAGGAGCTGACTGCGAACGCCAGCAGCTTGGTGCGCATCAGGCGGAAGCCGATCACCTCGGCCGCCACGTCCATGTCGCGCACCGCCATCCACGAGCGGCCGACGTTGGAGCGGATCATGTTCTTGGCCAGCAGCGCCATCAGCGCCACCACGCCCAGCACCAGCAGGTATTTGCGGTCCGGGGTGTCGAACGCCACGCCCATGATGACGATCTTCTGCGCGGTGATCACGCCGGAGGAACTGTAGTTGGTCAGGTAGGGGATCTTGGTCAGGCACCAGACCACAAAGAACTGCGTGGCCAGCGTCGATGCGGCCAGGTAGAAGCCGCGGATGCGCAGCGACGGCAGGCCGAAGGCAATGCCGACCATGGCCGCGCTCAAGCCGCCCAGCACGAAGGCCAGCAGGATGGGGATGCCGGGGATGCGCAGCACGAAGTTGTACGAGGCGAAGGCGCCGACTGCCATGAAGGCGGCGGTGCCGAGCGACAGCTGGCCGGCGTAGCCGGTCAGGATGTTCAGGCCGAGGGCGGCCAGCGAGAAGATCAAGAACGGGATCAGGATCGCCGACAGCGCGTAGGGCGATGCCAGCGTCGGCACCAGTGCAAACGCGAGGCCCAGCAACGCGAACAGCGCGATGCGGTCCTGGCGGATCGGGAAGATCTGGCCGTCGGCCTGGTAGCTGGTCTTGAATTGTCCTGCTTCGCGGTAGAGCATGAGTTTTCTCTCCTTTAAATCCGGCGGATGATTTTTTCGCCGAACAGGCCTTCCGGCCGCACCAGCAGGAACAGCAGGGCCAGCACGTAAGGGAACCAGCCCTCGATGCCGCCGCCGACCAGCGGGCCGATATACACCTCGGCCAGTTTTTCGGAGGCGCCGATAATCAGGCCGCCGACAATGGCGCCGGGCATGGAAGTGAAGCCGCCCAGGATCAGCACCGGCAGCGCCTTCAGGGCGACGAAGGTCAGCGCGAACTGCACGCCATTGCGCGCGCCCCACAGCATGCCGGCCACCAGCGCGACCAGCCCGGCCACCGACCACAGGACCGCCCAGATGCGTTGCAGCGGGATGCCCACCGCCAGCGCGGCCTGGTGGTCGTCGGCCACGGCGCGCAGCGCGCGTCCCACCTTGGTCTTGGAGAACAGCAGGGCCAGCGAAGTCACCAGGATGGCGCAGATGCCGGCCGCCATCACGTCGAACTGCGATACCAGGATGTTGAACTTGTCCATCAGGACCTGCAGCGGCACGTCCTCAATCGGCAGTTCCAGCTTGTGCACCTGCGAGCCCCACATCAGCTGCGCCAGTCCTTCGATGAAGAAGGCCAGCCCGATGGTGGCCATGAACAACGTGATCTCGGGCTGGTTGACCAGGGGACGCAGCACCACGCGCTCGATTACCAGTCCAAGCAGGACCATCGCCGCCATGGTCAGCGGCACCGCCAGCCATAGCGACAGGCCGAACTTGTCGATGATGCCGACGCAGGTCAGCGCAGCGAAGAACACCATTGCGCCCTGGGCGAAATTGAATACGCCGGAGGCCTTGTAGATCAGCACAAAGCCGATCGCCACCAGCGCATACATCACGCCGGACAGCAGGCCGCCGATCAGCACTTCGAAGAAGAAATTGATATTCATTCAGCACCCCACGCCAAGATAGGCATTGATCACATTCTGGTTGCAGCGCACCTCGTCGGGCGTGCCGTCGCCGATCTTCTTGCCGTAGTCGAGCACCACCACGCGGTCCGAGATATCCATCACCACGCCCATGTCGTGCTCGATCAGCACGATGG
>FTBS01000692.1_pt1 | contig 15207 bp, 13 predicted proteins | sample 1639441 | NCBI WGS metagenome assembly FTBS01 (sample SAMEA3914864, study PRJEB12502) | metagenome | biome: forest; material: soil | place: USA | collected 2012-03-12 | depth 0.3 m
CATGTCGCGCACGCGGCTAGCGCCGACGCCGACGAACATTTCCACGAAGTCCGAACCGGAGATGGTGAAGAACGGCACGCCCGCTTCACCTGCGATGGCGCGGGCGAGCAGGGTCTTGCCGGTGCCGGGCGAGCCGACCAGCAGCGCGCCCTTCGGGATCTGGCCGCCCAGCTTCGAAAAGCGGGTGGGATCGCGCAGGAACTCAACGATTTCCTCCAGCTCCTCACGCGCTTCGTCGATGCCGGCGACGTCGTCGAACGTGACGCGGCCAGAACGCTCGGTCAGCAGCTTGGCCTTGGACTTGCCGAAGCCCATTGCGCCGGAACCGCCGCCCTTCTGGACCTGACGCAGCGCGAAGAACGCGATGCCGACGATCAGCAGGAAGGGAAGCGTCTGCGCAAGGATGTACACCAGCATCGAACCCTCTTCAGGGCTCTTGCCGGCGTAGCGCACTTCGTGGTCTTGAAGCAGCTGGGTCAGCGTGGTGTCGTTCGGAACCGGCACGGTCGTGAACGAATCGCCGTTCTTCAGCTTGCCGTCGATTCGGTCTTCACCGATCTCGACAGTGGCCACGCTGCCTTCGGCGACCTTGGCGCGGAAGTCGGAGTACGCGATGCTCGGCCCGCTTTCGGCGCGGGTGTTGAACATCGACACAACCAATAGAAGGGCGACGAAAATACCGCCCCATACGAGCAGGCTCTTGACCCAGGGATTGCCGCTAGGCTGGTCGTCGTTCATCGTTGGAGAAACCGTCCTTTCACCCGCCAATGTAGGGGCGGGCGGTTGAATCGCAAGCTGGCGAAAGACGGTCAGTGTAATCGATATGGCCGCTCGTCGCGAGCTTTTCGCGCTAAGGGCATGTCCATGGCGGCAAAAGTGCCGTTATCCCGCTGACATGGGGGCGCTTGCAGCACGGTTTTGGACACAGGGGTTCTTACCAAAGAGCCTATGTTCTCGATGGTTTCAGGGCGTTTTGACGAGTTGATAATCCCCCGCGCTGTCGATCCGCGCCACCCATCCCGGGTAGACGACGATGGTGGTGAAAGTTTCCTCGATGATCGCGGGTGAGGGCACTTCGATACCGGCAGCAAGGTCGGCACCACGATAAATCGGCACATCCGCGAAGCCTTGTCCGAGATTGGCGCGGCGATGGCGGTTCGGCTCAGGGCTGATTCCGCTGGGAGTGAAGTCGCCGCCCGCTGCCGGGGAGGGCGTCGGGACGTGCGCGGCAAGGCGGACGCCGGACACTTCGGGCACTTCGTGTTCGCGGATGTGGCCGTATTCGGCCATGTGGCGGGCGTTGAACAATTCGATGGCCCGTGCCGCGAAGTCATCGCCGATGAAGCCAAGGTCGCCCAGCGGCGTGACGGCGGCGAAATCGAACGAGAGGGAGAAGTTCTGCCCCGGATAGCGCATGTTCAGACGGTAATCGGCGCGGATGTCCTCGGCCCGGAACTGCGCGGCGGTGAAGAAGCGGGCGGCGCGGTCCGACAGCTCGCTCCACAGCTTTCGAATGCGTTCGACATCAAGCACCGAGGCAGAGGCGATGTAGGAGCGCTCCTCGTCGATCGTCGGATTGGCCACCAGCGTGCCGAGCGCGGAGAACGTGGGTGATGCCTTGGGCACCAGCACGCGGGTGATGCCAAGGTCCTCGGCCTGGATCGCCGCGAAAGCCGGGCCGTTGCCGCCATAGGCCAGCATCACCAGATCCTTCGGATCGATGCCCTTGCCCGCCGTGGTGCGGCGTACGCCCTGGCTCATATGGGCATTGACCACGCGCCAGCAGTCGAACGCGGCGCGTTCCGGGTCATCGTGGCCGAGTTCCTGTGCGATCTTGCGGAACGCTTCTTCCACGCCGTCGCGAGTGAGGCGGAAGCTGCCGCCGGCGAAGCCTTCCTCGGTGGAGAGAATGCCCAGCATGACCAAGGCATCGGTAACGGTCGGCTCGGTGCCGCCCCGTCCATAGCAGATCGGGCCGGGCTCCGACCCCGCCGAGCGCGGGCCCACTTCCAGCGCACCGTTGTTGACGTGGCAGATCGATCCGCCGCCCGCGCCCAAAGTCTCCACTTTCACCATCGGCACGCCGACAAGGTAGCGGTGGTGCATGTTCCACCCCGCCTCGGCCGGGGCTTCTCCGTTCAGCACCAGCGCCATGTCATAGCTGGTGCCGCCCATGTCGACGCAGAGCAGGTCCGGGCAGCCCTTCGCGCGCCCGGCGTGGGCCGATCCGACGACGCCGCCCGCCGGGCCGGAGGCGAGCACGCGGATCGGCGCACCGTCGATATAGTCCTTGGTCATCACCCCGCCGGAGGCCTGCATGACCATCAGTTGGTTGCGGTACCCGCCTTCGCCCAGCCGCTGCACCAGCCGTTCGAGATAGCCGGTGACGCGCGGGCCGACATAGGCGTTGACCACCGTGGTCGACGTGCGGTCGTACTCCGGCGCGCGGGGTAGCACTTCATGGCTGGCGGAGACGTAGGCGTTTTGGATTTCCTGCCGCACGATCTCCTTGGCGCGGCGCTCATGCTCCGAATTGACGAACGAGAACAGGAACGAGATTGCCACCGCTTCCACGTTCTGCAGCCGCAGCTTGCGGCAGGCTTCGCGCAGCGCGGCTTCGTCCAGCTCCTTGTGGACTGAGCCGTCGTGCAGCACGCGTTCGGGCACGGTCAAGCGGCGGCGGCGCGGGGTGATCTGGGTGGGTGCTTCCAGGCGAACGTCCCAGATATCCTCCTTGTAACCGCGGCGATATTCGATTTCGTCGCGGAAACCCTCGGTGGTGATCAGGCCGGTGAGCGCGCCGTTCATCTCGATCAGGGTGTTGTCGGCGACGGTGGTGCCATGGACGATCGCCTCGCATTGGCCGAGGAATTCGGAGAGCGGCAGGCCTTCCTTTTCGGCCAGCTTGCCCAGCCCCTCCATCACGCCCAGCGAGCGGTCCGCCGGGGTAGAGAGGTTCTTGTGCAGCACCACCTCGTCCCCCTTCAGGAGCGCGAAGTCGGTGAAGGTGCCGCCGATGTCGATGCCTACTCGGTACGTCATTCAGGTGTCTCTCCCGGTCGGGGCATTTCCGCCGACCTTCCCCCGTCGTCCCCGCGAAGGCGGGGACCCCGCTTTTCTGTGCGCCGCAGCGCCTCGTTTCAGGAAGAAGCGGGGCCCCCGCCTGCGCGGGGGCGACGAATGATTTTCTGCGTGTTTCAGCTCTATTCCGCCGCCTCGGCCATGCTCGCCATCTCGGCCCGAAGCGCCTCGGTCGCGGCGTGGTCCACCGCCAGCGAGTAGTCGTCGAGGCTGCCGGTCAGCACCACGCCATACTTGGCCCGTGCCGCCTCAAGGCTGACGTACTCATCGAGCACGTCCTCCTTCACGGCCTCCGCATCGCGCTGGAGTGGCCGGCCGAAACCGGCGCCGCCGCCGTGCTGGTAGGCAATCACGGCACCCTCCGGCAGCAAGTCCTGCGCGGTGTGGAGAATGGCGCGCTCGTTCTCGGACCCCACCTCGAAACGGTTGGTATAGGGTATTGCATCGTCGCCGCCGCGCAGCCCCCGCAGCGGGTGCTCGGCCGAAACCATCCACGCCATCGCCGAAGTTGGCCGCAGCACCTGCTTGACGTTTAGTGAACCCGGGCAGCCGCGCCACTGGCCCGCGCCGCCGCCATCGGTGGTCATCTCGCGGCTGATGTTGAGGATGGGGAAACGGCTTTCCGCGTCCTCCGCCTCGGACAGGATCAGGCTGCCCAGTGCGGAGGGGCACGAGCCCCAACCGTCCAGTCCTTCCACCGCCGAAACGTCCATCGAACGGCAATCGACGCCCTGATCCATCCACATCATGCCGTTCTCGTCGAAGCCGACGACCATGTTCGGCATGCCGATCTTGTAGAGTTGCGGTTGCGACCGTTCGGGTGTGACGTTGGACAGCGCGATGCACACCGCCTCGGTAATTTCGCAGGCGGGGTGGAACGAGCCGAGCGCGGCGGGCTTGTTCGGCGGCGGCTGGGCGATGCAGCCTTCGGGGATCAGGATATCGACCGCGTTGAAGAACCCTTCGTTCTTCACGATCGTCGGGTCCATCGCCGCGACCACCTGACACATCACGTAGCTGCGCGAATTGGCGAAAGTATTCCACACGCCGACAAGGTTCTGCCGGTCGTCGGTGCCGGCCAGATCGACGGTCAGCTGGTTCCCGGCGATGGTGCAGGCGACATGGACCTTGATGTCCTTGGTGCCCGCCGTGTCGTGGTCGATCCAGACGGTCGCCTCATGGCGGCCATCTGGCCATTTCGCCACTTCCTCACGCACGCGGCGCTCGGTGTGTTCGATCGAATGGTTGATCGCCGCCTTGACCGTTTCGCCGCCCCATTTGCCAAGCAGGTCGTCCAGCATCCGTACCGCGTGCTGCACGCCGCCGATCATCGCCGCGATGTCGCCCGCGAACGTCGCGAAGCGGTTGTTGCGCACCACCGTGTCGAACACGTCCCGGCGCAATTCGCCCCGGTGGACCAGCTTGAGGCAGGGGTAGATCACCCCCTCGGTAAAGACGTCGGTGGCGTCGAGAGAAAAGCCGCCCGGATCCTTGCCGCCCGTATCGCCCTGATGCGCCTGCAGGGTCTGGATGCAGACCAGTTCCCCTTTGTCGTCATAGACCGGGCCGTAGATGCAGTAATCCGGCAAGTGGCCGCCGCCGTGATCGGGGTCGTTGCCCAGGAACACGTCACCGGGCCCCCAGTCGTAGCGGTCCTGGTTCATCAGGCCCCAGCGCGTTTCCATCTGGTTCACGAAGGTCAGGTGCGGGGTGCCCACCGCGCCCATGGCAAGCCGGCCGTGGGCATCGACGATGGCGGCGTTGCGCTCGTTCGACTGGTTGATGATCGGGCTGGAGGCAGCGCGGCCAAGGTAGGTCGCGGCCTCGAAACAGACCGTCTCGAACGCGCCGCGAATGATATCGGCGGTGACGGGGTCGATCGCGGCCGTGGTCGGCAGCGGTTCGCGCCGCGCGGCGAGCTTGCGGTTCAGCTCGTAGGACACGTCTTGCTCTCCCTTGTGGTTTGTCCGAGGTAGGAGGGGAGGGGGCCGGCTTCTCGACAGCGAGCGCATCGGCCCATGCAGATCACGAAACTGTCGCGCCGGGCTTGTCCGTGAGCGCAAAGGGAGCCGTACCGGGAATGAAAACAGCCGGCCGAATCCATCCGGTCTATGCGGAAATGGAGCGCACGGTGTTCGATCGCATGTCGGCGCTGGCGCGCGAGCATGGGGCGATCAATCTGGGGCAGGGCTTTCCCGATGGCTCGCCGCCGCCCGCGCTGATCGAGGCAGCGAGCCGCGCCTTGTACGAAAAGTCGAACCAGTATCCGCCCGGCGCGGGCCTGATCGAACTGCGGGAGGCGATCTGCGGCTATTACGCAAGGCGGCAGGGGCTTGAACTCCTTCCCGAGCAAGTGACGGTGACCTCCGGCGCTACCGAGGCCTTGGCCGCCGCCGTCTTCGCCTTCGTGAAGCCGGGGGACGAGGTGATCCTGTTCCAGCCGGCCTACGATGCCTATGCGCCGCTGGTGCGCCGGGCGGGCGGTATTCCGGTGTCGATTCCGCTTTCTCCGCCGGACTTCCGCTATCCGGCCGAAGCGCTGACGGCGGCGTTGGAGGAGCGGCCCTCGCTGCTCGCTCGCTCCGGCCTGCCCGATCCCGCGCCGATCCGGCCGCGGGTGCTGATGCTGAACGATCCGCTCAACCCGGCCGGTACCGTCGCCAGCCACGAGGAACTGGCGATGATTGCCGAGGCCTGCGTGGAGCACGACCTGATCGCGATCTGCGACGAGGTATGGGAGGATGTGCGCTTCGACGGTGTGCCGCACCGCTCCCTGATGAGCTTTCCCGGCATGGCTGCGCGGACGGTGAAGATCGGTTCGGCGGGGAAGATCTTCGGGCTTACCGGCTGGAAGATCGGCTGGATGATCGCCGAGGGGCATCTGGCGACGGCGATCTCCCGCGCGCACCAGTTCCTGACTTATGCGACTGCCGTGCCGCTGCAATGGGCGGTGGCCGAGGGGCTTTCGCTACCCGATGCGGTGCTGGACGAGCAGCGCAATGGCTGGGCCGAGGCGCGTCAGCGATTGAAGGCGGGTCTGAGGCAGGCCGGCTTCGCGGTGCTGCCCAATGCGGCGACCTGGTTCCTCACCGTCGATCTTGTCGCTTCCGGCATCGCCTTGAGCGACCGCGAGTTCAGCGAGCGGGCGGTGATCGAGGCCGGCGTGGCGAGTGTGCCGGTGGCGGCGCTCTATCAGGGTGAGGAAGCGCCCGAGCATCTGGTGCGGTTCTGCTTCACCAAGCCGGCCGATGTGCTGGATGAGGCCGTGGCGCGGCTGGCGCGGTTTCGCAAGACGTTGATCGGTTGATTCTCCGCAACCCTCTCGATCTAACGCCAACACACCAGCACCACTCCCCGTCATCCCCGCGAAGGCGGGGATCCCGCTTGTTCTTGCGGGCGTAGCGAGAAGGAAGCGGGGCCCCCGCCTTCGCGGGGGCGACGATGTTTTTAGGGCGAGGTTGGGTGCTCGATCCCGAACCAACGGGACGATAGCCGCAACCAATCAGTCGCTTTCGAAAGCCGCGCGCATGTCGTCGTCGGCAAGGTCCGAGAACTTGGTGATGCGCGCTTCGAAGCGCATGCGCACCTTGCCGGTTGCACCGTGGCGCTGCTTGGCGATGATCAGTTCCGAAAGGCCGGTGACTTCTTCCATCTTCGCGCGCCACGATTCCCACTTGTCGCGCACGTCGGGCGTGTCGGTATCGCTGGGGAACTTCGGCTCGGTAGCCTTCACGTAATAGTCTTCGCGGAACACGAACCAGACCATGTCCGCGTCCTGCTCGATCGATCCCGATTCGCGAAGGTCGGACAGCATCGGCCGCTTGTCCTCGCGCGATTCCACCGCACGGGAGAGCTGCGAGAGCGCGATCACCGGAACGTGCAGTTCCTTGGCCAAGGTCTTCAAACCGCGCGAAATCTCGGAGATTTCGTTCACGCGGTTGTCGGTGGCGCGGCCGGAACCCTGCAGCAGCTGCAGGTAGTCGATGATGACGAGGCCGATGTTGTGGCGGCGCTTCAGGCGGCGGGCGCGGGTGCGTAGGCCGGCGATGGTGAGGCCGGGCGTATCGTCGATGAACAGCGGCAGTTCGGCCAGACGCTGCGATGCAAAGGACAGCTGCTGGAAGTCCTCTCGGCTGATCTTACCCATACGCAGCGCTTCGGAACTGATGCCCGACTGTTCGGCCAGAATACGCGTGGCCAACTGGTCGGCGCTCATTTCCAGGCTGAAGAACGCGGTGGCCGCGCCTACCGACTTCTCGACCGGAATGCCGTCCGCCAGATCGCGCTGGAGCCGGTCCGATGCGTTGAAGGCGATGTTGGTGACGAGCGAGGTCTTGCCCATGCCGGGACGGCCGGCAAGGATGATAAGGTCGGAATCGTGCAGGCCACCGATCTTGTTGTTGACCGAGTTGAGGCCAGTGGTCTTGCCCGAGATGTGGCCGCCCGAATTGAACGCCTTTTCGATCGCGCCGATCGCGGTGCGGGTGGCGGCGGCGAAGCTCTTGGCCTCGTTCGCGGTCGATGCGCCTTCGGCTACTTTGTAGAGCGCGGCTTCGGCGCGTTCCACCTGCTCCATCGGTTCCACCGATTCGGAGGTGTCCATGGCTTCGGCCACGAGATTGCGGCCCACCGAGATCAGCTCGCGCAGCAGGGCGAGGTCGTAGATCTGGTCCGCCAGTTCGCGCGGGGCCAGCAGGCCCTGACCGTCAGCGGTCAGGCGGGCGAGGTAGGATACGCCGCCCAGCGCCTTAAGCTGCTCATCCGCCTCGAAATAGGGGCGCAGGGTAACCGGGGTGACCACGGCCTTGCGATCGAGCAGCTGCAGGATGCGCTCATAGATGCGGGCGTGGACGGGTTCGAAGAAGTGCGTGGGCGAGAGCTGGGTGGGAAGCTCCTCGATCACGCGGTTGTCGATCAGCACGGCGCCAAGGAACGCGGCCTCCGCCTCGACGTTCGAGGGCAGACTACGGGCTTCGGCCGCGGGCTCGCGGGTGATGACGGCTTCTTCTGACATGAGGGATTTGACAATGCCCCAAGAGGCCCCGCGCCAGCAAGCGCGCGAAGGGATGATTTCTATCCACAGGCTGTTGATGGCCAGTGGAGAATAAAGCCAACCTCGCCGCGGCACCGGCCGGAGTCATTTGTTGGGTACGCCATTCGCATCCGCGAATGGCTTGCGGCACCAGCCCACTCCCCCACCCGACCTCCCAGATTCTACCCCGTAGGGGAGGTCGGGTGGGGGAGTGGGCTGGTGCCGCGGAGATGTTTGGATGCAACACTTTCCCGTAACCTTGTCCTTCTGCGGGACTTCTTATCGCACGGGGTTGCCCGCTTATGCCGCAACCGCGTAAAGGCCTTCCGATCATGGCCGATCCGCGAATCTCGCATATCGAACTCGACGAGGCGACCATCCTGTGGCGCAACGCCGATATCGAGCAGGAACGGCGCATCGCGATATTCGATCTCATCGAAGACAATGTCTTCAAGCCCATGCGCGCCTTCGATGCAGGGCACGCGGGGCCTTATCGCCTGCGCCTTTCGGTGCGCGACGGGCGCCTCTCGCTCGATATCGCGGCAGAGGGGGGCGATCCGATCGAGACGATGGTGCTGGGCCTTGCCCGCTTTCGCCGTCCGGTCCGCGAATACTTCGCAATCTGCGAAAGCTACTACCAGGCGATTCGCAAGGCTTCGACGCAGGAGATCGAGACGATCGACATGGCCCGCCGCGCTATCCACAACAATGCGGCGGAACTCCTGCTCGAACGCCTCGACGGCAAGGTGGAAACCGACTTTCCGACGGCGCGCAGGCTTTTCACGCTGATCTGCGTCCTGCATATCCGGGGCTGAAGGGGGCTTCACGATGGCAAGGACTGCATCGGGCGCGGGTTCGCGCGGGCGTCTGCATTGGCGCTTGGGCGGACAGGTATTGGGCGCATTGCTGCTGATCGCGATGATCGCGGGCGCCTGGGGCTGGTGGACGGTACGCCACTGGCAGCCATCCCGAACGACGTTTCCCGTGCAGGGCGTGGAAGTGGGCGCGGGAGACGGCGATTTCGACTGGAAGTCGCTGAAGGCCATCGGCGCCGATTTCGCCTATGTCGATGCCAGCGCCAGCGCCTTCGCGCGCGATCCGCGCTTCGTCGGCAACTTCGCGGCGGCCCGTGCGGCGGGCGTGCAGGTGGGGGCGGTGCACCGCTATGATCCGTGCCAGCCCGCGCAGGCGCAATCAGCCAATTTCGTGACCACGGTGCCGCGCGATTCGCGGCTGCTGCCACCCGCCATCGATCTGGACATGCTGGCCGATGGCTGCGCCACGCCGGTATCCGACGCCAAGGTCGAGAGCGAGTTGATGACCTTCATCAACCAGATCGAAACGCACACCGGCAAGGCGGTGATCCTGAAGATCAGCCCCGCGTTCCAGTCGCGCTATCGCATCGCCGCCAAGTTCGATCGCAAGCTGTGGCTGGTGGGCGACCGTCTGCTGCCGGACTATGCCGGCCGGCCATGGACGATGTGGACGGCCAACCAATCCGCCGCCAACGAGATTGCGCAAGGGGGCTTGCGCTGGGTAGTGGTGCAGCCATGACCACATCTTTCAGCACCGAACAGCGCGATGCGCTGCTGGCCACCGCGCGCCAGGCCGCCGGCCGCGCCTATGCGCCCTATTCGAAGTTCCACGTCGGCGCCGCGCTGCTGATGGCCGATGGATCGGTTGTGACTGGCGCCAATGTGGAGAATGCCAGCTACGGCCTCTCGCTCTGCGCGGAGACGGTGGCGGTGGCCTCGATCCTGTCCTCCGGCGAACACGGCAAGCTGGAAGCCGTGGCGGTGACCGGCGGCGCGCCGGGCGCACCGGGCGAGGGCGACGTCGTCAGCCCCTGCGGCCGCTGCCGGCAAGTGCTGAACGAGATCGCCCAGCTTGGCGGCACCGACCCGCTGGTCTGGTGCGACGGCAAGGATGGCGTGATCGAAACGCGCCTGTCCGAACTGCTGCCCCACGCATTCGGGCCTGCCAACCTCCTGTAATCGCGGCCGTTTGGTTCGCTTGATGAAGGCACCGGCCGTTCGCTCCGGATCGGAGCGGCGCGGCCGGGCATCGCTTCGCCGGAATCATATTGTCAACCATATTGGTTGAGTTATGGTGTGCGCAGTCGGGACGTATACAGAGTCGACCGGCGGATTTCCCAAAAACGCAGGAGAATCCGATGGCCACCTTCCGTTATCCGAATGAGCAGGACCACTTGCCGCTGATCCTCCTGGTCCCCGGTGGGCCGCTCCGCGACGGGCACTGGATGAAGCGCTGGGCGCAGTGGAGCGAACATTGCCGCGTGCTGGAACTGGGCATGTGGGACGAACCGCACCGCAACACCTGGGTCAACAAGCTGAACTTGGCGATTCGCCGGGCGGACCGTCCGGTGGTGATCGTCACCGACGACATTGCCGCGCTGGCGCTGGCGTGGTGGGTGGAATTCGAAAGCGTCGGTGCCGAAAACCCGGTGCTGGGCGCAATCACCGTCAATCCGCCGAACATGGACTTGCCGGGCGCGGATCCACGTCTTTCGCGCTTCGGTGCTTGTCCGCGCCAGCCGCTGCCGTTCACGTCGTTCGTGGTGAGCGATCTGGATGCATCGGTGGCGCAGCAGCGCTCCGTCATCCGTTTAGCCAAGGATTGGGGCGCGTCCCCGGTCTGCGATGATACGCGTGGCGACTGGGCTTCCGGCTGGATGATGCTCCAGACCGTGCTGGGCCTGGTGCCGGCTGGCGCAATGACGCCGCGCTGGACGCAGGACGAGAACCTCGCCGTGCGTGAGGCGCTGCGACAGTGGGCGGGGATTTGAGCGGAGTTTAGGGGCGGGATCGGCGGGAGTGACGTGTTAGGTCCCTTCCGACTTGTGCGGGTCCCAGAGCGAGGCCGACCCAGAGCCAACCCGACCCGTCCCCAAGTTTACGCCCCCCACTTCGTCATCCCCGCGAAGGCGGGGATCCCGCTTCCTAAACGGTGCATATGGCGCTGTGCCGCAAAGAAAAGCGGGGCCCCCGCCTTCGCGGGGGCGACGGTGAGTTTGGGGTTAGAAACGTTGAAGGGCTGATAGGTCCGGCCGCTGGGGCCAGTCTTGCCCAGGACAGCCGCATAGCACCAGTTCGAGAGGTGGCGGGGCGAGGCGCGGGTCTACCGCGCCCACCCCGCCTAATTCTTACCCCGCCTGTTTTACTTCGCCTCGCGCTCGATCAGCCATTCCAGCAACGTGCCCATGCAGTCGCGGCCGAGCTGGGCGGAGCGTTCCGGGCTCCACGCCTGAAGCGGATCGGCCGCTTCGTCGTGGTCCTTGAACGGCATTTCCAGCGTCATCGACACCGCGCCGAAGCGCTCGGCCAGCTGATTGGTGGACATCGTCAGGTTCGCGCGGCCCGGCGCGGCGATGGAGTAACCCAGCTTGCGCTGGAAATCGGGCGTGCGGCGGTCGAGGATTTCGCCGAAGCGGTCGTAGCCCGCCTGCTGCGCGTCCTTGATCGAAGGGATGCCCTGGAAGCCGGCCAGGAACACGGCCGGAATGGCCTCGTCACCATGAATGTCCATCGCGAAGTCGACGCCGGTTTCGTCCATCGCGTTACGCACGGCCAGGACTTCGGGCGACTTTTCCGCCGTCGGTGTTTCCCATTCGCGGTTGAGGTTCACGCCGGCGGCATTGGTGCGCAAGTGGCCGCGCGCCGAACCATCGGGGTTCATGTTGGGCACCACATGGAAATGGCAGCGCTTGCGCAGTTCGCGGCCGACCGAATCGGCGGCATCGGCCAGCACTTCCAAGGCGCCTTCCATCCACCATTCAGCCATCGATTCGCCTGGATGCTGGCGGGCATAGAGCCACACCTGCGTCGCGCCTTCGCCCATTTCCAGGCAGTCGATCGACTGGCCGTCCAGCGTCTGGCCAAGGCAGCGGTAGGTGACGCCGTCCGTGGTCGTCAGATCGGCGATCAGGTCGTGATGGCGCTCCATCGAGTACGGCGCGAAGTAGGCGAACCATGCCAGATCGGTTTCGGGCATGTAGCGGATGGTCAGCGTGCCGTTGTCCTCAGCCGCGTCCCAGGTGCTTTCCGCCAGCGCCCAGTACTGCCGGTCTTCCGAAACGCGCGCGTTGTAGTTCGGCCAGCCGCCGGGATAGGCCGATCCGTTCAGGCCGGTGATCTTCAGCACCAGTTCCTGCCCGGCGATGCCCGCACCGCTGACGCGGAAGTGGAACCACTGGAGAAACTCTGAATCCTTGTCGTGGCGGATCGCGAGGCGGGCCGTCAGCCCTTCGGTGGAGAGGACTTCGATGTTACCGGAATCGAAGGCGGAGGTGATGTGGAGGGTAGTCATTTCACAAGGATAGTTTCGCCGGACTTGCCCGGAAAGCCCTTGAACAGCGCTTCGGCCATTTTTGCGGCGCCGAGCGAGGTCTGCGCCATTGGCGACTTCGAACTGACGGTGAAGCCGGCGCGGCCCTCCCAGATCGTGCGGCCGCCGGGGCGATCCTGGATCATCACCTGCATGCGCGTCTCCACCTGATCGGCAGGCTTGCCCGCCAGATTGATGCCCACGCCAAGGCCCAGGCCCGATCCATAGCTGCCGGTGCTGCCACCAACGCCGACGGAAACGGGGTTCTGCTGCGGGCCGGGCTGGTAGGTGCGGCGGTCCACGGTCAAGATCGCGACTTGCGGATTGGCCACCTGCTCACCGGGAAGTGCCTGCCGATAGCCGACGCGCGCCAGTTCCTGCCCTACGGCGGTGGCATAGGCGCGGAATTCCAGGCTGGAGGCATCCTGCCCCGGCCCGGCGTCGATACGGATCACGCCGGTGCCCAGTGCCGGCGCGTCTGGCGCGCTGAAGCGGGTGACTTCGACCGGGCCGACCTGAGCGGCGCAACCGCCGAGCGCGAGCGCCCCGGCAAGCGCCATCACGGCGAGGAAAGGGCGGGCACTGCGGATCATTTCGGGCTCTCCGGGGGCTAAGTGGTTAGACGATAACCTTTGTCGCCGCCCGGAACCAGAGTGTTGGCCGGAGCCAGAGTGTTGGAAAGCGGGCTGGGGCCGCGCGAAAATGCCCGGACGGGCATTCCCAAACCAACTTACCCGGCTGCGGCGGGGACGGGATCGGCCTTGGGGAAACCGTCGAACAGCGCGCTTGCCAGCTTTCCGGCGATGCGGTCGTCAGGCCAGTTGTTGTCACCCTCCCGCGTGGCGATCGAGGCATAGCCTTCCCACAGCACCTTTCCGCTGACTTTGTCGACGATACGGGTATCAAGCCGGGTGTTGATCAGCGCGCTACGCGGCTTGGAAAGGTCGACATTGACGGCAAGGCCATAGGCGGAGCCGCGATTGCTGACGCCCATCGCGGCGGTGCCGCTGACCGGGCTGCGCTTTTCCTCGGCCGGGGTGAGCACCTGCCGGGTGATCTTCAGTTCCACGTCCTGCCCGCCGTTGTCGGCCTTGGCCTGGGTATCGTACCCGGCGCCGACCAGGGCATCGACGATCGCCGCTTCATAGCGGGCACGCTCAGGACCGGCGACCCATGGGCCATCACCCGATTCGGACGTGACGACGACCGCGCCGTGGCCCAGCTCGCCCGCCTCGGGCCCCTGCGCCACGAATCGGCTGACTTCGACTCGGCCCTCGCGCGGGTCCTTGCTGTCGTTGCGATAGGGGGAGGAGACGGGGCCGCCCATCAGCGGATCGCCCCAACCACCATAACCGCCACCCCAGCCGGAGCCATAGCCGCCGCCCCAGCGCGAACCCCAGCCGGGTTGGGCCTGTACGGACGACGCGGCGCCCAGAGTAGCGAGGGAAAGGACCATGCCAGAGGCGAGAATCGCGGCTTTTAGCGTGTGCATCGGTGTTCTTGTGTCCGAAAGAATCGGTTGGGTCGCACCCGATCATGAGGTATCGGCTCATCGCGATTGCCCCGCGATGAACGGAGGCGATGAACGAAAAACCGCGCTGGATCAGGGCAGGTTCGCGTAAGGGAATGGGCCCTCACGCTTGACTTTGCAAGCCGCTGCCACTAACGGCGCCACTTCAAATTTCTGGCGGCGGCCCAGTTGCTGTTGGACTAACCGCCGAACCACACGAGACGAGACGAACCATGAAGATTACGAACAGCCTGAAGTCGCTCAAGGGCCGTCACCGCGACAACCGCGTGATCCGTCGTCGCGGCCGCACCTATGTCATCAACAAGACCAATCGTCGCTTCAAGGCTCGCCAGGGCTGATTCGTTCTGCCTGTCCCCGCTGTTGCAGCGGGGGCCATCAGGCGGACGGTCATAGCGACGACAGCAGACCCCCGCCACAAGCGGGGGTCTTGTCATGTCCGAAGCACACGTAAATTCCGACGTGAAAGCGCAGCCGGTTGAGGCTGTCGTCTTCGATGTCGGCCGCGTGCTGGTCCAGTGGGACATGCGCGGCTTCTACGCGAAGCTGATCGACGATCCCGAAAAGCACGACTGGTTCTGCACGCACGTCGTCACTGAGCAGTGGCACTTCGCGCATGATGCAGGGGCGGACCTTGGCGAACTGGTCGCCGCCCGCAAGGCCGAGTTTCCCGGCAACGACGCGCTGATCGACGCCTACGCCACGCGCTTCCTGGAAACGATTCCCGGCAACGTCCCCGGCAGCCATGAGATCGTGCGCGAACTCTCTGCGCGCAGCGTGCCGCTTTACGCTATCACCAATTTCGCCAGCACCTTCTGGCGCGAATTCCGCGAGAGCGAACCGCTGTTCGATCTGTTCGGCGATGTCGTCGTCTCGGGCGACGAGAAGCTGGTGAAGCCGCACCGCGAAATCTACGATCTTGCCGCGCGCCGCTTCGGTTATGCGCCCGAAGCGATGCTGTTCATCGATGACAATGCGGACAACATCGCCGGTGCCGCCGCGCTGGGCTGGCAGGTGCACCATTTCCGCGATGCGGAAACGCTGCGGGCGGACCTGACCACGCGCGGTTTGCTGGGGTGAAGTTGCTTGGTCGGTCCCCACGCCGACCGAATAGTTCTCGGCAGCCGCCGCAAGGGTAAATATTTTTCTTCGCACTTGCAGCGTAACCGCTTGGCAAGTGCGAATCCTTGTTGCATCACATGGTCAACAGGGAGTCACAATG
>FTBS01000067.1_pt1 | contig 14135 bp, 10 predicted proteins | sample 1639441 | NCBI WGS metagenome assembly FTBS01 (sample SAMEA3914864, study PRJEB12502) | metagenome | biome: forest; material: soil | place: USA | collected 2012-03-12 | depth 0.3 m
GATCTACACCTCCGGTTCGATGGCGCTACCCAAGGGCGTGCGTCACCTCCACGGCGCGGTTCTGGCGCGCAGCCATTGGCTGGTCGAGATGCTGGGCGTGAAGCGCGGCGAAGAGCGGCCTGCGCAATTGCCGATGTTCTGGGTGGGCGGGCTGATGCTCTCTCTGCTGCCGGATTGGGAGCAGGGCGCGGTTACCGTCTGCTCCGAACGGACGCTCAGCAACAGCCGCTTCGCCATGGGATCGGTGCTGGCCGAGGAAGACCTTGAACGCATCAAGGGCCCGCAGCCCTGGTGGGGGCTAGGCATGAGCGAGACGTTGGGCCCTTACGGATGGGGAGACGAGTTCCGCGTGCCCGGCCGCCCGGTCTGCGCGCCGATGGATCACTTCGCGCCCGGCTACGACATCCGCATCGCGGACGAGGACGGCCGCCCGGTCGGCAATGGCGAGATCGGCGAGATGCAGGTGCGCGGCCCCGCCGTTGCCCCGGCTCTCCACAAGATCGACCGTGCCGAGCACTACACGGCGGATGGCTATCTGCGCACCGGCGACCTCTGCCTTGTCGAGGATCGCGCCGATGGCCGCCGCATCCACTTCGTCGGGCGCGGAGGGGACATGATCAAGGTTTCCGGATCCAACGTCTCGCCCGCCGAGGTGGAGATGGAATTGCAGGCGCTGGACGGCGTGCACAGCGCCTATGTCGTCGGCCTGCCGGACCGCGAGCGCGGGGCGCTGCTGGTTGCGGCACTGGTGCCGCGGGATGGCGCGGTGCTTGATATGACCGCCATCGAGGCGCGAATGAAGGGCAGCCTTTCCGGCTATAAAGTGCCGCGCGCCTGGGTGGAACTGACGCGCGAGGATGTGCCGTTGCTCCATTCCAACAAAGTCGCCCGCCGAGAGATCGCGCGGATCGTGGCGGAGCGGTTGGAAGCGGAAAGAGTCGGCAGCGGTTAGCGGCACTCTATCGCAGCAATCCAATCTCGAAACTGCATTCCGTCATCCCCGCGAAGGCGGGGATCTCGCTTGTTCTTCGCGGAGTGGCAGAAGGAAGCGGGGCCCCGCCTGCGCGGGGGTGACGGAGTGTTGTTGCGGAAGCTCGTGGTGTCCTCCCCGGGACGGGGAGGGGGACCGCCCAAAGGGCGGTGGAGGGGACTCTCGCTAGGACACTACGGTAGCGTGCGGACGCGAATCCCCGCCGTCAGCGCTGCGCGCTGCCCCCTCCACGCATCGGGGAGGACTTGTGGGAATTGACGAAACCCAACCCAACCCATTACCGACAGGAATTCGAAATAGCGAAAGTGCCCATGTCGCGTTCCTCTCCCGGCGTCGCCCGCATGGCCGCCATCCTCAATTTCATCGCCGATCACCCGCGCCAGTCCTTCGCGCTGACCGATCTGGTGCGCGCGCTGAAACTGAGCCGGGCGACGTGCCATGCCCTGCTGACCGGGCTCGTCGACGTGGGCTACCTCTACCGCACCAGCGACAAGACCTACGTGCTCGGCCCGGCGCTCGCGGCGATCGGGCGCACGGCGGCGGAGCACTTCTCCCCGCTGCAAGTCGCGCAGCCGGAAATGCGCAAGCTGGCAGACGATTTCGACGTGGTCTGCGGCGCCTACTTCCTGGAAGGCGACATAATCCATTTGCGCGAGCGGGCGGCCTCCGCCAGCCACGTCGGCTATCCGGTGCCGCTGGGCACGCGCATGCCGCTGCGCTGGGTGCAGGCAACTTCGTTCTTCGCCCGCAACCCGCGTGAGGCCGATGCCGCGCAGGCGCGCATCAATCCGGAGCCTACCGCCGATCAGATCGCGCAACTCCACGGCGGCATGGCCTTCGTGCGCGAACATGGCTTCATTGCGCTGACCCGCCGGCCGGACAGCGTGCCGGGCGACAGCAGCGTGGTGGGCGCCAGCCTGGACGATCCGCCGGTGGTTCCCGAAACCGATCTCGATAGCGGCCGCGCCTATCCGATCATGGCGATCATGGCGCCGATCTACGACGCGCGCGATCGCGTCTCGATCTCGCTGGTCATGGCGGGCTTCAACGGCGCGATGACCGGCGCGGAAATCCGCAAGGCGGGCGAGGCACTGGCCGAAGCCTGCACCCGCATCTCCCGCTTCTTGACCGGCCAGCCCGAAGCAGCCTGATCTCCCCGTCGTCCGGGCGGTTTCGCCCCTTGGCCAAGCGTGCCCGCGCTTGACCGCCCCAGCTTGTCGACATATCAAATAGTCGAAAATAAATTCGCGATTTGGAATAATCATCGCGATCAAGCGGGAGAGTGCTGGATGTCGGACGTGATCGTCGCGCCGGAAACCCGGGACCTTGAGGCATTGGCGCGGACGCTGGCCGAATGGCTGGGGACGCGGATGCCTGATGCGCGTGAGATCAGCGTCCGCGATCTCGCCTATCCGCGCGGTGCGGGGCAAAGCCATGAGACGGTGCTGTTCGATGCGCATTGGCACGAGGACGGGGAAGCCCGCCAGCAGGGCTGCGTGGTGCGGATCAAGCCGGGCGGCTTCACCGTGTTCGCCGACGATCTGTTCGAACAGCAATATGGGGTGATGAAGGCGTTGGCGGATGGCGGGCAGGTGCGCGTCGCTCGGCCGCTGTGGTTCGAGCATGACCCGGCGCTGCTGGGTAATCCCTTCTTCGTCATGGAACGCAAGACCGGCAGGGTGCCTGTCTCGATCCCTCCCTATGCGCGTGAGGGCTGGCTGAGGGACGCTGCGCCCGAACAGCGCCGCGTGCTCTGGCGTAATGCCGTCGGGCAACTGGCGGCGGTGCAGCGGGTGCCGCTCGATGGGCTGGACTTCCTCGCCGGGCCGCAGGGGGAGCGCGGGCTGGAGCAGGAATGGGCCAAGTATGTCCGCTTCGCCCGCTGGTTGCAGGAAGTGGAGCCGCAGCCCGTGCTGGATGCCGCGCTGGATCGGCTGCGCGGGCTCTGGCCGGAGAACCAGCCCGAGGGTCTCGTTTGGGGCGATGCGCGGATCGGCAACATGATGTTCGATGAGAACTTCGATGTCGTCGCGGTGATGGACTGGGAGCAGCCCTCGCTGGGCGGGGCACTGCACGATCTGGCGTGGTTTTGCGTGATTGCGGACACGATGCACGGGCCTGCCTCGACTTACGGCGCGCCGCTGGAGGGCATGGGCAGCCGTGAGGAAACGGTGGCGCTTTGGGAGGAACTGACCGGCAAGTCGTCGGCCGATCTGGAGTGGTATGAGGATTTCGCCAAGTTCAAGATGACCTGCACCGGCATCCGCCTCGGCCACTTGCGCGGCACGCGGATTATGGATGAGGCGGCGATGGCGAAGCGGCTGAAGGTCGGGTGAGGGCTGGCCGGTCGCTGTTGGGGCGACGGTAGAACCCACCCTTCACGCGGGCGGGGTCGCTCCTAGCGCGACCGTTCGCCCGCAGGTTACGAGCACTCCGAACATCAACATTCCCCGTCATCCCCGCGAAGGCGGGGATCCCGCTTCTTCGTCTTCCTCGCTGCCGTCGCGAAAGGAAGCGGGACCCCCGCCTACGCGGGGGCGACGGAGTGTGTTGGGCTGCGGGAGTGCGCGGCCGTTCCGATCAGCTCAGGCCGAGTAACCTTCGGCAATTGTCATGGATGATCGCCCGCACATCCGCCTCGGGCACGCCGGCGAAGTCGCGCAGGATCACTTCGCGCGATCGCGGGAAGGTCGTTTCCGAATGCGGGTAATCCGATGACCACATGATGTTGCGGCCGCCCGGCTGATCGCGGTTGAGGATGCCCGCGCGGTCCTGGATGAAGGAGCCGTAGACATTGCGGTCCATGTAGTAGCTGGGCGGGTTCTTCAGAGGGGATTCCGTCCAGTAGCGCTGCTTTTCCCAGGTTCGGTCGTTGTATTCGGCAAACCAAGCGAACCAGCCCACGCCAGATTCCATCGATCCGATCTTCAGGTCCGGGAAGCGGTCGAACACGCCGTTGTAGATGAGGATGCCGATCGGCTCCGCCATGGCCAGCTTGCTCATCGGCATGTCGGCCAGGAAGTATTCCTTCTGCCCGAAACGCGGCACCCGCGCGCCAAGGTGGAAGGTAACGACGATCCCCGCATCCACCACCGTCTTCCACAGCGCGTCGAAGGCGGGGTTTGAATATTGCAGCGCGCCCTTGGGGTCGCCGGTGAGCGCGGAGACTTGCCCATCCTTCAGCGCCTGCACGCCGGAGGTGGTCTTCCACGCCTCCGGATTCTGGGGGAAGGCGGGCAGGTTGATCGCGCGGAAGCCCTTGGCGGCAAGGCGGCGAACGTGGCTGCATGTCTCCTCGATATCGCGCATCGGCACGTAACCGACTGGATAGAGCCGGTCCGGCGCGGCCGAGCAGAAGTCCAGCACCCAGTTCTGGTAGGCTTCGTAGCTGGCGATGTAGAGTTCGTTATCGGGTGATCCCAGCGGTCCGCCGCCGAACAGCAGGGCGGCATCCATGCCGTCCGCGTCCATGTCGGCCAAACGCGTGGCGGGCTCCCACACCTTGCGCTGGTCGGCCAGGCGGCCCTTCATCTTGAAGTTCTTGCCCTCTCGCCCGGCCTGGTTGTTGATCATCATGAAGGGGCGGCGGTTGCCTTCGAAGCAGATGTAGTCGCCGTCCTCGGCGTGCTCGATGAAGGGCGCGCGGTCCTTGAGGTGCGCGGGCAGGTAATCCTTCCACATGTCATGCGGCGGATCGATGTGCGCGTCCGCATCGAAGATCGGCCCGTAGGTCCATTCGACTGCCGCATTGGCGCGGATGGCCGGATCAGCCTCGCTCATCTCCCGACTCCTCTCGTTCTTTAATTCGCTATTGTGAATATATTATCGTCATAACGAACTGAAAAAGTCAAGGAGACGACTCGGCGTCAGTCGCGCCGCAGGATCATTGCGCCGTATCCGAAGCCGCCGTTGGAGATGAGGCAGGTCCGCGCGTCGAGCACTTGCCGGCCGCCGCCCCGGTGCCACAGCTGCACGCAAGCCTCATGGATATGGCCGTAACCGTGCAGCCGGCCCGCCGAGAGCTGACCGCCCCCGGTGTTGAGCGGCAATTCGCCGTCCAGCGCGATGCGCGTGCCGCCCTCCACGAAGCGACAAGCCTCGCCTTGCGGCACCAGCCCCAGCGCCTCCATCCAGAGCCATGTGTGGATCGAAAAGCCGTCGTAAATCTGCGCGCAGTCGAGGTCGGTCGGTCGCAGGCTGGTGCGCGACCATAGCATCTCCCCCGCGCGGCGGGCGGCGGGCAGGCTGGTGAAATCACCCTCATGCCGGCCGGCCCAGAGCCCGCCGACGGCCATGCCCATCGCCTCGATATGCAGGGGCGGATTGCGCAAGTCCTTCGCGGCGTCCTTGTGGGAGAGGACGATGGCCGTGGCGCCGTCGACATGGGCGTCGCAGTCGTAGAGCCGCAGGGGGGAGGAGATCACCCGCGATTGCAGGTACTCATCTAGCGACAGCGGCGCCTTGTAGATCGCGGCCGGGTTGTGCGCGGCGTGGCGGCGCGCGTTGACCGCCAGCGCGCCGAGTTGCGCCTCGGTCGCGCCGTACTTGTCGAAATAGGCCTGCGCGTAGAGCGCGAACATGTTGATGGGGGAGAGCGCGTTGAACGGCACGGTCCAGGCGTTGGTGCCTTCCACCCGCGCGCCGCGTCCGCTCATCAGCGTGGAGGCGCGGGCCTGTGCGCGGGCGCTGGCCTGGGCGACGGTGCGGAATACCACCACGTGTCGGGCAAGGCCGCAGGCGATCGCGGTCACTGCGTTGAAGATCGGCGCCATATGGCTGAACCCTTCGCCCGAGGCGAGAATCCAGCGCGGGTTGATGCCGAGCACGGCGGCCGCTTCCGATGTGCTGACCGGGGCGATGCCGCCGCCTTCGGACGACTTTGGCGGATAGGTGGCGATGCCGTCGATCTCTCGCGGGGAAAGGCCGGCGTCGGCGATGGCGGCAAGGCAGGCGTCGGCGGTGAGTTGCAGGGCGCTGCGCGACGAGGGACGCGCCACTTCCGATTGCGCGGCGCCGGTCACGCAGACCTGCTTTTCGGGGACCGCCGTCACAGGGCGTCCTCCGGCGTGAAGAAGGGCAGCCAGACGTCTTCGTGCTGTTCGAACCGCACGGAGACGGGCTGGCCGACATGCGCGGCAGTGACCGGGCCGTCGAGATTGGCGAGGACGTAGAGGCCCGCCTGTTCGGCGAGTTCCACCGCCGCCAGCACGAAGGGCACCGGCAGCCACGGAAGCCATGCCTCGTAATTGATCGTGTAGCTGGCGACGCGGCCCTTGCCGGAAACCGCTTCGGCTTCCAGTGCTTCGCTGCCGCATGTAGAGCAACGCGGCAACGGCGGATGCTGCCATGTGCGGCATGCGACGCAGCGCTGGATGCGCAGCTGGCCATCGGCGCCGGAGGTCCAGAAGAACGCCGTCTCGGGTTCCAGCACTGGCAGCTTGCGGGCGGGCGCCCCTTCGGATGCCATCAGAACACCACTCCCTGCACTTTCAGGTCGATCACGGCATCCTCGTCATAACCGAGTTCGGTGAGTACGGCATCGCTGTCCGCCCCCAGTTCCGGCGCGCGGGTGGAGGGCAGAGCCTTGCCTTCGAACAGCATGGGGCTGGCGACCATCGGGATCGTTTCGCCGTCGCCTGCGTCGATGCGGCGGAGGTACTGGTTGGCCTGCACTTGCGGATCGTCCTGCAATTCGCCCACGTCCTGCACCACGTCCCACTGGCCGTCCTGCCGGGCGAGAATGTCTTTCCATTCGCTCAGGGTTTTCGAGGCGAAGAGGGCGGTCACTTCGGCATGGCATTCGGCCGTGTTCGCGCGGCGGCCGGCATCGCCCGCGAAGCGAGGGTCGGCGGCGAGATCCGGCCGCCCGGCGACCTCGCAGAAGCGAGCCCAGTAGCGGTCCGCTTGCAACATGCAGAGTGCGACGAAGCGGTCGTCAGCAGTTCGATAGTTTGCCACCAGCACATTGTGCGGTGGGCCGGACGGCCGCGGAAAACGCTGCACGCCGTCGGCCGTGGCTTGGCAGATCAGCCGCTGCTGCGACCACATCGCCGTGCCGAGCAGCGAGACGTCGACCTCACCGGCCTCTCCGGTCATGGCGCGCCGGGCGATGGCTGCGGCGATCGCGCCGGCCAACATCGCGCCCGACAGCGTATCGCCGAAAGCGGGGCCGGGCGGGCCCACCGGGGCGGGTGCGTCGTTCTCCGTGAGCGAGGAGGCGATGCCGCCGCGCGCCCAGAAGGTGATCGCGTCGTAGCCGCCTTTCTCGCCATCGGGGCCATTGGGCCCGGTGCCGCTGCCGCTGGCGTAGATCAGGTTGGGGAACCGCGCGCGCAGCGTCTGGGCATCGATGCCCATGGAGCGGCGCGCGGGGGGCAGCAGGCTGGTGAGGAAGACGTCGGCCTGTTCCAGCAGCCGGTCCAGCACCGCGCGGCCCGCCTCATGCCGCAAGTCCAGCGTGATCGAGCGCTTGCCCCGGTTGTAGCTCTCCCAAGACCAGTCGTAACGCGCCTCTGCGGAGCCAAGGCTGCCGATCTTCAACCCGCGCAGGGGATCGCCTGTGGGCGGCTCCACCTTGATGACCTCCGCGCCCAAGTCGGCGAGCATGCCTCCGCAGGCGGGAACGAAAGCCCACATCGCCACTTCGACAATCCGGATGCCTTCCAGCGGCTTGCCCATCGCGTTTCTCTCCTGTCCCGTGCTCGTCGAGGTCTTGGCGCGACGGGTCGTGAACGACGATCGCGTGACCGATGAAATTCTCTATTGCGAATGATGTACCGAAATGGAGAATTGGGCAAGCCGACGAGAATGGGAGAAGCCGATGACGATCACCGCCGCCAGACCTGCGAATGCGCCCGTTGAGCTTGCCGGGCCGGTGCCCGCCACGCTGGCCGGGGTGCTCGATCCCTATTGGCTGGCGCCGGTGCTGGCGCATGTCTCCGGCGGCAAAAGTATCGCCTCGGTGGAGACGTTAGAGGTGATCCGCACGGTCGCCACCAAAGTCCGCTTCGCCGTTCGCTTTGATGGAGAGCAGGCCACGCACCAGTTCTGCATCAAGGGCCTGCTCGATGTGGACGAGGTGACGGCGCGCGGCGGCCCGACCTGCGTGTTGGAGGCGGATTTTTACAACCGCCTGGCCCCGGTGCTCGACCTGCGCGTGCCGCCTTGCGTTGCGACGGTGGTGGATCGCGGCGGGCAACAGGCGGTGACGGTGATGCGCGACCTGATTGCGCAAGGGGCGGTGTTCTGTTCGGCGCTCGATCCGTTCACGGCGGACGATGCGCTGGCCAGCCTGACGCAACTCGCCCGGCTCCATGCGCGGGCGGACCTGCTGGCCGACTGGATCGCTCCGCGCGCGGCCCAACTCGCGCGGATGACGTATGTGACGCCGGAAGTGCTGCAAGACTTGCTCGACGGGCCGCGAGGGGAGGGCATTGTGCCCCAAGTCCGCAATGCGGGCCGGCTCGTCTTGGCCATGCGGGCGTTGGCGGAGCGCGATGCCGCGCGGCCGCAATTTCTGCTGCATGGTGATGCCCACGCCGGCAATATCTACCGGACGCCGGAAGGCATGGGCCTGATCGACTGGCAGCTTCTCCAGCGCGGCGGCTGGGCGCTGGATCTGGCCTATCACCTGAACGCCGTGCTGCCGGTGGACATTGCCGAGGCGGAAGAACGCCGGCTGTTGGGCGAATACCTTGCCGTGATGCGCGGCCACGGCTGCGTCATGCCCGATCCTGAGGAGGCCTGGGCGCAGTACCGAGAGGCGGTTGTCTACGGCTATTACCTTTGGGCCATCACCCGCCGCGTCGATCCGCCGATCATCGAGACCTTCGTGGGCCGCCTCGGCCGTGCGGTCATGCGGCACGACAGCTTCGGTCTGCTGGGCTTCTGACAGCCACGTTCCCCGAACGCGAAAGGGGCCGCACGCGGATGCGTGCGGCCCCTTCATTCAGGCGTTGCTGCCGGCTCAGCCGCCGAAGTGATACTTCAGGCTGAAGCCATACATGCGCGGCGCGCCGACCGAGGCGGTTTCGAAACCGGTGCCGGTCGAGAGACCCGGATAGAAGGTGTAGTACTTTTCCTTGGTCACGTTGGTCGCGAAGAATGCCGCGTCCACCGGCAGGCCTGCGATGTTGTCCCAATTGAGGTTAAGGTTCAGCAGGTCGGTCGACTTCAGGTTGGTCAGGCTCTGGATATAGGCGACGGTTGCCGGGTCGGACACCGATCCCACCTGGCAGTTCGGCATGTAGGTGTTGGCCGTGCCGTTGCAGCCCATGTAGAAGCGGTTGCCGGTGTTCGACAGCATCTTGTCGGTATGCGTGAAGGTCGCCCCGAACGAGATCTTGCCGATGCTGTCAGACAGCGGCAGCGTGTAGGTGCCCGTAACGGTGACCTTGTTCTTCGGGCTGAGCGCCAGCGGATCCCCGACCATGTACGTGCCCGAAAGCACATAGGGCGAGCCGGGTTCCAGCGCGAAGGTTTCGGCCGAAGTCAGCTTGGTGTTCAGGTAGGTGTAGCCGACCTGGAACAGCAAACCTTCGAACGGGCTGGCCGATGCGTCCACTTCGATACCCCAGATCCGCGACTTACCGGCGTTGACCGGGGCAGCCGTAGGCGAGACGGGCGCCGCGATGCAGGCGCCGGTGTCGGGATCGGTGAACTGGCAGGGGTTGGCGTTGAAGCCCAGTTGCAGCTGCTGATTGCTGAACTTGTTGTAGAAGCCAGCGATGTTGAAGTTGCCGGGCACCGAGCCGCGCCAGCTGGTCTTTGCGCCCAATTCGAAGGCGTCCACCTTTTCGGGGCCGAAGACCGCGAAGGCTGACGTCACGTTGGGTGCAATACCACCCGCGCGATAGCCCCGCGCGTACTTGCCATAGATCAGGACGTCCTGCGTGGGCGTGTAGTCCAGATCGATCAGCCAGGTCGGCTTCTGGGACTTCTGCTTGATGTCACGGCGGCAACCGTTGACCGCAGTGGGATCCTGTATCGGAGCGTCAGGATAGGTGCAGTACGTGAACAGCGGGCCGGCCGGGATCGGCTGGAAAGTCGGGAAGCTGAGCGGATAGCCGGTGATCGTCGTCGTCTGGACGCTGGTGTTGTTCTCCCGGTCCCAGGTGTAGCGGAAGCCGCCGGTCAGTTTGAACTGATCAGTGAACTTGTAAGTTGCCTGAGCATAGAGGCCGACGTTGTGGAACGAGGTGCGCCCGGCCGTGGTGTTGATCGCGCCGGCATGTTGGGTCGGGTCGTAGGCGCCGCCAAAGAACACCGGGGTGACTGCAGCAAGATAGCCCAGAACGTCATAGCACTGGCTGGCCGCCAGCGCCGCGGAATCGGCGCAGGACTGGATAACTGGGGACTTGGATCCCACCAGCGAAAGCGGCTGAACCGATTCCAGATAGGCGCCGGTCTGCCAGGTCAGCTTATCATCGCCGCTGCGGCCCTGGATCTGGAATTCTTCGGTAAAGGTCGATTCCGCTGCGGTGTCGCGGCCCGGCAGGGGACGGCTACTGGCAAAGCCGAAGCGATAACCGGGCAGGCCGATCTGCGGGATCGCCGGCGTTTCGAAAGCGGTGCCGAAGATCGGGTTGTTGAAGTTGTCCTTCAACTCGCCATAGCTGGCGATGTTCTTGAAGGTCAGCGTGTCGCTGGCGTGCCAGGTGGTGGTGTTGATCACCTGCCAGACCGTGAGCAGCGAGCGCGCGTCAGGCACATCCTGCGCGAAATCGTAGAAGCCGGAACCCTGATAGTTGGAGCTGCCCGGGGTCAGCTGTTCATTCGCGAAATGACCCAGGCTGTAGGCGGGATCGGCCGCAATCAGCTTCTGCGCGTCGCCATGCGTGTCGGAACGCGAATAGGTGGCGATCGTGTAGTTTTCGAGGTCGGGCGTCAGGTCTGCGACGACGCTGAGGCGGACCGAGGTGTAATCGACATCGTCGAAGTCTTTCGGGCCGACGCCGCTGGTGTTGTGCAGGTAGCCGTCACGCTTCATGCGATCGACGCCAAGGCGAACCTTGAAGGTATCCGCCAGCGGCACGTTGATCACGGCCTGGACGCGGCGCATGTCGTAATTGCCGATCGACCCCTGAACATAGCCTTCCAGCAGGTCGGTCGGCTTCTGCGGCACCAGCAGCACCGCGCCGCCCGTGGTGTTGCGGCCGAACAGCGTGCCTTGCGGGCCCTTCAGCACCTGCACGTTCTGAAGGTCGAAATAGGCGCCCGGACCGGCGCCGTCGCCAGAGGGCAGGCCGTTCGATGCGCCGCGCGGGGCCACCACGTCAGCGAAATAGACGCCCACCGAAGGCGCGGTGCCCAGGTCCTGCACGAAACCACGGATCGCGAAGGATGAGTTCTGCGAACCGAAGTTGGTGTTGGCGGAAAGCGAAGGTGTGCTGGTGGCAAGGTCGGATGCGCTGACGACGTTGCGGTTGGTCAGCTGGTCCTGGTTGAACACCGTGATGGAAATCGGCACGTCCTGCAGGCGTTCCTCGGTACGCCGTGCGGTAACGATGATTTCGCCGGGATTGACTGTCGCGTTGCTACGCCGGGAGGACTGCGCCGCCTGAGGCGCGGCCTGTGCGGGTTGACTCTGCGCCGTCTGATCCTGGGCCTGATCTTGCGCCAGCGCGGGTGACGCGGCCATTCCCGCGCCTGCCCCCACAGCCGCGGCGCCGATCATCAGCGAAGTCCTGAAATTCCTTGCAAGCATGCTCTTCCTCTCCTCACGGAAACCATGTTCTCACGGCAGGCCGCCTAGGTTTTTAAGGCGATGCGCGAAGCCGGTTCTGGCCGGTCGACGGGCATACGGGTCTGCATCGAAATTCTTGGGATTCGGCATTTTCGGGAATACGTCACCGAACCGGCGGATGGCCGGACAGCACTGCGCGTATTTTCCCGTTACAGTATGTTTTCGGCCCGGTTCCCCGGAACCATCCTCCCCACATTCTCCCGTGCCGATATGCGGCATCTTCTGGGCGGTGCTTTTATTATATGGACCGTATTTTTTGGCGGATTTCCCCGCGTGCGCCTTGATTCTGCGTCTTCGGGAAAAGTATCTCTCCAACCGGTCTTGCGCAATTCGTCTGATGAACCTCCCTCATTTCTTTGTTGGGGAACAGTTGCCTGTAGGAGACTCTTTGACGCTGTTCAGACGTCTACAGTCTCTTCCAGCAGTGTAATTGTTCCGTTCCAGGCAATACGATGTGCCGTTCGATCGTAGGCGATCCCCGGGGCGATACCGTCATGATCGGGGTCGGTGAAGGCATGCGCTGCCTTCGCAAAGACCGTCAGCTGGTAATCCGCGTCTGCGGTATCGAGTTCGGCGCGCAGCGCATCGACATCGGCAAGGGGGGCGTATGGGTCTTCGCCGCCGCTCCACACGGCGATCCGGGCGGGGACGTTGCCCTTGATCGCTGGCGCATGAGTGCCCAGCAGGCCGTGGAAACTGGTGACCGATCGCACCGCCGCGCCGCTGCGCGCCAATTCCAGCACGCACTTGCCGCCGAAGCAGTAGCCGATCGCGGCTATCCGATCCGGATCGACGCCAGGCAGGGTGCGCAGCGTTTCGAACCAGACGAGCACACGCTCTCGCAGAAGGTCCGGCGCCGCCATCAATGCGGCGAAATGCGTGCCGGCGGCCTGGTTGGATGAGATGTCGGCGTCCGCACCGTACATGTCCGGCGCGACGACCAGGCGCCCGCCGGCGGCCACTTCGCGCATCGCCGCGTAGAAGCATTCCGAAGGACCGGTAGCGCCGGGAAACATCAGTACCGCCGCGCCGGACGGCACACCTTCGGGCCGCGCGACAAGCCCGCGCAGGATTACACCGTCATGTTCGCATTCCAGGGATTCGAAACCCGCCATGCGCCTCCCCTCCTTGCACCCTGTTCTCTGTCGTTCGCGATGGTTCCGCTGGAAAAGTCCGGCGAATCAATGTCGCATTGAGGAACATGAGTTCGTATATGAGAATGACTGTGGTAGGCGTCGCTGTCAAAGGGCCAGCTCCAAGGGCAAGTATTACGCCGCATCGCTTGCCTGTGCCGAGCCGGTCGTGGCATCGAAGTCGCATGGCACCGGTAACGACAGGAGCCGATCTGCGACCGCCGAGGTCCATCCGGTGGGGCGCGTTGGCGCTTGTGGTGTTGCTGCATGCGCTAGCGCTCGTGGTGCTGGTTCGGGCTTTCGCACCCGAATTTGCCGAAGAGGTGGTGCGAACGACCACGCAAGCCTTCGATATCCCGCTTACCCCTCCGCCCAGTCCGCAACCCGAAGTCCGTCATCCCGCCAAGCCGGTGTCGCCGCCGTCCGCGCAAGGCGCTGCTGGCGCGTCCGGTAAGCGCGCGACGCCGCGTGACGTGGCCGTGCCCCGTGCCCCGATCACGATCGTGCCGACACAGGCGCCGCCGGTGGCCAGTGCCGGGCGCGATGATAGTGCAGGTGCCAGTCGGACTGGAGCAGGTACCGGCGCCGGCGGTCAAGGCTCGGGCCTGGGGGCCGGGGGAAGCGGATCGGGACAGGGCGGCGGTGGCGGGATTGCCAGCAAGCCGGAAAAGATCGCGGGGGATATCAACTCTGCCCGCGACTATCCTGCTGCCAGTCGAGATCTTCGGCTTGGCCATCAGGTCGTGATCGTCCTGCGGGTGGGCACCGATGGGAAAGCGAAGGCTTGCCGGGTCGCGCAAGCGAGCCCCGATGCGGAGGCGGACCGCATTACCTGTCGTCTTGCCATGGAGCGGTTCCGTTTCCGCCCGGCGCGGGATGCTGGCGGAAATCCTGTAGAGGCCGACTATGGCTGGCGGCAGCGCTGGTTCTTGAAAGGGCAGGGTGGCGATGCCCCATAATCAACGCCGTTGCATTGCACCGAAGGGGCGGTATGGCGAATTGCATGTCTTCCGATTCCCGCGATACATCGCGCTCTCAGCCCGCTTCCATGCCCACCATAGTCCCGGTTATCCTGTGCGGCGGCAGCGGCACGCGGCTGTGGCCGCGCAGTCGTGCGGCCCGGCCGAAGCCCTTCCTGCCGCTGGTAGGCGACAGCACCTTGTTCGAGGCAAGCCTTGCCCGCTGCCCGGCGCACTTGGGCTTTTCGGCCCCGGTGGTGGTGACGGGCACCAAGCATTTGGAGCACGTCGAGGCGCAGCTTGCGGGC
>FTBS01000110.1_pt1 | contig 14134 bp, 15 predicted proteins | sample 1639441 | NCBI WGS metagenome assembly FTBS01 (sample SAMEA3914864, study PRJEB12502) | metagenome | biome: forest; material: soil | place: USA | collected 2012-03-12 | depth 0.3 m
TACCACCACCACGCCAATCCAACCATTTCAGCCTGTTGGAAATGTAAAATGTGATTTTTTCATCTGTTTTTGAAATTTCAACGCGCCGCAGTTTAATACCTTCCCCGAAATGACCCTCAAAGTCGCCGGCCCTCACAATTTCTAAAGTATGCGGATCATCAAGATTGCGGAAAGTGACGAACATGGGGGACGGTTCGCTTATTCGGGGAGAGCTGGTCACCGGCTGATCCGGCCAAATTGAGATTACGGACGATGGTATCTGCTTAAATATCCACCACATGTCCCGCCCCGCCGAATCTCGAGTGCCGTCAGCGCTTGTTAGCAATGCAAACACCGTTCGGCCATTTGGCAGATCAACGGCAACAGCCTCCCCCTTCACGCGCCAGATTGGCTTGCTTTCCCCAATTGCTGGCAGCGGCCATGGCACAAAGTGCGAGATTTCCCGGACAGCATATCCCGTCCTCAGACCTTGAGGCGTCTCGACCTCAACGGCGATGCGATAGCGCAAGTAGTCAGTATTCCCACAACCGGCGGCCATCACGGGGATCAACAAAGCGCAAACAAAATTGGTGCAACGTTTTTTCGAAAATACAATCAACGAAGCCCCCATGCTGGCGAGTATTGAGAATACCTTGAAATCACGACCAGCTAAAAGGCTACATCATTTCAACAGCGATCCCAGCATTAGCTGGAATGACAACTGAATTTTAACGATCGCGAAACGGCGCCCCAGCCAATCCGCTGCCCGTTTTCCTACTGGCGCCCCCGCGTGTAAATTGCCTCGCGTGACCGACTGCCAGCCCTCCCCGGCGCAAGTGTCGTCTTGCGACGGCGCAAGGTGACAATTTCACGCCGAAACCTGTCACCTTGCACCCACAAGGCGACAGGTTTTTCGCCTGTACCGTGTCAACTGTGTCAACCGGCCTCAACCCGGCACGCGGGTTTCCAGTTCCGCCAGCCACACCGCCGCGCTGGCATCGGACGGCGCGCGCCAGTCGCCACGCGGGCTGAGCGCGCCGCCGGAGGACACCTTCGGCCCGTTCGGCACCGCCGATCGCTTGAACTGGCTGAAGGCAAAGAAGCGGCGCAGGAACTTCTCCAGCCAGGAACGGATCGTGGCGAGGTCGTATTCGTTCTTGCGATCGTCCGGAAAACCCGCCGGCCAGGTGCCCAAGGCCGCTTCGCGCCAGGCATGGAGCGCCAGAAACGCCACTTTCGACGGCTTCTGACCAAAGCGCACGATGTGGTGCAGGAAGAAGTCGTTGAGTTCATAAGGCCCGATCTTCGCCTCGGTGCTCTGGATCGCGCCGTCCGCCCCGGCGGGGACGAGTTCCGGCGAGATCTCCGTGCCGAGGATCGCCAGCAGCACCTCTTCGGTTTCGGCGCCGAATTGGTCGGTCGTGGCGCACCAGCGGATCAGGTACTGGATCAGCGTCTTGGGTACGCCCGCGTTGACCGTGTAGTGGCTCATCTGGTCGCCGACGCCGTAGGTGCACCAGCCCAGCGCCAGTTCGGAAAGGTCGCCGGTGCCGATCACGAAGCCGTCGTGCTGGTTGGCAAGGCGGAACAGGTAATCGGTGCGCAGACCCGCCTGCACGTTCTCGAACGTCACGTCATAGACGGGCTCTCCGTTGGAGAAGGCATGGCCGATGTCCTGAAGCATCGTCGTCGCGGCGGGGCGGATGTCGATTTCTTCGGCGTGGATGCCCACCGCCTTCATCAGCGTCCAGGCGTTGGACTTGGTGCCCTCGCTCGTCGCGAAACCGGGCATCGTATAACCGCGAATGAAGCTGCGCGGCAGGCCCAGCCGGTCACAAGCGCGCGCGGCGACGATCAAGGCGTGGGTCGAATCGAGCCCGCCCGAAATGCCGATCACCATCGACTTGGCACCCGTCGCCTCGATCCGGCGCATGAGGCCGTCGACCTGGATGTTGAACGCCTCGTAGCAATCGGCGTCGAGCTTGTCGGCGCGGGAGGGCACGAAGGGAAAGCGCGAAACCGGGCGGATCAGGCCGATATCGCCGCCCGCTGGCGCATGGCGGAACGGCACGGTACGGAAAGTCTCATCTGGCCTGCCCGCCACTTCAGCCGCGTCGTTAAACGTGGGCACGCGCATGCGGTCCATCATGATACGGTCGACATCGACGTCGGCGATGCAGAGTTCGGCTTCCAGCGAGAAACGCTCGCTCTCGGCCAGTAGGTCGCCCAGTTCGTAGACGATGCCCTGCCCGTCCCACGCCAGGTCGGTCGTGCTCTCGCCGTGGCCGGCCGCCGAATAGATATAGGCCGCCGTCGCGCGGGCGGACTGCGAGCGGCAGAGCAAGTGCCGCTCGTCCGACTTGCCGATCACGATGTTGGAGGCGGAAAGGTTGCACAGGATTGTCGCCCCGGCCAGCGCACCCAGAGAGCTTGGCGGGGTGGCGGCCCAGATATCCTCACAGATCTCGATGGCGAAGCGGAAGTTCGGCAGCACTTCGGACGCGAAGACCAGGTCAACGCCGAAGGGCACGTCCTGCCCGTTCACGCGGATGGTCTGGCCCTTGATCGTCTTGCCGCTGGCGAACCAGCGCTTTTCATAGAACTCGCGGTAATTGGGTAGGTAGGACTTGGGCACCACGCCCAGCAGCCGCCCATGCGCGATGGCGAGCGCGCAGTTATAAAGCCGCCCCTTGTGGGACAGCGCCGCGCCGACCAGCAGCACGGGCGAAAGGTCCGCACTGGCCCGCACGATCTCCGCCACCGCAGCTTCCACCGCCTCGATCATCGCGCCCTGCAAGTGCAGATCGTCGATCGCGTAGGAGGAGATGCACAGTTCGGGGAAAACCAGCAGGTCCACATGCGCCTCATGCGCGCGCTGCGCCTCTGCCAGCACGGCGTCGCGGTTGAAGGCGACATCGGCGGTGCGAACCTTGGGCGTGGAGGTGGCGACGCGCACGAAGCCGTGTTCGTGCATGGAATAAAAGGGATGTGCACTCATGGGCAAATCCCTGACAGGAACCGGCACCAGAGGCAACTTCCCCTTGCCCTCCCCCGTGCCGCGCTTAAATGGCAGGGCATGCGCAGCCTCGACGACATCCGCGAAGAATACGAGTTTTCCGAAGGCGATGAACGCTATCGCCTGCTGATCGGCCTTGGCGCCGAACTCGATCCCATGCCCGACGCGCTGAAGACGGACGCCACCAAGGTGCGCGGCTGTTCGGCCAGCGTCTGGGTCTATCCGATGGCGCGGGAGGACGGCACGCTGCACTTCCTGGCGGACAGCAATGCCGCGATCACCAAGGGCATCGTCTCGCTGGTGATCTCCGCCGTGCAGGACAAGCCCGCCGCCGAAGTGGCCGAAACGGACATCGCCGCCGCGCTGGAACCGTTCGACCTGAAGAACCAGCTTTCGTCCAACCGGACGCAGGGCGTGCCGAACATGATCGCGCTGATCCGCGAAACCGCTGCACGCTACGCGAGCACCAATTGAAACACCTCAGCCGCCACGCATGGATGGCGGCGGGGCTGTTCTTCGTGGCGCTGGGCACGATCGGCATCTTCCTGCCGGTGATGCCGACGGTGGTATTCTACCTCGCCGCCGCGTGGTGCTTTAGCAAGAGCCACCCGGAATGGGCGGAGCGGCTCTATAACCACCCCACCCACGGCCGCCACTTGCGCGACTGGCGCGATCGGCGGGCGGTCAGCCGCAAGGGCAAGGTCTCCGCGATTCTGGCGATGAGCGCCTCCGTCCCGTTCACCTGGTTCACGGTGGGCTGGCCCTGGGTGCTCATCCCGGCCGCAGTGCTGCTGGTGGTGGGGCCGTGGATCTGGACGCGCGCGGAGTAGAAACCGCCCGAATCATGGCGAATCGGCAGGCGAGTCGCCCTTCAGACCGAATCCCGCAGCTGGGCAGCACCGCTTTCACGTTGGGCACGCAGTTCGCGGCTAAGCACGGCAGGATCGCGGGCGATCAAGAAGCCGAAGCTAACGCCACCTTCCCGCCCCAGCGTCGCATGGTGCAGCCGGTGCGCCTGAACTAGCCGCTTCGCATAGCCACGGCGCGGCACCCACGTGAAATAGCGTTGGTGCACCAGCCCGTCGTGGATCAGCGTATAGATCACGCCGTAGACCAGTACGCCCAGCCCGATCCACGTGCCGGCTTCCCATGCTTTGTCGCCCATGATCATCGGCGAACCCGCCGCGAACAGCGCAATGCTGATCGCGGCGCCGAACAGGGCGAAGCGGTCGTTCTTTTCCAGCAGCTTATCGTGCGGCTCATGATGATCGCGGTGCCAGCTCCAGCCGAAGCCATGCATGATGTATTTGTGGCTGGCCCAGGCCACGCCTTCCATCGCCGCAACGGTGGCAAGCACAATGAAGATGGCGGCTATCGCAGACATGAAGCGACTCTAGCCGCCCGAACGGCACTTGTCAGCGGCCGCCGTTCCTTTTGCATCTGCGAACATCATGCGGACGACAGGCAAAAAAATGGCCGGTCGCGAGGACCGGCCTTTGGAAAGTTTGGGAGAGGATGCCTGAAAGGCCTGATCCTTTTGCGTCATGTTGCGCCGCAACACAAATGAGCAGAACGAATGTGGTGTTGCAAAAACTACAACATTCTCATGCGCGCTTCATGCAACTGCCCATCCACCGCACTTAAGCGGTGCAACAGGCAACAGGTCTGACGGAAAGAAATCGGCACAAACCGATCGGAATGCAAAGGCAGCCGCGCCCGCTTCTACACGCTGCGCGGCTGGGCCTGCATTCTTCTGTCCTCCAGGCACCCTCTCCTTTGGGTCGCAAGGCAATCGTACCGAACAGCGCCTGCGACACTTAGTTACAAATCCAGACAGGACTGTGACCTTTGAGTCGTCTGACGTTCAGGTTCGGCGATCTAAATCTGAATGCACGGGGCAAGCCCCGGAAAGACAAGACGAAAAGAAGGAAGTTCCCATGCGCAAGATCGCCCGCTTCATCGCCCCAGCCCTGGTCGCCGCGCTGGGCATCTCGGCCATTGCCCCCGGCATTGCCGAAGCTGCCGCGCCCCACCGCGAAGCCGCCCGCATCACCCCCAACCGCGAAGCGTCGATCCGTGCAGACATTGCCGGCCTGCGCGGCCAGATCGACCGTGCCGCCGCCCGCCGCACGATCAGCCAGCGCGAAGCCACCGGGCTGCGCAAGGAAGCCGCCGACATCCAGCGCCAGCACACCGCCTATGCCCGCGGCGGCCTGACCGCCCGCGAGATGCAGACGCTCCAGACCCGTATCGACAAGGTCCACTTCGCCCTGCGCGCAGAGCGTAACGACCGTAACGGCCACCGCGGTTAAGAATAAAGTTGCGCGAAAAGGCGCGCCTATCCCCCTTGAATTGCGGGGCAGGCGCGCCTAATCGCGCTTTCATCATGACCAAACAGCCGCGCACCCTCTACCAGAAGATCTGGGATGCCCATGTCGTCGACACTCGCGATGACGGCACCAGCCTGATTTACATCGACCGGCACCTCGTTCACGAGGTCACCAGCCCGCAGGCCTTTGAAAGCCTTCGCGTTGCCGGACGCCCGGTGCGCCGCCCTGACCTTACGCTCGCGGTGCCGGATCACAACCTGCCGACCACCGCCCGCAAGGACGCCGCAGGCCATATCCTGCCGATTGCCGACCCCGAAAGCGCCCAGCAGCTGGCCGCGCTGAAGAAAAACGCGCCGGAATTCGGCATCCGCTACATCGATTCGACCGATGCCGAGCAAGGCATCGTCCATGTCGTCGGCCCCGAACAGGGCTTCTCGCTGCCCGGCGCCACCATCGTCTGCGGCGACAGCCACACCGCCTGCCACGGCGGCCTGGGCGCCCTCGCCTTCGGGATCGGCACCAGCGAAGTGGAGCACGTGCTCGCCACGCAGACCCTGCTGCTGAAGCGTTCCAAGACGATGGAAGTCCGCGTCGACGGTGAACTGGGCCCCGGCGTCACGTCCAAGGACGTGATTCTCCACGTGATCGGCGTGATCGGCACGGCCGGCGGCACCGGCTACGTGATCGAGTATCGCGGCAACGTGTTCCGTGAAATGTCGGTCGAAGGCCGCCTGACCGTGTGCAACATGTCGATCGAGGGCGGCGCCCGCGCCGGCCTGATCGCGCCCGACGAAGTGACTTTCGACTACCTCGAAGGCCGCCCCTACGCGCCGAAGGGCGAAGACTGGGACAAGGCCGTGGCTTGGTGGAAGAGCCTGGCGACCGACGAAGGCGCCACTTTCGACAAGTCCGTCACCATCAAGGCGGAGGATATCCAGCCCACCGTCACCTGGGGCACCAGCCCGGAAGACACGTCCGCAATCGGCGGCATCGTCCCCGCGCCGGAAGACTTTGCCGATGCGTCCAAGCGCGATGCGGTGAAGGTCAGCCTGGACTATATGGGCCTTACGCCGGGCACCAAGCTGACCGACGTGGAAGTGCAGAACGTCTTCATCGGTTCGTGCACCAACAGCCGTATCGAGGACATCCGCGCCGCTGCCGAAGTGCTGAAGGGCCGCCACAAGGCGGACAACGTGAAGTGGGCGATCGTCGTCCCCGGATCGGGTCTGGTCAAGGCGCAGGCAGAGGCAGAGGGTCTGGACAAGATCATCATCGATGCCGGCCTGGAATGGCGCGAACCGGGCTGTTCTGCCTGCCTCGCCATGAACCCGGACAAGGTTCCGGCGGGCGAGCGCTGCGCCTCTACCAGCAATCGTAACTTTACCGGCCGTCAGGGGCCGGGTAGCCGTACTCACCTGATGAGCCCCGCCATGGCCGCCGCCGCCGCGGTAACCGGCAAGCTCACCGACGTACGCGAACTGATGGGATAAGCACGACATGACCGACGAAACCAAGGATCTGGCCGGCAAGGCTGCCATCGCTGCCGGTGCCGCGATCGGTTCGGCTGCCATTGCCGCCGCCCTGCTCTTCGTGAAGCGCCGCAACGCGCGCGCGAAGCACAAGCCGCTCCACCCCGAGAAGGCTGCAGAGACCGATTGATGCAACCGATTTCCCACGTCGCCGGACGGGCGATTCCCTTCGGCCGCAAGAACGTCGACACCGACGTCATCATCCCGGCCCACTGGCTTAAAACGATCACCCGCGAAGGCCTTGGCAAAGGCGCGTTCGAGGCTGTGAAGAAAGAGCCCGGCAACGTCTTCACCGATCCCGACTATGCGGGCGCCCCGATCTTGATCGCGGGTGACAACTTCGGCTGCGGATCGAGCCGCGAGCATGCCGCATGGGCACTGCTGGACATGGGCGTGACCTGCGTGATCGCGCCCAGCTTTTCCGACATCTTCTCGGGCAATGCTTTCAAGAACGGTATCCTTACCGTAGCACTGCCGCAGGAGGCGATCGACCGCCTGATGGCAGTCGCCCCCGAACAGCCGATCGACATCGATCTGGAAACCCAGTCGGTGACGACGCCGTTCCAGGATCGCTGGACTTTCGAGATCGACGCTTTCCGCAAGCACTGCCTGCTGGAAGGTCTGGACGAAGTGGGCCTGACGATCGCGCAAGCCGATGCGATTTCGGGTTACGAGGCAAAGGCCAGGGCAGACCTGCCGTTCCTTGCCAAAACCCCGGCAACGGCGGCCTGACGATCCGTTCCAAAGCGCGCTGAAAACGGCGCGTTTTCAAGCAATATCGGCCCGCCTTCCAATCGGAAGGCGGGCCGATATTGCATCCGGCGCCGGAAACCACGCAACAACAGCACGGCGCTTTTGCGACTCATTCTGCGAAACGGGATTGATCGGGTTCAATCCGCGCCCTATCGGCACGTGCTAATCCGTGCTGCACAGTGTATTGGCCCCGTGCGGTCGCACAGTGTATTGACGAAGGGTGCTTGATGACGACTTTCCAGGATCGCGAGCGGGCTGAGGAGGCCAAATTCGTGCATGACGCCGATATCCAGTTCCGCATCCAGGCGCGTCGCAATCGCTTGCTGGGCGAATGGGCCGCTGCGCGCATGGACTTGTCCCATGCCGAGACCGAGGCCTATGCCAAGGCCGTAGTCCAGGCCGACTTCGAGGAAGCCGGTGACGAGGACGTGATCCGCAAGCTGATCGGCGACCTTACCGCCGCCGGCGTGGATACCAGCGAAGCCGAAGTGCGCGCCGCGCTTGAAGCCAAGCAAGTGGAAGCGCGCCGCGCTTTCCTGGGCTGAGGATACCAAGCGATGGCCATGTCCGCACCCGAGATCGAGGCTCTCATTCGTGAGGCCCTGCCCGACGCCGTGGTCGAAATCACCGACCTTGCCGGCGACGGCGACCACTACGCCGCGCGCGTGACCAGCGCTGCCTTTGCCGGCAAACCGCGTGTCGCGCAGCACAAGATGGTCTACGAAGCACTGGGCGGCCGCATGGGCGGCGTGCTCCACGCCTTGCAACTCACCACCGCCGTTCCCAACTGAGGTCGGTACTGTTTCTGAAGGTTTCGAAAAATGTCCGACGTCAACGCCCGCATCGGCGAAATTGTAAACAATAACGACATCGTCCTTTTCATGAAGGGCACGCCGCTGTTCCCGCAGTGCGGTTTCTCCAGCCGCGCCGTCGCCATTCTTGAGCGCCTTGGCGCGCCTTACGAGAGCGTCGACGTGCTGCAGGACATGGAAATCCGCCAGGGCATCAAGGGCTTCTCCGATTGGCCAACGATCCCGCAGCTCTACGTGAAGGGCGAATTCGTCGGCGGCAGCGACATCATGATGGAGATGTACGAGGCCGGCGAGCTTTCGCAGCTCTTCATCGACGCGGGCCTCGCTACGCAGGGCTAAGCCCCGCCAGCCACCGCGCTACAAATTCGGAACGCCCGGGGGGAAACCTCCGGGCGTTTTCGTATGCGCGCGGTAAGGCTTCGCCGATGGCGGTTGACGGAGTTTCGCGGATTTCGGGATTGGGGAGGCGGGGCCGGGAGACATTCGGCCCCGCCTCGGTCGAGACTACTCGGGGGTACGGAAACATATAAGCACGAGGCGTGCCAAACTTGAAATATAGCCGAAATCTGCGATTTCCGTGCCCAGCCCCGCATGCCCATCGTCAAGGAATGTAAAGTTCCCCGACAATGGTTGCCGGATATGGTTGCCGCCACGGCGACGAATTGCCGCTTTGCCGGCAAAAGCAGGCGATTGCACTTGCCACCACCGACCCGAGACGCATGATCGGCCGATGGACATGTCACCGCCCAGCGATCAGCCGATGCCCGCCGATGGACCGAAGGTCATCCCGGCTGCCACCCTCGTCATCTTCCGCACGGCCACTGCCGGTGGTCCGCCCGAATTGCTGATGGTCCAGCGCGCCAAGGAAATGCGCTTCGCCGGCGGCGCCGCGGTGTTTCCGGGCGGGCGAGTGGATCAGGCCGACCGTGACCTTGCCCGCGCGATCCTGCCGGAAGAGGCGGAGGAAATCGCCGCCGCCCGCATTGCCGCCATTCGTGAGACGCTGGAAGAAACCGGTCTGATGGTCGCCACGCGCGGCGCCGTCACTGCCGCTCAGGCCGCCGAGGCGCGGCAGATGCTGTTGGAAGACGGCCGCCTTGCCCCGGTGCTCGACCATTTCGGCTGGGAACTGGATCCAGAACGGCTGGGCTTCTTCGCCCACTGGTGCCCGCCATGGGAAGGTGCGTTCGACACGCGCTTCTTCGTGATCGACCTGGGCACGGGCGCGGTGGACATTCAGGTCGATGCGACGGAGAACACGCGCCTGTTCTGGGCCAGCGCGGCGGGCGCGCTCGCCATGGCGGACAAGGCTGAAATCTCGGTGATCTTCCCGACGCGGCGCAACCTTGAGCGCCTTGCCCGCTTCGCCAGCCATCTGGAGGCGCTGGACGATATTGCGAACCATCCGGTCCGCCGTATCCATCCCCGGATCGAAATCCGCGACGGCGCCGAATGGCTGACGATCCCGGCCGACCTCGGCTACCCGGTGGATGGGCAACCGAGAGCGACCGCGCAGAGGGGCTAGGAATTTAGCCGGTGTCGCATGAAAATCCGCCGGATGGCGGATTTTCAGGCAGGGATCAGGCGGGGGCCGCCTCCCCCACGCTAGGGCGCGCCATGCGCCCCCCCGCCGCGTAGAGGCCCAGCAGCATGGCCACCACGAAGAACGCCGCCATGGCGGTGATCGCACCGTCATAGCTCTGCGTCAGCGTGAACACCTTGGCCGATCCGATCACCGAAATGGCGATGAACGGCAGGCCGATCAGCGTGTTGAGGCCGAAGCCGCGGCTATAGCTGGCCTGCCCAAAGGCGTCGGAAAGGCCGCGCCCCAGTGTCGGGATCGCGCCGGCGCCGTGCAGGCCGATCAGGCCGATCACCACCGCGGTCACCGCGAAGGGCGGATGCAGCAGCAGCACAGCCCAAAGCACCGCGCAGTCGAAGCCGATCAGCGCCAGCGAGCGACCGCCGCCCAGCTTGTCCGCGACCCAGCCGAACAGCACCGATCCGGCGATGCCGACCAGCGACATCATCGATTGAAGCAGCGCCGATTCCGCGCGGGTGAAGCCCCAGGATTGGCCCATCGGCACCAGCAGCGAGCCAAGCATCACCGAACTTGCCATGCTGGCGATGGCGGCCAGGCACAGCGCCCAGAAACGCGGGCGCGAAAGCAATTGAGCCACGCTGAGCGAACCGTCCGCCGTGCGCTTTTCCGCGCTGACCGGTGCCTTGCTCTCCCCGCTTGGAGGATGGTCGATCGCCATGAGGCAGGCCGGCACCAGCACCAGCGCAATCAGTGCGGCAATGATGAAATAGATCGTCGAAGGCTCGAACACCCGCAGGCCACGTTCCGCCAACCAAGGCGTGATCGCGATCACCACCGGCAAGTGGACAAGGCCCAGCGCCAGGCCGCGATTGCGCGCAAACCAGCGCGTCACCAGCGTGGCCGGGCCGATCGATCCCGTCAGGCTCATGGCCGGCCCCAGCAGCAAGCCATAGGCCATCAGATAGAGTGGATAGCTGTGCGTCAGGCCCAGCGTGGCGAATCCGGCCGCTGCCAGCAGCGCGCCCACCAGCATCAGCAGGCGCAGCGAAACCTTGGCGATCAACACGCCGATGAACGGCGCCAGGATCGAACCACCTACCAGCACCAGCGGAATGCCCGCGGCGGCGGCCTCCGCACTGACGCCCAGGCGTTGTTCGGCGGGTGCCAGCATGATGCTGAAGGCACCCATGATCGTACCGATCACGAAGTTATGCGAAAGCCCGGCGATGACGCCCATGCGCTTCGCCAAAGGGTTATTTGGGGACACATCGGCGGCGGAACCCCCGGCGTTGTCGGCAGCAAATGCCATTTCTCTCTCCCGACTCGCCGGCCTTTGTGCCGGACTTCTTGCCTTGGAAGAGGAGAGCCTAGGCCCAGATCGGTAAGTGGCGAGCATGTTCGCCATCACCTGGGCAAATACCGCCGTAGCGAAGCGACAGTGTTGATTAGTCCACGATGCGTTCGACGGTGGTCAGGCCATGTACGCGGATCAGGTGATCGACCACCGGTTGATAGATCAGCCGGTCGAATTCGACGCCCACGTAGTCTCCTTCGATCCAGCGCACCACACCGGTCAGCCCCTCCAACCCGTCGGGCCGCACCACCACGCGGGTGCCGACGCGAAAGAACAGGCCATGGACACGCAGGCAACAGCCCTGTGCGGAAAGGTCCGAGATTTCGCCCTGGTCACGCAACCCGTTCTGCGTGCGGCATTGCGCCGCCAAGGAGACGGATCGCCTATGTACCTGCCGGGGGACTTCTGAGCGGGACATGGCCGGAAGCCTAACACTGCGGGAGTTGAGCAAGCGTTAATTCCGCCAATTCGGATAGTAATTCCCGGCGACTTTCGGGCCGAATCGATCAATACATTGAATATAAAAGGAAACGTTTATTTGGACGATAGCAGGCGGCGCAAGTTACGCGGCGTTCGTGAGTGGTCGGCGTGCATACCAACCGAACAGCCCGATCACCGCATAGCAAATCGCCGGCAATGCCAGCGCCAGCGAAAGGCTGCCCGATGAGTCCGCCAGCAGCCCCGTCAGCGGCGGAATCACGGCACCGCCCACCACCATCGTGCAGAGCACGCCCGATCCATCGGGCGCACGCGCGCCCAGCCCTTCGGAGGCAAGGCTGAAGATCGTCGGATACATGATCGCGTTCGCCAGCCCTACCGCCAGGAAGGCAACGCCTGCGAGGGTTCCGCCACTCCATACTGCCAGCGCGAGCAACGCGATGGCACAGATCGCCACGCTCGCCAGCGCTTTGCCGGGGCTTACCCAACGCAATACCCAGGAACCCACGAAGCGGCCGACCAGCGCGCCGCCCCAATACCAGGGCAGCATCGTGCCGGCTGTCATCTCGTCCAGCCCCAGCACACGCGGCTGTACCATCCAGCTTACCACCAGGGAGGCCATGGCGTTCTCCACGCCCACGTAGAGAAAGATGCAAAGCGCGCCGAACGCGAAGCGCGGGCGCAGCAACAAGTTGAAGGCGCGAAAGATCGGCCCGCTTTCGTGCCTTTCGCCGGAGATACGATTGCGGTTGAACCAGACCACCGCCACGATCACCGCCAGCGCGGCGGCCACCATCAGGTAACCATGCGCGATCGCCTGCGTCGAGGCCGAGCGATAGCTTTCCAGCGCCGCGCCGGAAAGCGCGCCCTCATTCACATTGGCCAAGCCGCCCAGCATCAGCGTCGCGCCGAAGTGCGGGAAAAGCGTGGCGCCCAATGCATTGAACCCTTGCGCAAACGTCAGCCGCGAGGATGCCGTGCGCGCCGGCCCCAGCAGCGAGATCAGCGGATTGGCAACCACCTGGATCAGCGTAACGCCGCTCGCCAGGACGAACAGCGCGAGGAGGAACATCGCGAATGTCGCCCCGGTCGCGGCGGGAACGAACAGCAGGCATCCCGCCAGCATCCCGAACAGCCCCAGCGCCGCCCCGCGCATGTAACCGATGCGCTTGACCAAGGCCGCGCCGGGCACGCTCAGCACCGCATAGGCGGCGAAGAAAGCGGTGTTGACCAGCATCGCTTCCGCATAGTCGAGCGCGAAGATCGCCTTCAGCTTGGGCATCAACACGCCATTGAGCGCCGTCACGCCGCCGAAAATGAAGAACAATGCGAAGACGAAGATCTGAAGACCCGGCGCATCGATATGCCCGGAACTGGTGACAGTGGGATCGGAAACAGGCTCCGGATCGGTGCTTGTCGGAACCATGTCCTTCGCATCCATAAGCGCCTGCCTCGAATTGGAAGATTCGTCTCAGAACACTGGTGTGATCATTTCGGGGGGATCAGGCAAGGTACGGAGACGTAAATGGCATAGCCCCATGATTTTCGTCGCCCCCGCGAAGGCGGGGTCCCCGCTTACTTTCTGCCCCCTCTCAGCCGGTCGCAAGAAAAGCGGGATCCCCGCCTTCGCGGGGATGACGGGTTTTGTGAGGCTAGCGGGGTTGGTGGGAATTCTTGGCTTCAGGGAGCTTCGACAAGTTCGGCCTGAGCGGGTTGGGCAGACTTTTGCGCCTCCCCCTGCGCCGCCAACCGGCGAGCCAGCACCGCACAAACCATCAACTGGATCTGATGAAAGAACATCAGCGGCAGGATGATCGCCCCAACTTGCGCGGCCGGGAACAACACGCCCGCCAACGGCACCCCGGTGGCGAGGCTCTTCTTCGACCCGCAGAACAGAATGACGATCCGGTCCTCGTGATTGAAGCCCAGCATCCGCCCCAGCACATTGCCGATCACCATAATCACCGCCAGAATCCCCAGCGACAGCGCCGCGATCAGGCCCAGTTCGGCCAGCGTCACCTTGTGCCACAGCCCTTCGAGAACCGCCGCGCCGAACGCCGTATAGACCACCAGCAGGATCGAGCCGCGATCGGTATAGCCCAGCAGCTTCTTGTGACGGCTGACGAAGCCGCCAATCCACGGCCGCAGCAGGTGCCCGGCGATGAACGGCAGCAACAGTTGCACGGCAATCGCGATAATCGGATCGGTCGAAAAGCCCTGCGTCTTGCCGGTGATGAACAGCGCCGTCAGCAGCGGCGTAATGAAGATGCCCGCTAGATTGGAGAACGAGGCACTGCACACCGCTGCCGCCACATTGCCGCCGGCAATCGCGGTGAAGGCGATCGACGACTGCACGGTCGATGGCAGCAAGGTCAGGTAA